>Ga0065711_1034632_pt1 | contig 23472 bp, 11 predicted proteins | sample Hoacrofraction12_FD_59098 | JGI IMG/M metagenome (GOLD analysis project Ga0065711, IMG submission 59098) | Hoatzin crop microbial communities from Cojedes, Venezuela - Epithelial fraction 12 v2 (version 2) | ecosystem: Host-associated > Birds > Digestive system > Esophagus > Crop | place...
GCAATATAATCCCTGACCCTGTCTCTTGCAGCTCCCTGATGGGAAGGAAAGCACCCCCTCAAGCTGGCCTTGCAGAATGACTTAACCTGAAACCCCAGCCTGCAGCCTTCTCCAAAGGTAACTTGATGATATATTGCCAAGAACCACACAGCAATGTTGGCAGCACACATTATTTCCCCCTTGCTGAGCAATACGCAAATGCACTGTGAACTTCACCCCGTGTTTCTGTCTGAAGCATTCCTGCCATTCCAAGCCTGCAGAGTCTGGGACACCATATATACAGTCACGGTTTTACGCTGCTGAACAATACTCTCTCTAGATGCTCTGCCTTGACTATTCAGAAGGGCTTTGCACAACATTTCACAATTCTTAAACTGAATCTTCTGAATCTGTGATTTAGGATTCCCCACCTTAACCACGTACAAAGAGCTTCAGCAGTCACTGTCCTTCATTGTTGAAGCCAAGGAATAAAACTGGGCTCCTGTTGTGTTGACCTGAAAGCGGTAGAGCACAGATGGTTGTTAATATTTAACTGTACCCAAATCTTTTTTTCCATGAGTAACATTTACTATGTGAGGGTGAGAGATGCCTGAGAGAATCAGGAATTGGAAACCATCATGTATTTTTGTGTTTAAACAACTCAGCTGGAATCAGAAGTCTTCCCAGTCCCCCCCACCATGCAATATAGTCTAATGTTTTAAAATTGGAAGGATGTAGTAGACACTGGTCTGGATATTCAAGCACCTAGAAACAGACCTGTTTCTTGGGGATGTTGTAGGCAATCAGTGTCTCCAGAAAAACCTCAGCTGGAGCCTGTCCATGCTTAGACTGTGCTACACAGCCCCCAAAAATGTCTACGTGCGAGTCGTACCTGATGGCAACTATTGCAGTCTAAATCTTGCCACTCTTGCTCATAAGTATTGTTCCTAGCTAACAGGCTTTACCATTTTTCCTCTCTTTTTTTTTTAATATAAGCATAAACCAAGATTTCAAAAATGATGGCTGATTGAGTGTTTGTTTTACCATCTCTCCAAGGCCTTGATTTTCAGAGGATACCTGGCCAAAATTTTGTGACTCTCAGACCACATTAAAATGTCACAACTTTGACAAAATGCAGTCTCTCAAAATGCCCATTGATAAATGGCATTACTAGTACAGCCATAAGTGAGACGAAGAAATTCTATTACCAATAAACATTAGGTTGTTGCATTAACAGAAATGTTCAGATTAAGGCTTTTCTAAATACATGGCTAGAGAGCTTTCAGATCAACAGAAATGGGAAGATGAAGTCTGCTGAGTCTTTTGTCTGTTTTCGTACAGGTTTGAGAAAGGTCTAGCAATCTCAGAGAAATTAGGCTCTTGCAAAGTCTGTGAAAACAGCTGGCTGTATAGACCATGCAGGGAGAGTCTGCAGTGGGAGCTCATACTTTACCACACACTGGAGAATCCACTTGAAAGAGAGATTTGTCCACATGCCATAATTCAAGGACAATGGTGCTTTTTTGACACATCAACCAGAAGACTCCAATTGTGAAGCCAGCTCCTGTTAGCTTTGCGCTTTCAGAACAACTTTCGTTTTCCAGTTTTGCAGTACCTCATTGCTCCAGAGTTTTTCCCTCCAACAATAAGCCCTTACATGACTTCTGAGAAGTCCTTCTGCTGGTCGGTGTTTTGGAGGATATTATTTTACTTTTCAGGGTAATGTCGCGACTTCATTGGCATCCTGTGAAAGTCACAGAAATGAAGGTTCTGGGTCTTCAAAATGTGCTACATAGGTGAAACGACTGCTCACATGTCTCTCTTGCCATTTCTGGAGGGACTGAGCTTCTACTACAAATAGTGCAAGTACATCAATCTGTTTATTGACTACAGTCCTGCCAACTTAATGCCTAAGGGCATTTCTTTCTTGTCATAGTATTTACCACTCACTTGGGCATGTAATTCTCAGTAACCGCAGGGCATTCTCCCTCATGCTTGTCATCAAAGGCTGTCTTCCCTCTTCCCACATGCTTTTACCAGTCCAGCTTCTCGGATTTCCAAGAAGGAAAATTAAAAAAAAGCTCTTTCTCCCTCACCCTCGTTGTGAGTCATAGGTCAGGATTAGAAAAGTGGATCATGCAGAAGAGTTAGCCCAGTGGTGTCAAAATCATCAGACTATTTTAATATTCTGTTTGGAAAACATTTTCAGCTGGAAGATTTGTGATCTTGTATCTACAGAAGACATTAAAAATAAATATTCAGAATTGTGATAAATATGCAAAAAGAAAATAATGATTTGAAACATCCTATGATATTTCAATATGCAATGACAAGAAGTGGAAAAGGTGTGCTGATGTGGAAATTTCTTAATTAACATTTGACTAAGTATTCTCTGTCTGCCCCCTCCTCAGATCACTGTGCAAGACTTTAATATCCTCATGTATTCTCTGTGCTATAAATCCTCAGTTCTACATCAGGAATTGGCATGTATGATCAACAGTTTCTCATTATAAATTGTGATGGGCACTGTTGATCTGCCTTCCAGCGAGATACTTACCTCTGACTTGAAACGAATATTAATTAAACTATTAGTCCTCCGTAAAAAAACCAAGTGGATTCTCAGTCTCAGTAACTGCGCACAGTAATTGTCATCAGTATCCCTAAATGTCAAATTCATTATTTCACCTCCAGAGCAGTTGCCCTAAAAGGCAATAGAACATAGTTCCCAAACATAAAAATTATTTCAATTCATATTGAGAGAGCTTGCAAGCATCTTCTCTGTTTGTGAAGTGACGCAGCAGTTCTTCTGTTTTAACAGCGATGAAAAGATGCACCAAACATCACTGAAAATCTGCATTTCCCCCATTGGCTTTCTATGCCAGTGAGGATCCAACATGGCTTTGATCTAAGACAACAACAGTAGATGAAGGACAAAAGTGAGAGATAGTCGTGCAGGGCTGAAGGGCACACACTGTGTCATTCTGTTGCTGTTGGTTTATTTCTTTTTCACTGTGTAAAATAAATGAACCGCTGGCTGGTGATTAGGATTGCTACCTGTTTCTGGTTTCTGTAATAAAGCCTTTTACTACCTCTCTTCCAGCTTTACAGCCCACACTGAGGTTTCGGTAAGAGACAATTACAGATCCCAGAAATGTAACCAAGGGCTTGGGGAACACCCCGGGGCTGTTGGAGCAGGCTGGCAAAGACGGGAAGGAGAATGTGGAAGGCTGGACTGCAGCTGTCAAAGAGGCAGGAGACAACTATACCACTTCTCTCCTGTCTGGGCCAGTTAAATACTCTTTGAAGGAATCAGAGACAATTGCTGTTAGAAATACCTTCATCTGGGAGGGTGGTTGAAGTGCTCTGAAAAAAAAGAAATAAATTTGGGAAGGAAGGTAGGAAAGGTTCTCAAAGAATTGCATGAGATCTTCCTCTCCTTGCTAGACAGTCAAATTCTGAATCAAATTCTCCTGTAAACTGAGGAGAAGCTAAACTAAATGATGATTAAGCAGTGCAAAAGCAGTAGTTCCATGCTGTTTCTTTGTAATAACTAACAATGAAATCGGGGCATGTCATTCAAACCTATTAGCATCTCCTTCTATAATCACATTACTTCATCTTTGAGAAGTTCACACTTGCATTTTTGCTTCCATTTTTTAAGAGGGCTAAGTGGTGGAATTTGCATTAGCATTCAGCTGGGACCTCAAGAAATGGGCTTATTAGTACTGTTGCAGCAAGGTGGAAGACTCTGACCAAGACAAAGAGCATTGTTGTTCTGCTTTCTTAGGCAAGCGGCTCAGAGAGTAGTGAAACAGACAATTCACATCCGACTGCACGCACCCTTTTTCCAAAGGATATCTCATCCCTTATCCTTTCTCTGTCGGGAGTTTCTCAGAGGTAGGCAAGGCCACATCAGTGAGTCTGACTGTGGTACTGTGCTTTTGCCATCCTCCCCTGCTGCTCCATTGACTTTGCTTTCTCTGATGAGCCAAGTGAAAGGTTTTCAGACGAAAGATGTCTGGGGAAGGAGGAGCAGCAGGGCCCCCGGGAAACCCAGGCTCAAGCCTTGGCTAGCTGTTAGAAGCGTACTCAGAGGGATCCCCAGTCCCACACTCTACCTGCTTCTGCAGGAGGCTGGGAATAAGGCTTGTTGTCAGATCAAGAAAGCGCTTGGGGTAGCAGCAGTGATCTCGCCGCACTGTTTGTAGTGCTGTTTTCATCCCGGCAAATGGTTCAGAAAACACCGAGGCCGTGAAGGCAACCGAGGCTCAAGCAGAGAGCTTCACGGATCCCCGAGGCGGCTGAAGAGCAGGAGCTTGCCCAGAGCTGTTCCAACCTGGCGTGCCAACCAAACCAGGCACTGCTGAACGTCCATCCCGCACCCCCAGGTCCTTCTGGGGTGGATCAGGGTGCAGCATGCTGCAGGCAGCAGCAGCCTTTCACCATCCATTTAATTGGTGCACTAATTATCCCATTTTAAACAGCCCCAGAATAAACCAGACTGCAGTGACGTTGAAAACAAAATATAATATGGCTGTCTGAAACCTGACTACAATCCAATTTCTTTAAAGGTTACCTGATACAGGCATCACAAGAAACAGCTCTGCAGCAGCAGAGATTGATTCCACTTCCCCTCTTTTGCCAGGGAATAACCTTAGCAAAACTTTCAAATTGATGGTAATTCACTAGTTTTAAAGGGCAGACAAAATAAATCTTTAATAAAGAGGTTTGCCCGGAGAAGGAACTGCCAGTTTAAAGAGCTTAGAGCTCCAAATCGTCGGCCTGTGTGCTCTCTGTAATTTAATACTAGAGGATCTTGGCTAACTTCATTAAGAGGATGACAGTGAAATTGAGATAAATCATCCCATGGTGGGGGAGGGACCAATACAGAGAAAATTACAACCAGCAGGACAAATAGATTGCATTACCACACAGATAACTTACTTGCACATTAGTGTTAAAATGAGTTTCGTTAACACAAACTATGTATTTTATATCACAGCCCATGTTATTGTGAAATTACACACTTTGTATGATTCATGTAAGTACATCTGTAGTTGCTGGACCTTTCTTCAGTTTAGTTCTTGATTATTTTCAACTCACTCATTAAGAGTGAATTTTGTTCTTTTCTGTAGTAACTTCTCGGTTAAAAAATTGGCTGTGTTTTCGCTTTTACATCTTCACCAACTAATATCTCAGAAATGAGTTTACAAACTGTGTAACTCCAATAATCTCAGAGTTTTTACTTCTACCACTAGCTTGTGGTAAATTTGAAAAAATATTTTTTGCTCTATGTTAAGATTCCCATCCACTACCATCTTTTAATAGTCATGCTAAGCAAATACTTACTCAGAGCTCACACATGGCTCACAGTGGCCAGACAAAAAACAGTGTTAAGAAGGATAATCCCACTGCACAGAGCCTTAGTTCTGTCTTGTAAGTGCTGGTTCATTTTTTTTCCTTGCAGGGAATATCAGTGATTTGTATAAAGACTTTTCCTCCAGAAAGCTGAATCACTGGTTTTATGAAACACACTTAGCAAAAATCGTGCATTTCAACAACATTTTTTTCTGCATTTTGACCAAAAAAAAAAAAAAAAGAGTGCTGAATAACACTCAGTTCTTCCTACTTAGTGAGAATTTAAATTCAGAAACTTTCTTTCAGGCCTTGTAGTAGCAGCTTTTCAACAGTAGTCATCTGTAGCACTCCTCCTGTTTGTGTCTATTCGTTTTCAGAGGCAGAGTGCTAGACACTGAGGGAAAGGCTGCCCTGGCTCAGCCGTTGTCTTATCTCGTCTTTGGGTCATTGGCGGTGCACATCTACATGACTGTTTTCATTCCGTGTTTCAGAGGTGGCGACCTGGGAGGGGTAGGTGCGGGTTGTGGCTCCGGGTTTGGCTGAGCCCTGCCCTTCTGCCCTCATCTTCTCACCTCCGCACTCCCCATGAGGCACTCATCCCCTTAGGACGGGAGTCTCGCTGGGAGTACTATTTTTCACTACAGGTAAACACTGAGCATCACATGACAGTGCCCCATCAGTCATTTCTAAGTGCTTCATTTTACAAGGGCATGGAGTGGTAGGACAAAGGGAATGGCTTCTAGCTGAAAGAAGGTAGATTTAAATTAGACGTAAGGAAGACATTCTGTACTGTGAGGGTGGTGAGGTACCAGCACAGGTTTCCCAGAAGAGCTGTGGCTGCCCCCTCCCTGGCAGCGTTCAAGGCCAAGTTGGATGGGGCTTTAAGCAACCTGGTCTAGTGGAAGGTATTCCTGCCTGTGGCAGCAGGGTTGGAACCAGATGGTCTTTAAGGTCCCTTCCAACCCAAACTGTTCTATGATACTATGGTTCTATAATTCTATGATCATGCAATGCCGTGTTTTACGTGGCAGCTGTCAGTCACCCTGCACTTATGGACTACAACTTTAGCAAATGAAGGCGTGTAGTCAGTACAGCTAAGGAGGACACACACAACAATAAATTCTGTTTTATTCCTTGTTCAGTTTTACCTCTGGACTCTGATTGTGAACATATTAATTTCCTGAAACAAAGTCCATACTTCAGCATAAAATACTGTAGTGTAAGACTGAATGAAACCTTGGCTGGAACAGGTAATCTCTTTTTAATAATTTTATCCTGTTTGCATTGAATTAGAATACATTTCCTTAGGACAGGGCACAGGAAAATATTCTTCTTATAACTGATTGATTTAAAATGTTCTGCTCTACATCAGCAAATACAGACCCATGGGAGCAGACAACCTGATTTTGAAAGAAGAGTACTAAACATTAACAACTGCAATGACTGACCTGTCACGTCATCTGCTTAAAAAAGGACTTAAACAGTGACTGATAATCTAAATTGCCAAGTGGAGAATCACTAGCTATATCTGATTGATTCCTTGCTGATGGATGCTTTATATACAGTTAGAGCAGTCACAGGGTCTGCACACGCGCTTATCTGCTACCACCAGCCATGACAGGTCTCCTGCCTCTCTGGCGTGGGTTTCTTGTGGCAGCCAAGGTCCTCCCTGGGCCATGAGCTGGGCTTTGCTTACCCTGGGGAGGATGTGACTGGTCCTCCCCTGCCTTATGCATAGGGGGGAGAAGCTGAGGCAAGAACCCACCCTTGCCTTGAGGCTCTGCCTTGTTGTAAACACTGAAGGAAGAGTAGACTCAAGCAAGCAAAGCTGAGTTTTGAATAGTCTTCCAGTCTCCAATCATTTTCAGCTCCAAATTCCATACATGTCTATGTACTTCTGTATTTAGTATCCCTCAATGCGTTTCTTCTCCATGTCTGTTCTCCTCCTTAAATTCATTAAATCTTTTATCCTGCAGCCCAAGGAAACTTCAAGTGCTCAGTAGGAGCTGAGCTCACACCAAGGCCTCTCACAGCGTGACGTTATCACAAAGACTCTTTACCAGTTGTCTGCCTGTTGTAATGTGTCCCTTTTTTCCAAGGACAGTCTCTTACTTTTTTAATTCCTTATTTTGTTCACATCTATGATGAATGAATCAATCAGATTTCACAGAATCACAAAATGATTGAGATTGGAAGGGACCTCTGGAGGTCATCTGCTCCAACCCCCGTGCTCAAGCAGGGCCACCTGGAGCAGGTTGCCCAAGACCACGTCCAGACAGCTTTTGAGTATCTCCAAGGGTGGAGACTCCACAACCTCTCTGGGCAGCCTGTGCCAGTGCTCGGACACCCTCACAGTATAATGTGTACAACAAGAAGAAACAGTTGCAGAACTATTAAAAACAATAAATTTGAACGCTGCTGGGAAGGCACAGTTACAATTATGATGTTTTTGACAGGCATTTCTTTCATCTGTTCTCATGGAACAGAGACTCCACAATCAGTCCCAGCAGCCTCTTCCTTCCTAACTTGGAAAACCTGCAGTTTCTCTGCTGTTTAACCTCCTTTTTATTTTTTCCTTCTGCAGCTTTAATCCACTGCTTTTTCTCTGAGAGAGAATTGGTCTTCCCCTTTCTCTGGCAAAAGTCTTTTGTTGTATTTCAGGTAATTGATGATTAAACCTTACATTGAGTGTAGAAAGAAAGCTTGACAATCGAATCCTCTAAAGTTCAAAATTCTCAGTTTGTATTGACAGACTTAAAAATACTCAGTACTCAAACAAAAATCCTTAACACAATCCCATAAGTAGTTGCCTGTTGTGTTATTTTTCCCAGGCACTCTTTTAGCAGTTACAAACCTCGTAAAAAAATGTGCAAAGAAGTAAATGTCTCTGAAATTGGCTTTGAAAACAGCAAGTCTTTGCCACCTACTGAGTTCAGTATGTTTTATTGCAAATGTTCAGTGAAGTACTGAAGACCCTCTGGAGTAGCCTAGATGTTTCTAGGGAGACACCACCACCAGGTCTCATGTTCCTATGCAGAGCTACCAGCCATGTGACGATGCAGGAGCCAGCTCAGGGGCATGACACATCACAGCAGAGTGCCATGCTGCCTGCATGGCCCTGAAGCTGCAGGGCTCTGTAATGGAAAAGGAAAGTGAAAGGCGCTGCTTTTGAGGTTGAAGCAATGTTTAAAAGGACAACTAAATGGAAAAATTTCCCCAAAAAACCTCTGAGATATTAAGCTTTTTTGGACTGTTTGACTGCAACCACTAATGAAATGGCCTTGTTTTCTAGCATCCACACACGATCAGAGCCAAATATCCTGGTAAGATAAAACCTCTTGTATTGCTGACATCTGTCTCTATGTAGCAAGGAATCAAATACTTCTTTAGGAAAGACATGTTTTTCCTCTGAGGCCTAAATTCTTGGAAATACCAATACCCCTAGGAGTTATTCAGATATTCCTAAGAGGTACTGCTCACTAGCAGGATAGGAGAAATCTCCATCATCTGAAAATTTTATATTGCACTGAAGGGGAATTAGGAATATTTACAAATGTAGACACTGACTGCAGTGATATAATTTTGGCAAATGCCACATTGGTGGCTAACAATGCAGGAAAGTATTCTCATGGGAAAAATATGCTGTCATCATTTGAATTTTCAATCACTTTTCAAGTATTTCAGACTGCAAGGGATACTTCACTTGAATGTTCAGAAATTTTGAGGCTTATCTTCACCAAGTGGTTAATTTTGTATTTGCAATTGAAAGGATCTTAAGATTTTCTGTGTTCTGGGGATTTCTATCTGTGCATCAGGAGAAGACTGCATACCTGCAACTTGCATTTTATACATTAAAAGGACTGAGGGAAAACTCCAGTGAATAAATATACAACACTAAAACTTCTTTCACAATATGAGGAGTTTCTTATAACATGGTCTGAATGTTAAAAGCAATCAGATCTTGTATTTTCTGCATCTTATAATGCATTCTTTGAAGGGTAAGCTGCAAAAAAAAGAATAAACGACAAGTTCTTTGGTCATAAATGTATCTTTTAGCTAAAAAAACATAATGGCAAAGGTGAAGTAAAGGAAGGAAGTTTTACTTGGTTGTGTATCTTAGTACTAAAGTACCTGCATTCAGAGTTTGTTTCCAGCAACTTTTTCTGATATGTGCGTGTGTGTCTTACAAAGTTTTAAGCATTACTGAAGATATAAAACTTGACAAAAGCTGAGTATACCATGTTCCTCTAAAGAATATTGTGTGAAGTGAATGAATTCCCATGTTTTAGGAACTCATTGTTCTCGTAAAATGTGTGAATTTTGTTATTTCCAGTCCTTTACCAAATGCACCAATGGAAAGAGCATTTTATTTTTGGCTTACATAGCATAAATCTGTCAAATATCGCTGCTTAGGTCCCAGACAAAGAGTGCTCCTGTAATCTATGTAAAAAATTTAAAACCTTAAAACCCACCCAAAACCCCAAAAGCCCAGTAAGACCTACTATAAATAATAACATTAACCCTAAAGTAATCAAGTTATATCTATCTGAGACTAAAAGACCGTGGAGCTCAGTCATGCTCGTGGGAAATGCTTTTTCCTTAAAGCATCCCTCAGAACCAGGACTTCCCCATTATTTTTCCCGTGACGGTCTGTCTCCATGCAGGGAAGGGGTGTCACATCCCAAGACCCTTCTGTCAGGTTTTGTTGCTTGGGACAACAGATACAAAAGCTATCAGGAGGCACAAACACCGACAGCTAATGTGAGCATGTAAACCCCGCTTTCTTAGGAAGTAAGGCAAAGAAAACTCCACCACTGACCTCAGACGTTCACATAAATGGGTAACTCCAGCTCAGCTGAGCTCATTGTGCATTGTTGCATATGGTTTGTTGCCAAGATCTGGACTGTGATTTGTATAACGTGTAAGCAGCAGCAGCAGCAGCAGATTTGAAGCCAGTGTTAGAAGTGTAATTGGGTGAAATCCAGGCTTCTTTCAAGATGGTGAGAATCCTGCCAGGAAATTTTAGGAGCTGGGACTATTCAGAAATAAAGGCAAACATGACTAAGATTTTCTCAGCTCCTATGAAAAAATTTCTACACCTGATTCAAAGTATTGATTTACTTATGTAACTCTACCAAAATAATAATTTTAAAAATAGATATACTGCAGATTTCACAATGGGAATGAGCTACAGCCAGTGCTCTGACAGGTGCTATTCTTAGAGAAACATCATGTGCCTTTAACACAATTAAAACATAAGCACATACAACTTCTAAATCTCATCTGGGGCCTGTGGCTTTTTTTCTTGATTTGCCATGACAGGTATAGAGTGATGCATAATGGCTAGCTTGGCAGGCTGCCTTTTTGCAGAGGGACAGGTAGAGTCTGTGAAAACAGATGACTTATAATAACCCCTTACCCTATTTACTACAAAATAATGACTCCCTATCAATGATTTATCTCTAGAAGCTGCAATTGAGAATATATGTAAAACCAGAAGCTGCCTACGTGAGGTTTTGGGACCTCCATGGATGACAGTGAGATCATAAGAAGTTCATTTGTAAGTACACGGAAAGGTGTTTGTTGAAAGTAAAACCTACTGAGTATTCATTAGCTACTGCTGCTCTAACACACTCCAGAAAACATCCTTGGAAATCTTTGTTTTCTGAAATTGCAAATGGTTTCTGAACCTATTAATGTATCAAACACGGACACAAAGTGCAGCTGCCCTCTCATCCCTTGATTTCCTTCAGCTGCAGCCAGAAGAAGTTTTCTTTGCTTGTGCGTAAGTTAATAGTTTTCCATTAACAGCAAAAGAAAGACTGGTTAAAAAGACAAAGCCTGGTAGCAACCTGTCTCTCTCTTCCACATATACACACAAAGGCCTAACCAGCAAACCAGAAACCACTAGGAGTAGTGTGCAAGACTTTTGGCATGGAGTTGTGCTGGACTATGCAAACAGTGGTGACAGTCTGACACGTAGGTTCAGCTGTGGGCTTCATGTCGCTTAACACCACAGGCTTTCTGCTATCACACACAGGCACTAGGTTTCATCTGTCACAGAGTGTTCAGTCCAAAACTACTATGTTGTTTGATTGTTTGTTTGTTTTAATGCATAAAGCACATGTAAAGCAGGCAAGAAAGACTGAGCCGTGAGGATCTACTCTGGGCTGGGCAAGTTTCTGTTGGTAAGTAGTTTATTCCCCTAAAAGAGACTGCTGCTTCATTTCACCCAGAAGAATGTTCTCTGCAAAAACATACCATAATCACACAGTGATATACGTTATAAGGGATAAAGTTCCGTAGGGAAGAGATCTGTACAAAAATTGCTTTCTCGGACCAGCCCTGTCGCTCTAACATCATCTCGGAGTTTGGACTGATGTTTTCAAGGGTCTCCAGTGCCCACTTCTGGCCTTTTTTTTCCTGTTCCTTTCTGCATTGGTGGTCTGGTGGGGTTCTCCTATAATTTGAACAGGAAGGTCATGTAACAGAAGAGGCTAGGGTCCCCAGACTTCAGCTGTTGCTCCACTACTGCGTGCCAGAAAGACTGCGGAGGGGGTGGGATTTTTAGCTATCCTCTTGTACTGCTAGTGCAAAATCTTGGCTTATTCATGTCCCTTTATAGCACCTGTTGTCCTCCTTGTGTCTGCACTATTGGAGTTTCAGTCCAAGGTGGAGGCAAAATGACAGCAGGAGAGACATAGTGCAGTCTAAAACCCAAAGTGAGAGTCACAAAACAAAGAGGAGTTGTCCATCTCCCATAGGTGTCTGCAAACATACGCTGAATCCTTAGGCAGATGCATTGTTCCTCTAGGGAGACATACTGAAAGAAATTGGGTTTCTTTGCCCTTCTGCAGAGCATTTGGCATCTCCCCGAGTGATGACACATTTATTGTCTCCAACAATGTGAAAATTCCTACGTGAAAGCATTTTTTGCTTCTGTAGATATGGGCACTTGGGTGAAATGAACGGATGACAAAATAATAAGGAGCAGGGCAATTACCAGCAGAACTCATTTGTTACCTGCTGTGGAGCCTCAGCGGTGGAGGGAACACAGTCATCTGTGCGCCCTAATGAAATGTGACAGGCGTTTAGAGACCGAGGGCTGACATTTCCTGACAGCATCACCATCTGCACACTGAAAGCTGCTAGCATCCAGACAACAGGATCTGTTAGGGACTGTTTATTATTGTACCTCCAAATTGCAGGTCACGCAGATCCTGGAGTCACAAGTCATCAGCTTTGTACACAGTCCCCTTACTTTGGCTCGGATCCTAATGTTCAGTCTCTCACTGTGCTCGCTGGTCGGATGTTCACCCTTCCAAACAATCAAGCCGATAGACTAAGATGTAGATATTTGAAAAGGTGTGGGGGGGGAAATCCTTCTAGCCTGCCAGCAGACAAAATAGATGTCAACCTAATTCTTACCAGGGCAGATGGAGTTATACAATCTGATTTCTAAGACTAAGGGATTTTTCAGGGAAGTAAGGATTTAGTACATATGATATACAGCAGTGTTTGCAGCTTCAGAATCATGACAGCAGTTTCTACAATCCTGCCTCTACACACAATCCAGGTACAGGGAAAGCTGTTTAAAGAATGAAAGATGTAATAATAACAGGAGTTGTTACCTAAATTAAGGAGAAATATGTTGCTTCAAATACACTGAAACACAGACACTAAAGCAGGGACTACAGGACTGATGCAATATTTTTTTCTCAAGCATTTTTTTGAGAGCAAGAAAAAAGCTGACCTTGAGAGACAACAGTGCTGGTGAACTGGAGTGAAAAAACGATGGAAGAAAAACCCAGCAAACAAACTGTAGAGGTTAACTTTATCTTGCAGACTTCAGTGTTTTCTTGCATTATAAGGAAGAGGAGAAAAGGCTGAAGGCACAAGTCAGGTTACAGAAGCAGATATGTCAGTCTGGCCTGGAAGAAAATGTTTTTTTCTGAGGTCAGGTACACTGAAGAATGGTCTTGAATTCCATACGTGTTTGCTAGAGCACTGTGTTTGCCTTCCTGCCTGGTAGAGAACATGGAGCACCCAAGGGCTTATTTTTTCTTTTCTTTTCTTTTTTTTTTATTAAATATAAACAAACAAAACTCCAACACAACCCCACACAAGGAGGGACTTGTTTACCTGCTCCATCTGGTGGAGGAATATTCCTGGTCAGGTAGAAACCCAGTGCCTTCTGCAGTTTCACTTCTTGGAGCCTGGATTGAGACATGCCTGTTCTCATCCATCCAGCTCCCCTGCGCAGTGATGAGCAAGCTGTCGCCTGACTCAGGCACTGATCTTTGAAGCCAGCTTCAGTAAACAGAAGGAAGAGTTGGTTACATCCTAATCTGAAAGAGATCTCTTGAGTTGGTGTCATCCCAATGTCTCAAATGCTGAGAAAATACAGACATTTTCAGCCTCGTGTCCTTTCACCCAGTTACCAAAAGGAAGCATGACATGGGGCTGATTTTTTTAAACCTGAAGATGATGCAAGGACACACTGGATGCTTGCACCTCTAGTATCTCAGGTATCTCTGTATTGTGGATCTCTTGATTTGACTGCTGTCTGGAAAAGAATACATGAAAATAAACCACAGAATCACAGAACGGTTTGGGTTGGAAGGGACCTTAAAGACCATATCGTTCCAACTCCCCTGCCACGGGCAGGGACTCCTTCCACTAGACCAGGTTGCTCAAATACCCATCCAACCTGGGATGGACACTTCCAGGGATGGGATATCCACAGCCTCTCTGAGAAATCTGTTGTAGTGCCTCACCACCCTCATAGTAAAGAATGTCTCCCTTATATCTGATGTAAATCTACTCTCTTTCAGCTTGAAGCCACTACCCCTTGTCCTGTCTCTGCATGCCCTTGTAAAAAGTCCCTCTCCAGCTTGCTTATAGGCCCCCTTCAGATACTGGAAGGCTACTATAAGGTCTCCCCACAGACTTCTCTTCTCCAGACTGAATAAGCCCAACTATCTCAGTCTTTCCTCACAGGAGAGGTACTCCAGCCCTCTGATCATTTTTGTGGCCTTTCTCTGGACCTGCTCCAGCAGGTCCATGTCTTCCTGTGCTGAAGGCTCCAGAGCTCGACTCAGGACTCCAGGTGGGGTCTCACGAGAGCAGAGTAAAGGGGCAGAATCATCTCCCTCGACCTGCTGGCCATGCTGCTTTTGATGCAGCCCAGGATATGGTTGGCCTTCAGGGCTGCAAGCACACACTACCAGGTCATGTTGATCTCGTCAACCAGCACTCCCAAGTCCTTCTCCTCAGGGCTGCTCTCAATCCATTCTCCGCCCAGCCTGTATTTGTGCTTGGGATTTCCCTGAGCCGTGTGCGGGGGGCTTTCACTTGGCCTTGTAGATCTTCATGAGGTTTGCACAGGCCCACCTCTCAAGCCTGTCCAGGTCCTTCTACATGGCATCCCTTCCCTCCAGTGCGTCAACCGCACCACATAGCTTGGTGTTATCAGCAAACTTGCTGAGTGTGGCCTCAACCCCACTGTTCATGTCACCAACAAAGATGTTGAACAGCACCGGTCCCATACCAACCACTGAGAAACACCACTTGTCACTGGTCTCCACTTGGACATCAAGCCATTGACCACTAACTCTTTGAGTGCAACCATCCAGCCAATTCCTTATCCACTGAGTGATCCCTCTGTCAAATCCATGTCCGCCAATTTAGAGACAAGGATGTGGTGCAAGACAGTGTTAAATGGTTTGCTCAAGTCCAGGCAGATGACATTGGTTGCTCTTCCCTTATCCACCAACGCTGTAACCCCATCAAAAGACGTTAAGAAACTTGAGGTCAAGAGTCAAGAAAGCAGCTCAGCACCTAGAGGGTCATTTTGTTAACAAGGCAGCTTCTGTTGCTCCCTGCAGTTTTCAGTGATCTAAACAGAAGAGGACAACAAGAGTCCCTCTTCCTGCCTATAGATCTAGGAAGTCTAATGCTCAGTAAAACAAAGTGGCTGTATAAAAGTACCTATAATTCTGGGAAATACGATGGGAGGAGTTACAAGATCCGATGCCTTTTAGTTAAGGTTTCTGGACTGCACACATATAAACTTCTTCAGCTGGTGGCATACCAAGCAAACTGTTAGATCCTCACCACTGCAGATGTTCAGATCTGAAAGTCTGCTCTTCTACTGTAGTGGGGAAAAAAATCTGAACCAGGTATGCGGTCTATGGGAAGTGTGAAGTCAGCTGGACCTAGTAAACTGTCACAAGTCAGGGCATACTGTGTCCCAGGAACGGTTATTGCCTTGGAAGGGAGGAAATATTAAAGATCATGCCTTTATGGGTTATCCCTCACCAAAAGGGGCAAGGAAGCACTGGCGAATACAATTGTCCTCCTTGGAAACAAACACTTGCAGTGATCTGCAGGAAAGGGTCAATATCCCACCAACGAGGCAAAGATGATTTCTTGTATTCACTCTCCCTGTTCTGGAAGCAGAAGACTTTCATAGTTCATCTTGTAGCTGAAGATTTTCAGAATGAGCTGTCTCATGTGAAAGAAATGAGGGAAAACAGTGTTAGTAGGAGGTATGTTGACTAAGCAAATATGTGGCAACCGAGTCTACAATAGCAACTGGAGACAGGGGCTTAACCTTCTGGGATGCACACGCACACATGAATGCACATATGGAAGGAGTAGCAGCTATTCGCTCCCTAGGGCGGCAGCAGCAAATGTGTCCCCTTGCCAAAGGATGCAATTCAAAGCCCTCTATAGACACAAGGAGGTAGCATTAAAGTCTTCAGAACAAAGCAGTAATGGTCATCTTCCAGCTCATATCACAAAGCAAGCAATTACATTCTTCACTAGCTGGTGTTTCTAAATGGATTTCAACTCTGAAAGCACACATAGAACATTTTCCTTAAAGCTACCAGGAGTGTCTTACTTCAGAGATTTAGAATCAGCTTAGGTGGGTTCAGTTTCCAGCTTGCATAAGAGTTAATTTTCTCTCTTTCTCTACAAGTTCTACACCCAGCTACTGTCACAATGCATTTGAGTGATTCGTGACGATCTGCCCCATGTGGCCTCCTCCTACAGGCTACTGGGGCGGGGGGAAATGACACAAAACTCCACAACAACAACAAGCCCCCACGCTTCCTTTTCTTTAGAACATTATTTATTGTTTCTACTCACCTTTAGTGAAAGAAAAGACGAAAGCCACCCCACAATGGCATGTGTAATTCCACAGGGGTTCTAATCGAATCCAAACTAGACACAAACTATTGTTGGTTTAGTGTTAAAACTAGCAAGCTCATATAACAAAATCCAAGTAGCAAGTCATTGGAGGAGAAGTTATTAAAAAAGAAAAGCTGCTTATGTTAATTAAACAAAGAAAATCTGACTGGCAGACAAGAACAGCTTAGAAGTAAATGCATTTAAAATATGTATCTGTTTCCTGGTGTTCCCCAGAGCACTCAAACACAGCTAGTATGTGAGCTCATCCATCCAGTCTTAAGGATTAAAGAAACTGTTGGTCTTGTTGACTAAACCCAGTGAAGAAACAGTGGTCTTTAAAAATAAAAGCCCATGCATGTCCACCAGGTTTTGTACATGAAGCTCTGGAAGTAGAGAAAAGAGCCCTTGCTTCTGCTCCCTTCGAAAGGCAGGATAGAGAGCAAATTAGAAACTTCTTAGGCCTCAGAGAATCCCTTTTGTTCTGGAAAACCAAAAGAGGGAAAAAGGTTCTTCAAGAGCTTATCATGAGACATCAAAAGCCAATGATGAGAAAACCCATCCATTAGAAATCAGGCTCCATCAGTACTGCTGCTCACTCCTTCCTGAACGTCAGGTGAGGAAGACGTTATCAACAGCTCCATTTTCCCCCTCACTTCCACAGACCTTTTTAACAAGTTGATCCCTGTGTTGCAGGAACCTGTTATGAGAAATTAGGCTATGCCAATATTCAGGTTTTCATTAATTTGATTTCTTCTCAGACCTGAATGAGTAACTAAGAGAATCAGAGTGAATCCCACATCCTTTTGAGAATTTATTCTAATTCCTCTTATCTTTTTCCCTAATTTAGATTAAATTTTTTAGAAAAGCCTTCAGTAGTGACATGTTAACCCCTGTGTTTGACATTAGCACACATCTAAAGAAGAACTGCAGCATATTTCATGGCAGTCATGCTGAGAATAGTTACATAGCTATTTTTATATACTTACCATTGTAGACCTACTACTTTCTGAGATGCTTAAAAACATCACCCCAAAAAAAAAGAAATCAGACACAACGTAAGTAGAGACTGTAAGATTTTTAGGTCCATTGTTTGCTGTCAAATAAATATTTAAGAATTTTCAACTCTTAACTAGAATATTATTACAGAATGCTTGCATTTTGCTGAAATAATAAAATTAAGATGGCTCTTTCCACGTCAGAGTTGTTGTTTTTTTTTTAGAGCAGGGATTTCCAATGCACAGAACTGAAAACTTTATGAACAGTGGGACTCAGCAATCTCTCACAACATCCCGCTGTTGGCCACGTGAAGTTCCTTTCAGGTGTTGTAGCTTGATTACACTACAAAGAATAGCACAAGTACGTAATAAAATTGTGATAATGAACCTGAATGAAAACAGAGCAAGCACAGCGCAGGAGAGCTACAGACACCCAATTATTCATTAAAGTAGTTACTTTCACATCTTTGTGCACCCTTCTACTTACCACTGATAAGTGCTAAAAGGTGGTGAGTTTGTTTTAAATACATATAGATACCATTTTGATTGCCTGGTTGTACTAAGATATGAATTATTGTGCTGAATAATGTATTCATTACTACAAATCTCATGAGCACATTGCTTGGTTCATAAGATTGTCTAGTAAATCTGAAAAGTGCTTCCCTTCTTCTGACAAGAAAAACCAGACACATTTAGTATTAAGAGTTTCTTTAAGAGTCTTTTTATTTGTAATCAGATCTACATCACATCTGTAATAATTTCTATAGTCTGTATTTCCTTCAGAAAATATAATCTGTCAGTGAAGATACCAAAAATACCTGCTTTCATCATGTAGTAAGCATATAACCAGCCAAGGGTAAAGTTTTCTTTTGTGCAGTTCTCTCACATGCGGTAGAGATCTCAACTCTGTATCCTGGATGTAAATGGTGTGCAGAACACCCTTTGTCAATAGGAGGTACTAAACACATGCCTTAATTCAGGGATATATACTATAGATAGGAGACACATTATTTGGCTCTCAGTGAAAACTACACTGTTTAAGATACAGTATTTTTCTCTATAGGAGACCATAGAAAACTTCCTCAAGGCTCTGCTAGGCTTCCTACCATTTTTGTCTTTCCAAGATACTAGACTTCTGACAGCACTGAAAATGATGGGCATGATTTAATGGTTGAGTAATAGTGTGTCTAAAAGGGTTAGGACAGTAGAGGGGTATTGTTCAAGAGCATAGTGGGAGGAGGAGTGGAATAGGCTCATGTGAAGTAACGGCAAAAGCCTGGATTCCTGGATTCACTGGCTTTTGAAATTCCTTTTTTTCTAGCATGATTACTTAAAAAAAATTGGACATGCAAGCAAGCTTCCAAACTACAAAAAAGATTATTAAAATAATTACCAGGAGCATAAGAAAAGAAGACCTACTGCAAATTTCAGGGGACAAAAAACATTTTAAAAAGTAAAATAATCCCAGAGGAACAGGGATTTTGCTGTCCTATAGCTCTCCTTCCTATAGCACTGTAGGTGAGTTCACGGCAAGGACCATTCTGCACCACAGTCTCTCCAACGGGCTTGCTCTCCCTCATCCGCTAGACTTCCCTGCCCATCAGCCTCAGAACTGAACCTTTTACTCATGATCAGTTTTTATAGGCTTTCGGAAAGCAAAGATGCAAAGAGCACTCAGGAAAGAGCTACCTGCCAACCAAAGGTCAGCTGATGAAAAAGCTAATGGTGAAAAAATGACTATTATAACAAACGCACACTTGCCTCAAGATGCAACTACTTCTACCTTTCAAAGTTTGCTTGGCTGGAAAAATTCATCCAGTTTCTACAGAAGTGAACCAACTGTGTACATGCAACCCAAGTCAGTTTTCATTATCAGAAGATTTAGAACAACTTTAATCATGTCATATTCTTCCCTGAATTTTTAAGTGAAAGAAGATTGAGCTAAATCATTATCTGGTATGAGTCAGTGCTGTTAAATTAAAAAAAAAAAAAAGGAATCAAGCAGATTTCAAAGGCTTAATATTACTGTGTGTGGCTATTCATGACTAAGCCTCTGGTCATGAGAAAGAATCCTGAAATTGTTTAATGCAAGCAGTAGGACACAGTAAGTAATAGCCAATTACTTAAACCAAAAATTCTCTTTGAGAATCATCTAACTGAGTAGAAAAGCAATTATGAAAATTTGTCTCCATCTTTGCGGATCCTGTGCATCTGCTTCTCTATATTTCTAGGTATATTACTACAAGAATTCAGCTGAGGCAGAGCTACAAGCCAGTTCTAGAATTAAATATACTGGTATTCATTTCAGATGTATAATAGTGCAATTATCATTACAGTAAGGGAGCATAAAAGTGAAACCTACATTTATTTAATTTGTATTTTCAGAAACTTCATGGATTTCTTCAGCTACATAGAGCAGTTAAAGGATAAGTTCTGTATTACTAGCTTAAAGCAGTACTATTTTAAGGTGAATCTACGTAATAATTGCAAATATCTCAATTCGTTTTATACCCAGCAATGAGAAATACCTACCATGACAGAAATTTGACACAGTATATTTCCATCCTTCAAGATATTAATAAATTCAAACACTTTTTTTTTAAGCCACTCCAGTCTTCACTGTCTACAAATCAATCCCCAGCAAACTTGCAAAACTGAAGGAAAAGCCGGCAAACTCCATATCAGCACATCAGTTCCTGTTCTTTGAGTATCAAGGAAATTAAGAGGAATAGTTGAGGCACAAGTGATCTTTATGCAGAAGTACAGAAGTATTTCAAATAAGTATTTCAAATAAGTAGACTAAAACTTCAGCACTTCTTTTAACTTCTTTAAAAAAAGACATAGGTCATAGGTCTCTGATCACACTCCTAGATCACAGTCACTGCAGTCTTACTGGATTGCTTTTTTTTTCCAAGATGAAAAAAGAAATTGATTCATGGAACTTCCCAAATCGACTTTATACTGCCATTTCACATAGTCCATGTTTAATCAAAGCAAAGTACAAACCCATGCTTCAAGGCAGACTGAAAACATTCGGCTGCACTCAACAGTAAGCTATTTCTTCGGTGAAGACAGCTGCAGTGAACCCAGTAACTCGGAGAACAGTCCGTCCAGCTGAACTGACATAAACGTTGCACGCAGAACTTACATGAAAGTGCACTGACAACAAGCTTTTGAGAATAAGTCCATACCATAAGGGCTTGTGCTTCAAATTACTTTTATAGCTACGGTTATTGTTTCTGTTAAGAGGCACTGCATAAATATGGAGTTAATAATCTAATGCACTTAATATTTCTCAGCTGAGGACTATTGCAGCTTTATCCTATGTATAGGTGTGATTATACTTTGGTTTGCTTTACAACAGTAACATTGCACTAGCAATACAGCTGATACTAAAGAGAAGGCTGAAAACACCACAGACTGGAGGATTGAAATAAACAATCCGCTCCTTTACTTCTTTTCATGCTTCTTGGTTAATTTTCCTCGTTCTAGCTGGAGGCTCGCACTGCTGTTTGTTCGCTTCTCCTGTTGCTGGCTCTCCTGGGAAACCTGCTGCACTGCTCGGAGGATAGCAGTCTGCACTATCTGCTTGCTGGCGTTCTGCAGCTTAACTTCATCCTGCTCCGTGCCTGGCTTCTCCCCTGCCAGAACCAAACGACAAAGAAAGAGAACTAAGCATTCGTGGCTACTCTGTGCACACCTGAAGGACAGAAAAAGGGGAAGGAAAAAAGAAACCCCACAGAGTGCTTGGGAACTGTTCACTACGGAAGAAACCTGGTAATGCAGAAGGTGATGAAGTAAGGCGGAAAGTGCCCCTGTGTTCCCAGTGCCACAGGACTGAACGAAGGGGGAGACTTTGAGCCACACAGCTCATTTACCCACTTCCCAGCTCTGGGAACAGCTGTGGCTTCACAGCTGGAACAGGCAAGCTGCCTTTTGCAGCAAGACAGGGAAGGAGGGTTTTCTCATCCAGCTGTGAATCACATCCTTTTTGATTTGAGTTGTGCTTCGGGACAGAGAATTGGACTTCATTTTACAAGCCTGACATGTTCTCCCTCTCCACCATGTAGCAAAAAAGCTGTTTCATTAACATTGTTATTTACTTTTACTTCAAATTAAAAGCCCACTTTCATCAAATTCTAATTGACTTCAAGGTACAAAATTTTGTTAGATGTGATTTTATTATTCCTTAGCTACCTTTGCAAAAATATTTGCAAAAGCATTTAAAAATGCTCAGATTGCTACAGGTAAAACACTCCCCTCCCAACATTCTCTATAGCAACCTGCCAAATACGTAATTCTTATGTGACACTTCCTTGTTTTGCTGAATTGCTAAAATCTGGAGAAGAACAAAGTAATGTAGTGTGACTACTGACATTTGGTAATGAAGAGTTGTAGTTTATATCAAGAGGTTTCTGTTTGGAAGTATTTTGACTCCTAACACAAATGACAATTTGGACAATAAAAAATGCTGTGTAATGTTCAAAGTTGATCTTGATTGAAAAAAAAAAATCTGAATTAAGGTGATATATCCCTATCGGCATTTAGGAAAATATAGACGTAGTTGCTAATTGAAATGCTTAGGCTAGGTCTACATTACCACATTTAATTTTAAAGGTTTTTAAGATACTCATTGTAGTTCCTTCTTAGTTCACTGTTGTTCTCAAGTATTTCATTAAACAGGATTTGTATTTTATTGTCTGTTTTAATGCCATGTATTAAGAACTATGTCCTGAGAGAAATAAAAAAGTGAATTAAATGTCAGCGACTTATATGAGAGGTCCACATCTGGAATTGTGAAAAATTCTCAATGGTCTTCAAGAATATTTTGTAAGGAAATTTAAGATAGAGACAAAAAGTAGAATCACCTTAAGGAAGGCATTACTAAGATGTGATATGCTTGAGGGAAGGAACAAGGTCCTGCACCTGGGCCAAGGCAATCCCCAATATCAATGCAGACTGGGTGGTGAATGTATTGAGGGCAGCTTTGTGGAGGAGGACTTGGGGATGCTGGTAGATGAAAAAGTAGACATGAGCTGGCAATGAGCACTCGCAGCCCTGAAGGCCACCCATATCCTGGCCTGCATCAAGAGAAGCATGGCCAGCAGGTCAAGGGAGGTGATTCTGCCCCTCTGCTCTGCTCTGGTGAGACCCCACCCGAGTCCTGCGTCCAGCTCTGGAGCCCTCAGCACAGGAAGACATGGACCTGCTGGAGCAGGTCCAGAGGAGGCCACAAAAATGGTCCAAGGGCTGGAGCACCTCTCCTATGAGGACAGGCTGAGAGCATTGGGGCTGTTCAGCCTGGAGAAGAAGGCTGCGGGAAGACCTTACTGTGGCCTTTCAATATATAACAGCGTCGTGGTTTAAACCCAGCTAGCACCTAAACACTAGACAGCCACTCACTTCTGCCATTTTCATATTATACGTGTTCTGGCTAAATGTAAAATACTAATGTGGTTTAATTCTAGTGAACTAGAATCATTAAAAAAAAACCCCTTGCAACTGTACCAAGACGACAAAGTTTGTCTACAATTAAGAGGTTAAAACCATGAAAATAGAAAACATGTCTTAAGCTGGAAAAGCTGACTAAATGGAATCACTTGAATTCTTGGCATAATCAGCTTCTCTGATTCAATTTGTTCCACTCCTCAACACTTGAAACAGTGTCTTCTGGATAAAATTCAATGTTTTTTAACAGAAAAGTACAGATATTTCTTTATTACTCAAATATGAACTCACTTTGTATTACGCAATGAATTAGCCTTCTTGCTGGGCTGTAAGAAATCACAGAATCACAGAATCACAGAATAGCAGGGGTTGGAAGGGACCTCTGTGGGTCATCTAGTCCAAACCCCCTGCTGAAGCAGGCTCACCTACAGCAGGCTGCACAGGACCTTGTCCAGGCGGGTCTTGAATATCTCCAGAGAAGAAGACTCCACAACCT
>Ga0065711_1004458_pt1 | contig 23468 bp, 14 predicted proteins | sample Hoacrofraction12_FD_59098 | JGI IMG/M metagenome (GOLD analysis project Ga0065711, IMG submission 59098) | Hoatzin crop microbial communities from Cojedes, Venezuela - Epithelial fraction 12 v2 (version 2) | ecosystem: Host-associated > Birds > Digestive system > Esophagus > Crop | place...
AAGGTCCTGTGCAGCCTGCTGTAGGTGACCCTGCTTCGGCAGGGGGGTTGGACTAGATGACCCACAGAGGTCCCTTCCAACCCCTACCATTCTGTGATTCTGTGATTCTATGTCTGCAGCTCATATAAATCAGTGTAGCTCTGCTGAAGACTGTTGATTCATGGTAGTTAAAGAGCAACTTTTCTAGTGCAAAGATATCAAAACTGTATTTATTTTGTGAAGCAGTGAGCCTGAATCCACACAGACCTTTTTTTTTGCGTAGTAAAGCGTCTTTGAATTAGTTTCCATCACTTAGCTATTTTTTTGAATTATGAATTTCCAATTTTTTTCCCATAAAGCCTCAAAATACTCTGCATTTTTGTATTTTTATTATTGTTTTGGTGAGCTCCTTCCGCATCCCTGATACGCCTCCATTCCATCCTCAGCACAACCATCTGTCCCAGCCCTCTAGCTGGAGGTTTCTGCTTGCAGAACATGGAAACAGACAGCTGGTGCAGGTTTAAAGTGGCTGTGGGTAGGATTGCTCTAGACTAGATGGTAAAGACTGGCAATGGCTGACACCCTCCTAAAGCATAGCATCTAGTATGTGGAAAGAAAGCTTGTAGTCCTCCTTGTAGTAGGTGACCTGCCTCTGGAGTCTTCCACCATCTTTGTCACTGTATTGGGTAGGTGACCTACCTCTGGAGTCTTCCACCATCTTTGTCACTCTACTGGCCTCATCAAACAGTCTGTCCCTCAGCATGTTTAATCCCAAATCAAATTTCTTTTTATCATTACGATCAAACAAAGTTCATGCAAACTTGTAATAGGGAAAAATAAGCTTATTTTTAAAACTTTTTTTCATACTAGCTGTGGCTAAAGGGCAGAAGTAACAGCCCTAATTAGGCTCCTGATAGCTGTAAGCCTCCTATATTGTCAATGGAGTTGAACAGACATTTTTAGAAGATTAATGAATCATTTAGCACAAAAAAATTAGCATTGAAAATAAATAAAAATGAAATAAATAAATGATTTAGTCTATCACCGCTAGATGCAAAATGCTTACCCTCCATTAGAAATACTGTAAGAGAAAAAGTGCTGTAAGAATTAAATTTCAGAGGATTCATCTGTGATATATTAGAAATACACACACCCTCTCACATCCCCCCATCACTGAAGAGTACTATTTCATTATGTCACTTCAGTCAATTCTATCCTGAATTGACACTGTTTGAGGGGAGAGGTAGGGACAAAAGGCTTCTGGATTGTTATTAAGCTTTCCATAGCATTCAACTGATACAATTTTTTTTTTTTTGGTCACTAATATGTAATACAAGCAGCTGTACTTTAGAGAAACCTGTTTTATTGCAAATTATTGTAACTGAGGTGGCACTTGCTTTCAAATCAAGATAGCATCTTCTGCAAGGAACATTGTGTTCAGACTGTAAAAATCATTTACTTGAAAAAGTTCAGAAACCTGGCAAATTTGTAATTGATAATCATAAAGAAAACCTATTGACCACTTCGTTATTTTGTAAATTATTTTACATATTCTTTGCTTTCACCTCCATTGTTTTCCTATTTATACACTTTCTTTGGCCATTTCAAGTGTTTTCTGCTTGATTTGCTTCAGAACTGTTTAGTATGACTTCTATGACTTCAAATTCCACAGGGAAGAGTAAACAAAATGCCATCTGAGGTGTAATCCATATGTCAAAACGACTTTGCATTCAGTACCAAGGGAGTCACATAATAACACAGGAGTCACAGATGATAGCATTTGTTCAAACAATTACGATCACAAAATTGGATTAAAGGGGATTCTTTTTTGTTGTAAAAATATATATACAGGGAGAAAAATCAAAGCTTCATGAGATGTTGTGTATATTAGCATTGTGTTTCACCACAGATAAATATGGAGAAAGACATTCTGAAATTTCCCTCTGCACTAATCAGCATATGATCCTGCTTCAAATAGATTAGACTTTCAGATACCATACAGGCCACTGAGATAGACTGACAACTGATTCTAAATTACATGGCAACAGAAATTTGTCACTGAAAACACCTAAGGAATGAGGTCATCTGTGTGTTTGTCAGCACAGGATTGTTCCCCCTCAGGGCACCCTTGCACGTTGTGCAGAGTACTTCCCTAACTACTTCTCAGGATGAAATTCCTTTCACCAGCTACAGGGATTCATACAGCACTCTCACTGTAGTTTACAGTTAGGACTATATTTCTGACCTTGTACACCTCTTAAATTTTGGTTCCCTGTATTGCAAGGAATGGAGTGAAGGGAGTAGAAAATATCAAGTTATGAAGTACGGTAATCTACCAGGCTAATCGTGAGTTGCCTCCTCTCTCTTTTTCTTAAAAGCTCAAGACTGCAGTGTCTTTCTAGAATCTTCCTGGGAGTAACCTCCAAGTTATATCAGGTCTTACTGTGAATGACTTCAAAAAATCAGAGGCTGCTCCAGCAGCCAGTTGGTAAAACAGAAGATACAGGTATCTATTTTGCATCAATGGTTCCAGTTCCTTGTCACTGTAAACAAAACAGATGGTTTCTGTTCTAGGCTGAAGGAATGAAATGGAACTGTGCTTCTCTTCCTATCACGATTTGCTGTGAAAACAGAGAAATGAAAGTGGGAAGAAATAGTGAAAATGTGTGAGCAGTCTACTACCATTGCCAACTGCCCCTTTGCGCATGGTTTGATCTGCCGCTTTATAGACAATTCTAGGGTGTGTTTTAATCTGTTTGGGCCCTACACACCATTAGTAGTCCACCTACAGGATATGAGCATTAAGCAATAATCATCACTGCCCTGAAAAAATGGTGCAGAGCCTGCATGCGCAGGGGTGCAAAGGAGTCTGAAGACTGATAGTGTCCCTCCCTTACTGACTGATAATAAAATGGTCAGTGAAATACAAAATACTGCTTATTGGGAAAAACATTCATATCTATGCATACGCAAAGACAATTGTTAAATTAATTAAGACTATTTAGCAAAGGGATTGCAAAAAGCTGTGATAGTTCTATGAAAAGAGCTTAATGCTCGGTAAGCCCAGAAAAGCAAAATGTGATGTTAGAAGTTGTTAGGGAAAGAAGTTAGAATGTAACAGAAATCATCATTAAGGCAGCATGTAAATCACTAGGACTCATATTTTTTAGTAATACAGTTCGTTCTAATATTCTCATCTGAAAAGGGTTAGGCAGAAATAGAAAAGCAAGGAGGAATGTGACAAGGATAAGCAACAGTATGGAGCAGCTTTGGTTTTAAGGGAGATTAAACAGAATAAGACTTTCAATTTAGAAAATCTGTGATATGGTGCAAGTATATAAAATCAGGAGTGATGATCATTCATTAGCTCTCAAAATAAAAGAGCTAGAAGTTGTCAAGTTATTTCTTTCAAGCAGCAGGTTTAAACCAAGGGAAATACGTTTTAATATGCTCATAATTAAAATATGCAACTCATTGCCACAGGATATTATGAAGAACAAAAGTACAAATGGATTTGGACAAATTCGTAGAAAGAACAAAAAAATCCTTCAGGGGCTGTTAAACACAAAGATGTGAAGTCATGCCTGATTTAAGAAATCCTTAAACCACTAATTATCAGATACTAATAGAGTATAAACTTGTCTTGTTCTTATACTGTTTTCTTAAGCACCCACTTCTCACTACTGTCCACTCTCAGAGACAGGGCACTGTATCAGATCTCAGATTCAAGTCATTTCAGGTGCTCTTCTGTCATTATCTGCTAAACACAATGCCAGTGTTCAGAAGAAAAGGACACTTGGTTGTCTGGAGCCTGTTCTGGGGAGCCAGCTGGGCTATATGACCCACATATTCCCCTGTTTTTCTAAATGTCACCCGCAGAGCTTCCGAAAGTCACTGTTTCTATGCTTAGAAACGGTCTGCACATTTGTGAGGTGGGGAGGCTGAGCATGTGCAGCAGCAGTGCGATCTCCTGCGTGAGTCTTATCAATGTGCTTCCACTGCATCCTCTTTCTCACAGGGGTACACGGGGAACTGTCTGTCCACCCGATTTGATCCCTGGCCTCTACAGACATTCTTCTGAAGTATGCCAGCAGCATAGATTTAAGTCCTGTGAAACAACAGTCATCAGATGGAAATAAAGTTTGTCATTTGGCTGAGCTTTTGGATGTATTGTCTGAAAACAGTCCAGAAAAATATTCTTTAGAATACAAGCTACGAAAATAGGAAAACTAGAAAGATTTAGATACATATCTCACTAGCATTTCCAAATAACTTTAAGTTAATAGTGTTTTGTTTTATTTTAAATTCTGTCACATCTGGAGCAGCTTTTTAATCTACCAGTTACAACAGCAAGTTTTCAGTAACCAGGCAAAAGATTCTTCTGGTCTTTTTTTTTTTTTTAATCAATTTTCTCTTTCATCCGAACAGGAACTTGCAATGCTGCATTTCTGCCAAGATTTGTCGCTGCTATGTGAGTCCAGAGATGTGATTGACTATGAAATTGCATCCTTTACATACCTTGGTAGTTTCTCCTTAATCTTTAGAGGACCAGGAGAACGCTAATGTACTACTCTAGCAAAGTCAGTATACTGCAGTACCTCTGCAGATTAAGACAAGGCTATAGAAGAAAGTAAGTCTGTGACTTGTAGACTGAAGTTGGATTTTCCAGATAGCCCTGCCTGAGAATTACTTTTCTATTCTTCTAATTGTAATTTAAGTAAAATGCTCTTCTGGACTAAGGCTGCAGGATATTCCTCCTCTGTACTGTCTCTGTTTCGGAGGTTTTTTTTTTCTAGCCAATCAATAGCACTAATGCTCATCCCTACAAATAGTGGCCATTGTGTTAAAACACATGAAGTAAAAATTTGCTTTTCTTTCAAAATTAAAAAAGAATTTAATTTCTAACTTTATTTTTTGGTGCTGAAAAAGAAGAGTTCACTAGAATGTCTTTTCAGGGATTTTGGGTTGTTTGAAGTGGACACTATGGAAAAATACCCAACTTCTCTATTTCCTTTTTTCAGCCCTTGGGAAATGGGCACTTTAAAGAAGGAAGGAGGAAGTAACATCTTACCTTTTAAAAAGAATTTGTTTCACGTTAGTAAGCAGCACTTTCTCTTTTACATATTTATTTCCCTTCAAAGCATGACCATGCTACTTCATTTCCAAAGAGTGATTTTAGCACTCTACTGTTTTAACACAATTAAGCTGGAATGCAGTCAAGGGATGTGAAGAAGTCATTTGTTGTACATTTAATGCTGTAAAGTATCCACCAGGGAAACTTTATAAGATATTTCTGTTTCCTCACAGAAGTGTCCATGAGTAAAATTCCCATTTCCTGGCTAGTTCTCTGATTAGCTTTTCACAGCTCTATCCTGTGTCAGATGATTGGCAAGAAAACAAAGATCAGGCTTTTTCTGGTATTCATGAATATTACACCTTTATCATCGTCCCATTGGCTACGTCTCCTGAATTTGTTACAAGGGAAGTTTCACAACTGCCAAGCTTATCTTCAGCTGCCAGTCCTGTGGTGCTCCGTAACTGTGCAAGGCTGAAGCTAATCTTCTGTTTAACTCTGTTCCTATGGGGATCTTGAGCACTGCAGCAGCTTAGCTCCAGCTCTGTGGAGCTCAGACGTTCTGTGGGTCATGAGCTGCTGTGTATCTGAACCATTGCTTATCTACCAGTTTCTCACAGCTTCCCTTGGACTTTCATCACACATGAGTCTGCACCAGCAGACTCTTCTGTGGCCCAGGGTTAAAATGAGGAACATATTTCCAGGAATCACCATCTATCTCCTCCTTAGAAAATGAATACAAAGCTAAACAAAACCCTCTTTAGCAGAAGCTTTGAGGGGATGCTATGCTAGAGCTGCGCTACACAATTCTCAACACATTATGGAGTTGAATTATTAATGTAATGCTCCTTTAAGCAATACAACTTACTTATTTTTTGAAGGAATTCCTGGAACATATGGAGCAGATATTGATTTATTTTTAATCTGCACTTCATCAGGTATTGTATGCTAGTGCTTACCTTCCCTCCCTAAGCTGATTTAGTATTTACTTTCAGTTAAACAGTGAAAAGCCTCCAAAGAAACCCCTCAAGTCAACCCTTTGTGAGACTTTAGTGGGCTGTTACTTGTACTGGAGCCTTCATAGTGCCATATCTGTCTACGACATGAATTCGCTCTTATGCCTAGTTTCCTTTAAATACTTTATTTTCTTAAATACAGTGTTCAGCACAGAGAATTGCTTTATTATTACTAAAATAAAGGTCCTAGTATAAGTGGTCTTTTATGAAACTAGTATTTTATTGCCATGAGCACTGTTTGACCATAACAAAACTGTCATGCAAACCCTTCTGCTCATAAATAGTGCTTATTTCATTGCCACGGTCATCGTGTTCAAGTAAATAAATACGTGGGATTTTTTTCTAATTCAGGCAGTAGGAACAGATGTATGGCTTTCCACGCTCAAGAGGCTTTTGTGCATTGTAATGACAAAACAAGTATTTCTGTATCCATCTGAAAGTATATTCTAAAATAAAATTCCGCAGGTTGAGTCTTAATGCTAAGGCATGAAGGCAAAACTAACATTTTATTTAGTGGTCTTAGAGATTTCTTCAGTACATGTGAGCAGATGTTACTTCAGCATTTAGAAAGAGCAGTATGTACTAAAGTGTGGAAGTGTTGGATTTGCTATGGCTGTTACTTCAACACATTTTCTGATTAATTCATTAATGCATCAGTCCTGAAAAATGAAATGACACTTCACTGCAGTAGTCTGAGAAAATCCTGATAATACTTTAATCTACAATATTTTCAGCAAACCGCTTGAGATTTTCAGCCAAAAAGTTTCCCTGATGGAGTTATCTTCAAAAAAATCACACTAAGAAGTCTGCCTCATAGCACATGTCATGCAGTACAAAATTCAATGTTTGGGTCAATAACCTAGCAGCAACATAAAAACGTATGATATTCCACACCAGGTCAGATCAAATCCAGCCTCCTGTGTGAAACCATCCTACACAGGACGTGAAAGGAAAGTTTATATGAACAGGGCAGGTGCAGTCACACTTCCTCCAGTTTCTGTTACTCAATAGTTTAACCAGATTTGGAGCCAAGAAAGTGATTTTCACAGTATTGCTCAAAAACAGCCAACACCATAAGTGTGATGAAGACAATAGGGTGAGAATTTTTTTATATAAGATGTTAAGAGATGTTGCGTTTTGTCCTGAGACACAGCAGCGTTTGACTTACATTGAACTTTTTTTCAGATGGGGTTGTGTGACGTTGACATTCTGCATATCAAAAGACAGGACTGTTTAGTTTGCACTAATCAGCTGAGCACAGAGAATTACATTGTGGTCAACCCAAACAAAATGCCATGCCACGAAACTGCAGCTGAGTATTACTTTTATCTACCTCCATCCTAGCTACCTACCTCTGTGGCTGAGGTCATTATCCCAGTGTACCACAGCGCTGGTATACTGTCACTTTGGAGGTTCTCAGGGAAGAGTGAAATCCCTCAGGAGAAACATAATGGTCATCATAACTGCAATGGTTTTGGTAGTTTCTCAGATTCAGTAACATCAGCCGGCTGCGTGCAAGGAAAGTGATGTGGCCCAGTGTCACCGGGGAGCCACACAACATAGCAATGACTCTGAAAATTCCTGTTGGGCTGCCTGTTAGTTCCGTAACAAAATAATGTTACTACTCAACAGCACATAGGGGTCTGCTTCAGTGTTAAAATGCGGAAAGCGAAAGCAAAGCAGTGAAGCACTTGCATTCTGTAGCTTATAGTGTTGGTGCAGTTCTAAGAGAAGAAATCTGTACTGAAGGGAAAGGATAAAGAAGCTAATGATATTGTGGAAATAAGATAGTGAAAAAGGAAGTCTGTGGCAAGCCCAAGGCTGTAATCAATTAGCTGATTGCTGAACTTCAGTCCCCTACATCATATCTACCGGCAGCAGTGAAAGTTGTACAGTTGAAAATTCCCAATCACAAACCCACTGGTCTATGGAACTCTTTTTTCAAAAATGCTTTGAAAGTAAAGAATCTGCTGTAGTATAGATTCCATCACCTTGATGGTCGGCAGCTTTTCAGTGGTATCAAGTTTGCAATTAAAGTTTCTTGGAATACAGAGAAGTGAATGCAGTTGTCTGACATAATAAAGCTCAAACTAGGCTCCAGTATTTTAATGAGAAACCATTAGAGTGAACTACTTCGGGTGAAATCTGTCTCCATTGAAATCAGCTGCAAAATTCCCCCTGACTTCAGACAGCAAAAAATAAAATGTCTGCAAGACAGTTATTAAGCTGCAGTAATGGCTAAAAGGTAAGGAATTTATTTTGATTAAATGGAAATCTATATCTATCTCCAAACATAACAGCAGAAGAGATTCTATTGATTTTTACCTCATTGGTTATATTCACTGATATGCATTAAACTAGAACTGAATAGTCTCTGAGTCCGTTTTTATTTTCTGGCAATATCTACGTATGATTTTTTTAAAATTGTACTTTGGAAAAGGTTACTTTAAGAACACAATGATAATCTTCTCACAGATAATCAGGTAAGTAACCCAACTTGTGCTGCAGCAAACTGAAAAATTCTGGAATGTTGCAATGAGCAGTGCTTGGGAAGAGACTTTTGCTGAGTGTTTTTCACTCTGAATTAGAGTTTAGAGTTACATCTCTATCTTCATTGCTCAGTGAGTCACCCCAGTGCTGGCTGGGCCTGCTCTGATTGTGTGGGGTCTTTGTGTGCGTGAAGAGTTCTAACTAATAGGTTGATATCTTTTTACTATACTTGTATGTCTGTTTAAAATAGTTAAAATATAGAAGAATATGAGCCTTGTCAAAGTAGAGAGGTGAACTATAGGCTATTTGCATAAATGGTCAAGTAAATGAGATTTCTTGTGAGCAAAAGGCAAAATCATACAGATGACAGAATCTGAGGCTAGTGAGGCATTTTAGCTATGTGTATGTCTGTTGGGAAAAGATGTGAACTGCCCACAAAGTCCTTGAAATGAACTGGTGACGATTACAAACACAAATGGTGAAGAAGTCAACTAGAATAGAGGCTTCTTCCCTTGTTTCTAATGACAGGGAGGAACTGGTGAAGAACATCAGGGTAAAAAGTAGTGGGAGATAAAAGCCACCCAACGAAAGAGTTCATGAGCCTTATGATAGAAAAAAGGAAAAACAGCAAGTAGGACAGTAGACTTCATTAAACTCAGATTTGTCTTCTAAGACATCATTGGAATCTAAGAAATCTAAGAGTTTCTTAAGCGAGTGGTATTAAGGGCATAAATGCAAATCCCCTGTGAAAGAAAGACAGCAAGTATAAGATTTGCTAAATTATGAGCAACAGTGCTAAATTTTGAGCTTTTTGTGCAGCATCCAAAAAGGTGAAGCTGGGTCACTTCCTAAGGGCAGGGAAGTATTGCATAAATGTGATGCTACAGAATTAAAAATTACCAAGGCGCACAACAGATTTCAATCCCGAAGGTCATGATAGTAACAAAAATCATTTTTTCATGACAGAAAAAATCGGACAAAGACCAACTAAACATCATTTCACAAAAAGAGGGAAAGTAATCAAAAGCTGATAAGGACACATACATTTTTTAATACTTTATCTGCATCACGTTTAAAATGGTAAGAGACAGTTCAGTGCTACAGTAATAAGAAAAAATGAAGAAAATTTAAGCCCAGGGTTTTAAGTGGCAGGGAATGGGGTAAATACTTACTACTATGTTAGATGTTTTCAATTAGCTGTGATGCTGTGACACTTGAAGAAGTAGCTGATGAAATATATGAGATGATTGAAGTCCCTCTGACAAGTCAAGGACAATGGGTGATGATCAGGAATTAATGTGGTAGTGATCTTTGAAAGGAATCTGAAATAATATGTGGAAATTAGATGAGGTTCAGCTCCTGGAAAAACACTAGAACAAATAATCAAACTATTTGTAAGCATCTAAAAGAAAACAAGGAAATTAGTAAATGTGAACATGGATTTGTCAAGACAAAATTATATTGGAATAATCTAATTTCCTTCTGTGAGAGAGCAACTGTGGATAGAAAAGAAACCGCAGATGTCACACACAGCTTTTAACACTGCCTTGTGATATTCTCATAATTGAGCCAAGGAAGTCTATTCCAAACAAAATTATAGAAAGTGGGCACAAAAAGACTTGAATCTTTTTACCTATAAAACACTTACCAATAGTTCACTGTCAAATTGGAATGATTGTTGCAAGTGGCTTACAGTTTTGGCTCTTTTATTTTTTGAAGAAGTAACTGACATGGTGCTTACTAAATCTGCAGCCTGAACCATAGGATGCAGCAGATATTGCTTGAGCTTGGCCAGATCTGTGACACTTGACCCTTCATGCTTCTATCTACATACATATCTTGCATTCAAACCAGTATTTCTGTATACATATTAAGCACAGAAATAAGTATACTCACACTTTGGCTCTGTTAAATGCACAGTGGTCACAAAAGCATATTGTATCTTCTGGAAATTTTTCTCAGTACTTTCATATCTTTCATTATATATTATATGTCTGTTAAAATTTTTTTATAAAATTTACCATAACACATCAATAAAATAAAATAAATTGGAATAAGCTATAATAACTTGATCCTTTTTGAAAGGTACTGAAAAGATTGAAATTTCATTGGGTTTTGATAATCAACAATGTCATTCCCCAAAAGACTTTCTGAATAGTTCAGTTTTAATCTTATTTCTTACATACTATCTGGCTAGACATGAGGATAATATCATACCTTTCCTTTCCTGAATGAAAAAACATAAATGTTTAGAAGAAAGTGAGATTCTTTAGAATAATATTTCCCACCTTGATTAGCAGCATTCGTAATTTCAAAAGTCATTTTTCAGTGGTATCTCCATTATCTACTTAGAAGTCCTATAAATGTTTTTCAAATTTCATGGAGGGAGATAAAACATACAAAAATGCCAGAAAAAAAAACAACACAGCAATTTTAAAGTAAGTTTCCCTTTTAGAAATCAATTAGGATTTTATTTTTGCATTATTTTTCTACTTTATAGCTTGCTATGTTTGCATTGCCTGCCAATAGGTGGCACTAATAATTTCTACATTAACAGTGTGGTTGTTCTATTGTTTTTCAATGTTAATGGAGTTATATCCTAATGTATCTTACAGTTTTATTAACTTTGGATTTGACAAATTTTATGTTTAACAAAAAAGGGATTCTTGTATAAACATATTGATACAAGCAAACATTAGATTTATGGTCACAGAACTGATACATTAATAAACTCTAAACAAGCATCGTTTTTTTGTTCAGGTCATGAAATTGTAATGCACCAAAAATTAACAAAGGCGGAAAATTGCTGATTGACAGCATCTGAAGGGTTCATTTAACATCTGAAATAAAATAGAAAGTATCAATAATTCCAATACAACTTTCATATTTCTCATTTTGACTTATTTCTTAGGAAAAGATTTCAAATATTACGTTTAGAACAGTTGAAGTACAAACCATTTTTTCATACTGCAGTCTGAATCTTGTGGTTATGATTCACCTGGCCACACCTGCCTAAGATCATGCTTGATTCCTGGGCACCTGTGATTAGCTGTGCTTTATCTGTGAGCTTTAATATCTTTATTACGCTCTGTTTCAGGCTGTTACTATCATACTGTAAGAAGTGAAAAGATAAGGCAAGGAAGAGCTGGCTGGATGAGTTTTCCATACAGCTTCAAGAAGAGACAGGTTTCTTTTAGCTCACCAGAGGCAAAGGTATACATGCAAAGTATTCAGAAGGGCGTACATTACAACAGAATCTAGAAGCCACCAGCCTAACGTACTTTTTTTCCCCTCCAGATGAGTAAAACCTTGGATTTGACATGCTGTCAAGGACATGTCAGGTTCTGCTGAGTTCTTGTCTGAGCCAGCCTGTGCAGACGTGCTGCACGATGCCACTTCTTGTAGTTTGTGCGGAGATGAAACCAGTTATTTTAATAACACAACTTTCAGATCTCAAATTTCACGATTTCTCAAAAAATTCAGATGAGTCAATTTTTGTCTTTATACACTAAAGCTCTGATTTTGGAGGATTCTTCCCACGCTGGCTGCCTTCTGGTATACTGCTGCAGCTCTGGCTGTGGTGGGCATGCTGAGGAAGGAATGGGATGTTTAGAGTTGAAACTGATAAGGACATAGGAGGATTGCCATATAAAGAGTACCTGACAATTAAAAATATCTTATTACCTGACTGAGCATTACAGGAATATGGATGCTTCTACCATATTTCCCTGTGAGATGAGTTTATGCTCTGAAATTTCTGTTAGTGAAGAAAGGTGTCAGCAATTAAGTTAGCATGCAATCATCACCTGTGAAAGCCAGAAAGCATCTGTAGACCCTCTACATGCTGTGAGAGTGCTAAATGCTTATTACATCATGTATGAGGAGGGATATAAAAAACGCAGACAGAGGAAGGAGAGAGGGAAATACAGAGTACAGATCAAACAAAATGCATCATAAAGCTGACTAGCTAATATGAATTAAAAAATGCTGTACAGACCATCTTAACACTGGTATGTTACCGCAATACAAATCACTGGCATTTTCCACAGGTCATACAGACAAAACAAATTATTGCCAGCCCCAGTAAATTCTGTCTGTAAGCCTTCTGACAGCTATTATTTGCAACAGGAAGGGACTGAATATCTAGGGTTTCTTCTTCAAATTAACATAAAGCTTCAGCCTGAGGCACTATCCAGGCATATGTAAAAACTTGATCTATCCTGAAGACACAATTTAAATGGAAGACTTTACTGATTATTAGTAATAAGGTTACAATCAAAGCAAGGACGGAATATGTTGTGAGTCAAGAGAATTTGCTGGAACTCTGGAAAACACGCCTATAGCCTACAGAAACAAGTAATGAATAAACCCCTTCAGCTCATGCTACTTGCTAGTAACAATCTTTCAGTCTGTCCTTCTGACAGTGGCCAATAAACATTACTTAACTTTTCTCTTTCCTTCCCTACCATATTCTACTCTCAGATACACACCAACAGGCAATGTCTGTGTTTGTGTGGGGATACAAAGGCAGGGTCACCCACCTCAGGCCCTAAACTGAAACATTAATAGTCCTGGCCACGAGTTTCCATCATTTCACCCAACTACAATGACTCCAGCTCTACTGGAGACAGCTCTTCTCTTCCCAGGGTCACTCGCTGTTCCTCCTGTACTCTGCAATATCACTGAAGAGCATCATCCCACAAAGCCACCTCTGACATTGCTGGTTACAAAGTCTTCAGTGGAGAGGGTCATTAAGGAGAGTCCTCTTTGTTAAACATGAGCTTGTTTCCGCAATTTAGACAGTTCTCCATTCCTTTTTCTGCTCATCACCCTCCACCCTGTTGGTTTATACATTCTATATCCTGCAAAGACCTGTCAGAGTGTAATTTGTTTGCTGTTGGGGAAAAAAGCCCATGAAAGGAAAACTCTACTTTCTGCTTTGTGCAGCAGACAGTAACAAAGAGCATTCAGCTCCAGAGACTTTTCTTTATTCATTGATAGAGGTAAGGAATCCATCTCCCTTCCTCCTTACTGTGCCTGTACCTTCACTTGCATTTTTCGTTTTGGGCACTTAATATCCATGCTGTTCACTGTGGATATCAATATTACGTGGTTTTATCCCTGTAATGCCATGATGAATCAGGAAATGTCACTATACCGACTTCATAGCCAAAACATTAAATGCCAATACATTGTGAGCTCAGGCTTGTGAAAAAATCATTCATCATAAATATGTCAGTTCTCTATAGGTGTATACAAAGTCTGTGGCAAAGGCAAGATAACTCAGATATCTCTGGCTTTTCCTTGAAATGTTCTGTGAGACAGTTCAAAAGAATAAAAAGTAATTAAATGTTAGCTTCTTTTGCCATAGACTTAAGTTAAGTTAAGTCTGATAACTAGCCATTGCCCTTGACTTATTTGTGGTAACCGTTTACGCTGAGTTTTCACTGATTGTCCCAAACTCACACTGGAGTTAGAGGCAAATAAAGAAATGGAATCTGCTTTGATTTTTTTTTTTTAATCTTAGGCTGACTGCTGGACTATCTGTACCTTGCATTTCTTTCTATACTCTTGTAAGAGATGCTTGAAGTAACACCTTTCACACTTAAGCCTTCCAGAAAGTGTTTAACAAAGAAATGACACCACCATCTCCTGCAGTGTAGTGCAACGTGATGTGTAGGGGTGAAAGGGCAGAGAAGGAAGCATGTTTCAAGAGGACAGCATGAGAAAAAGAGGGATACATTATCTATCATTTTTGTTTTAAAATTTTGTGTCTCAGAACAGTGAAGTGAAGCAAATTACACATAAAATAGGCTATTAGTGTTGATATAAGAGATTCTGTTGTGCCAACAAGGGAGTAAATATCAGCATAGGTATATTCATGAATATAAAAGTTTATATGTAGGGAATGGGTGTTTAGGAACAAATATAATGTCATTATAGATTGTGGCAATATTACTTGTCGTGTTTGGGAATGCACTGTCAAGAAGAATTAGATCCCACCTTTACTCACAGAATGGTGCTGTCGCAAAAAACGAGGAAAAAATGTCTTGCTCTGTTACAGGCTGTGTCCTATTGCCTGTGCCTCAAGGATGGCAAATGAATGACCAAGGCATAAAACAGTATGTAATGTCAAAGGTAAACTGACTCTCTGAACAATACAATTAGAATAGAATTGTTTATTATTGCTTCCAAATACCAGAACAGATATCATTCCCCGTTGGCTAGGTTTCAGACTCTCTACCCCGAGTAATCTCCTGCAAGGCAGTCTCAGTACACATCTGTGCCATGCCTGTGTCTGTTGCTAGTCAGCTTTCTATTTTTTAAAATACCAGTTTGGACCTAACACTTCACAATATTCATTGCGTTTATCACCACAATACCTTGGGAAGTGGGAAGTGGCAGCCATCATCACCCTGAGGCAAGAGGGTAAAGAGTGCAATTCCAGAAAGGACTTGAATATTGTGATGCTCGGTACAATAAAGGACACAATAAGAAACAACACAACCTAGCATTTTAACACTGTTCTTTAGATAAAAAAACGCAAAACAAACCAACAAAAAAAACCCCCAAAAAACCTAAACCAAGGTAAATTTAGGGACACTCCTTTCTGTACAGCAGATGAGAAAGGTTTGGTAATTGAAAACAGTGTTCAAAACTGTGATATAAATCATTCAGTCAGGAGTGTCGGAAGTTGAAGGGCACCTGAAATTCTGTCCCTTTTGAGGAATTCCAGCATTTATCTCAGAGTGTACTGAGATACAACCCTGCAGTTCAGTCGATGGCTCACACAGAGATTTTTAGCTTTGCAGAAGTTCACACAGGGTAAATAAAAATGCCAAATAGCCTAATCAGTTATGACATTTACTGCTTGGCAAAAATGATTAATTTATCAATACATCCTTGCTAAGAAACCAGGTAACCAGGGGTATGATTTCTTGTTCAGTTGAAATGTGAAGGTTGGGAACGAGAAATTGTTTTGATACTGGGCGTTTTGTTAAGCCCGCTCCACGCTGAAGTTTTAATAATAGTATAACCATAGTAATTGCATAGCAACTGCTAAGTGAACATAACACATACAATAGAGAGATTTGCATAGCCTGTAGAAATTAGATGCTGAGGGTGGGATTCATCTCATCTAATTTTAGAGCTCTAAAAAGTGCACATCTGTCTCCAAGGTGGTCACGCTTAGACTCTTCGAAAAAGAAAAGTATGTTCTCCTGTTTTTCAGCCGACTTGCTTTAAATCTCTGCTTTGGGATAGTATGAACTCTGCTCCAAAAGTCTATCATCTCTTTCCACTGAGAAATTGTAGTTCTTTCTAGCCACTATAGACTGCCTCAAGTGTTTAGCTGGGATGTAAATGTACATACTGCAGATATTTATGTTAGGTCAAATAAAACCTATCTGCACAGTATTATCTGATATTGCTAGGAAATGCTTTGGTAAAAAAAATATGTAAGAGGAATAAATATTTAAGACTGCTTTCCTTGGAACATTCTTCATGGCAGTATTTACAATCACCATGCTGTCAGTCCCCTGGCAACACAGGGTTGTGAGGAAGGAAGCGCAGAACAGTCTGTGGAGAGCGTTGCTTCAGTAAATCTAAGGTTTTTCTTAAGTAGTGTTTCAGACTCTGTTGTCACAGAATCTGAAACTCTTGTGACTGATAGTTTTGGACTGATTTGGTTAGAAATGAACCTCATAAAATGTTCATTTTTGTTTAAAGACATCTTAATTTAATGCCAGTCATGAAATGTCTTTGCAAAGGTAAGATTTAGGAATATTTCCTCCTATTATCATATATCAAAATCATGTACCAGGATACAAAAGAAAAGACAACTGTTTTTTCTTAAAACATAGTCGTAGAGGCATGGATAATGTTACCTTTTCCAGGACAGCTTGATGGAAACTTTTGTTGTAATTGGTGTATCAGCTATCGTATCTTTTCCTTTCTATCTTGAGAAGTTCTTCAGTGAAAGTAGAGTTCTGGAGAGAATGCACAATCTGTGTATGCCAGAGGTAAGAACAAGTGGCAGTGGATTATTGATGTTGTTATTTTCTCTTTCAGTGCTGAACATATTTGAACAAATTTTCAATAACATATCCTAAAATTTTGTCAGACATAAACAACTGCACAGTTGTGATCAGAGTCTTGCTCTGGGCTGGATGACCCAGATGTTAAGACTAGTTCTGTAATTTAGCCTAGTCTGGGAATTGTTTCTCTATATTGATCTTCCTCTTCCAGTTCGAGTTCTTGATTTGAACATTCCACTTTTTGCCATCTGATATCAAGAGGGCACAGATGAATATGACTGAAGTAACTTGTAGATGACACTGTATTTCGCCAGTAACAATGCTGGTACACTCTGCAATATCTTCAGCAACTGAAACATTTTGAAAGCTTACACTACCAAAGTTAAGAATTTGCAGGCTTGAAGAGCATCTTAGAAATGGGGGCTGGTCTGTGCATGGATTCGGTTCAACCAGTCTTAGTCCAAGCACAGGTGACAGTAGTAGGCAACTCTCGTCTGAGAGGTACAGAGGCACCTAACTGTTGATGTGACACACTCTCTGAAGAGATGTGCTGCTACCGGGGGCTCATATCAAGGATGTCACTGAGAGACTGCCAGGCCTTGTACAGTTCACTGACTGTTATTCACCACTGTTTTTTTCACCTAGGCACCAATAATACAGCCAGAAGCAGTATGAGGAATATCAAGAAGGATTACAGAGCTCTGGGAGCAGCAGTAACGGACCCTGGAACGCAGGTAGTTATTTCATCAGTCTTCCTGGTCGAAGGGAAGGGGTTTGAAAGGGCCAGTCAAATCTGGCAGAATGGTTATAGGGCTGGTGCCACAGCCAGAGGTTCGGCTACTTCGACTGTGGGACTTCCTTTAAGAAACCTGGTCTATTGGGGGCTGATGGGGTCCAGCTGGCAGAGAAAGGGAAGACCGTCTTCAGTCATAGGCTTGCCAAGCTGGTAAAGAGGGCTTTAAACTAAAGATACCTGGGGAGGAGAACCTCAGTCCATACCACTGCTACCAGGTTGATGCCAATGCCTCCTTGACTTCCCTGCCTGTCCTTCCTAAAGGGCTTGTATCCTTCAATTCCAACACTCTAGTCACAGAAACCATTCTCCAGAGCCTGCAGAAGGATCACAGGTCAGCAGGAAAGCACCTGCAGATCAGCGCAAAGGAACTCCAGCCAGTAAGTCAGCTTCATTGGGGGCCCAACTTAAATGCCTCTATGCAAACGCACGCAGGATGGGGAACAAACAAGAGGAGTTAGAGACACATGCACACCTGCGGGGCTATGATATCATTGGCATCACGGAGATGTGGTGGGGTGGCTCCTGTGACTGGAGTGGTGGAATGCAACGATACAGGCCATTTAGGAAGGACAGGCAGGGAAGACAAGGAGAGGATGTCGTCCTCTATGTCAATGACCAGTTGGAGTGCATGGAGCTCTGCCTGGGGTGGATGAGGAGCCAACCAAGAGCTTATGGGTCAGGTTTAAAGGCAGGGCAGGGACAGATGACAGCAGTGAGGGTTCCTGAGGGAACTGGCAGATGAAGTTGCTAATCCACTATCCATCATACCTGAGAAGTCGTGGCAGTCTGGTGAAGTTTCCACTGACTGGAAAAGGGGAAACATAATACCCATTTTTAAAAAGGGTAAAAAGGAAGACCTGGGGAACTACAAGCCAAACAGTCTCACCTCTGTGCCCAGCAAGATCATGGAGCAGATCCTCCTGGAATCTATGCTAAGGCACTTGGAAAATAAGGAGGTAACTGGTGACAGTCAACATGGCTTCACTAAGGGCAAATTGTGCCTGACATATTTGCTGGCCTTCTATGACGGGTTTACTGTGTTGGTGGACAAGGAAAGAGCAACTGAGATCATCTACCTGGACTTGTGCAAAGCATTTGACACAGTCCTGCATGACATCCTTGTCTCTAGCTTGGCGAGATGTGGATTTGATGCATGGACCACTCGGTGGATAAAGATTTAGGTGGATGATTGCACTCAAAGAGTTGTGGTTCCTGGCTCAATAGCTGGTTGGAGACCAGTGAAGAGTGGTGTTCCTCAGGGGTTGGTATTGGGACCGGTGCTGTTTAACATTTTCATGAACGACTTAGCGAGATTGAGTGCATCCTCAGCAAGTTTGCAGATGACACCAAGCTGTGTGGCGCGGTTGACACATTGGAGGAAGGTTTACCATCCAGAGGGACCTTGACAGGCTTAAGAGGTGGGCCTGTGTGAACCTCATGAAGTTCAACAAGGTCAAGTGCAACATCCTGCACCTGGATTGAGGCAATTCCAAGCATAAATACTGGAAAACTGAGAGTAGCCCTGAGGAGAAGGACTTGGGGGTGCTGACGGATGAGAAGCTCAACCCAGCAATGTGCGCTCACAGTCCAGAAGCCAGCCATATCCTGGGCTGCACAAAAAGTGATGTGACCAGCAGGTTGTGGGAGGTGATTCTGCAGCTCTACTCTGCTCTGGTGTGACCCCACCTGGAGTCCTGAGTCCAGCTCTGGGGGTCCCAACATGAGAGACATGGACCTGTTAGAGCATGTCCAGAGGAGGGCCACAAAAATGATCAGATGGCTGCAGTACGTCTCCTATGAAGACAGGCTAAGAGAGTTGGAGTTTTTCAGCCTGGAGAAGAGAAGGCTCTGGGGAGAAGTTATTGCAGCCTTCCAGTACCTGAAGGGGGCCTGTGAGAAAGCTGGAGGGGGACTTTTTATAAGGGCGTGTAGTAACAGGGTAAGGAGTAATGACTTTAAACTAAAAGAGAGTAGATTTGTATTAGACAGCAGGAAGAATTTCTTTACTATGAGGGTGGTAAGGGACTGGAACAAGTTGCCCAGAGAAGTTGTGGATGCCCCCTCCCTGGAATTTTTCAAGGCCAGGTTCGATGGGGCTCTGAGAAAGCTGGTCTAGTGGAAGATGTCCCTGCCCATGGCAAGGGGGTTGGAACTAGATGATCTATAAGGTCCCTTCCAACCCAAACCATTCTATGATTCTATGATTCTAAGAGATTTTCTGGTTTTGTTGTTGCTGTGAGACCAAAGTGCTTTACAATTTGAGCAAAAATAATTCTTCAACAACTGAGTTATTAGGGATATAATTCAGCAGAGTGTAACTACATGCAAGCAACTATTCACCGGTGTTTGCCTCTATTATTTTGACTTTTGCATACAGCTGACGCGAATTCAAGACATGTCTATCAACTGCTGCCTTCTTGTGTGTGTCACAAAGAATGTCTTTAAATACACTACGAAACAGAGGAGGAAACAAGATGTTGAAGAGTATTAGAGCTAAGTCACAGCTCTGTTTAACAACATTGATGACAACAAATGTTTCTGAGAAACATCCGTGTTCAAAGTTACCTGAAGATTTAATGTTTAGAAGAGTACTTCTGAAGAGGAATACCTTCCTCTAGCCTGCAGGCCTCTCATACCCACAGCTCTCACACATCGGCATTTTCCTACCCTGCGTTATAAGGTGTTAGGCAGGCATTTTGCAATTCTTGTTGAAACTGGACTCCTGTAAAGCTGGGAGTGCAAGAGCTATAAGACCAGAATGGATTGACTGAACTAACAGGTCTAAAGAGGGCCACTTAGTTGCGAGAGACTTATCTTGCATTTTCATTCTGGTTTCAGGATTATTTCTACTTTTTTATCGAAGGATACTCTATAATAAACTCATAAACCATCTCTGGAGCAGAGACCAAAACCCTAGGTTGTCACTTTGTTAGATCATAGAAAATAAATCACTGGAATAGCTACTTCCCTTTGATTCCACTACATGTCAAAAGAGAAGGCTTGTGCTATGTGTCTGTCACTTGTACTGAGGAATGGTCATGGAATTCAAGACAGTGTTCAGGGAGGACACTGAACTGCTAAAGCAGTCTATCTGGACAATACTGAAATGTTCTGGACCATCATATGAATGGTGGAGATCATATAAGAAGCGGATAATAGATCCCTTACTAACGTGAAACCTTCATAAGTTTACTCACAGTGATTATTCAAAGCAATTATAGCTTGTTATTGATAAACTGAACCAATGGTGTTCAAAATCTCAGTATATAATTAATTTCCACTAGTCCTCAAATCATTTTCATAAACATTACCTCCAGTTTCTCATTCTGTGAAAAATAAAGCTGCAGACACCATTCTAAGCATGGTCTCACTAGTGATAAGAGGAGAGATGAAATTATTGTTCAGAGTCTCTGCACCAATATCCTATTAAATTTTTCATGGGATTTATTTGATTGAATTTTTTGCTGTTGTGTCACTGAAAAAGCTCACTATTACTTTGATTTTAAACTATGATATTCTCAAGTTTTTCAGAGTAATTGTCATCTAGGTTACTCTACTCTGTAAACATGGCCTACATTCTTTATTCAAAGTGTGTTTCTTTGTTTAGGCTGTCATAGGTTTTTTTTACTGTTCTTCTGAATGTTACTGAGAGGATGGAAACTTGTATTCATACTATGAAAGTCTGGAAAGCTGGGATTTGGGTAATTAGCTGCAAAGGAAGTTGCAATTATAACCAAAAAGGACGTTACTCTGAATGCTAGCATGTCTGTTTGTATGGTCCTTGTATAGATGATTTCTCAGCTTGTCCTGCCTGCCTTAACTACTGTTGTGGTTAAACCCAGCAGCCAGCAACTAGGACCATGCAACCGCTCACTCACTCCTCCTCCTTGCATTGGGATGAGGAGGAGAATGACAAAAAATTAAAACTCGTGGGTTGAGATAAAGACAGTTTAATAAGAAAACAAATAAAACAATAATAACAACAACAACATCAACAACAACAATAATAACAGAGTATGCAAAACAAGCAATACACAATACAATTTTTACTCACTGCCCAATGACGAATTTGCAGCCAGTGCCTGAACAGTGATTGCAGGACTTTCGGGTTTCACAGATTTCGTGGAACTCCAGAAAAAGAGGTCGAACTACTGGGAAAGCTAGAGATCTTGGAAAAAGAGGATTTCTACCCCTGGTCAACTCCCATTTATAAACTGCACAAGACATCTACGTAATGGAATATTTCCTTTGGCCAGCTTGGGTCAGCTGTCTGACTGTGCTCCCTCCCAACTCCTGCGCATCTGCTCATTAGCTGAATACGGGAAAGAGAAAAAAGTCCCTGATTTCTTAGTAACAACTAAAACCATCAGTGTTATCAACATTCTTCTCATACTAAATCCAAAACACAACAGCTGTTGGGAGGAGAATTAACACTATCCCAGCTGAAACCAGGACATCACCCATTCTTCTCTATGAGGAAAACATATATCTGCTTGAAACTGAATATCCTAACAAATCTCATGGACTTATTACTCTGCATGTATAGCCCCCTTCTTGTGATCACTACACTTACATAAGATAAACTGATTACCTCTTCCTAAGCAGTTGGAAAGGGAAAGTCAGCAGTTTAGTTCAATTTGCCACATGTTTCCTAAGGGCCATTTCACTTTTTTCCCTAGCAGATTAAGCTCAATAAACCTCTTCTCTAGGTGTAGAGTAACAACATCAACTACCATAGAAATATTTATAAATCAGGAAGCTTCAGTAAGATGTTTGCTGTTCTTCTTTATGCACTTGTGAATTTTGAACAATGAATCCTCAACATTAATTTGTGGGTGTTTCGTTTTCATAGGAATGGAGGATGCTAATCTGAGTAAGACCTGCCAGGTCAATCAGTCCAGTACTCGCTGTCTAGGCAACAACATTATTCAGTATCTTTCAAAACAACTTTCTATCTGCAGTGGACAGTAATGTTGATAAGAATGCATTACATGTAAGACACTTCAGCTTTGCAGAAATAATACTGCTTTTTTTCTAGATAGGAAGGATTTAGAGAATATTGTCAGCATCTGCAATTTAAGAACATCCTTACTAAACTTAAAAAAAGATCAACATTGTTACCAGAGGGAAGATGTTCTCTTGTCTTGGGGGAAAAAATTCACAGAGAGGGAAGAGGGAAGATAAATGTTCATGAAATTCAAGATATTTAGCAGATATCTTTATATTTTAGTAGCTGGATTGTTGTTTTTTTGCTCTTCAACCTGTTTCTGTCCATGCTTGGGAAAGCAGACATGACAACAGAATTATTCTCACGTGAATATGGCATCTTGGGTTCTGGATGGCAGAATCACAGAATCATAAAATGGTTTGGGTTTGAAGGGACATTTAATGGTAATCTAGTCCAACTCGCCTGCCACAGACAGGGACATGTTTCACTAGATAAGGTTGATCAAAGCCCCATCCAAGATGACTTTGAACATTTCTAATAAATGAATATCACTGACATTAACTCTGAACACTTCCAGTGATGGGGCATCCACAAAATGCAGTATATTCAACAGTTTCCTCTCCTGGACACAATAATTCCAGAAAATAGTTGGGTCCTGCAGCTGTACTGCAAAGACATGAGCAAAAGTAGGATGCAGAGAAGGCAGAGTTACTAAATGCCTTCTTTGCTTCAGTCTTCAGTGCCAAGGCAGGCCCTCAGGAATCCCAAGCCCTGGAGGTAAGAGAAGCAGCCCACAGAGAGGATGACCTTCCCTTGGTCGAGGAGGACTGCGTGAGGAATCATTTAAGCAGTCTGGATGTCCACAAATCCATGGGCCCCGATGGAATGCACCCACGAGTGCTGAGGGAGCTGGCGGATGTCATTGCTGAGCCACTCTCCATCATCTTTGAGAGGTCNTGGAGGACAGGAGAGGTGCCCGAGGACTGGAGAAAGGCCAATGTCACTCCAATTTTCAAAAAGGGCAAGAAGGAGGACCCAGGGAACTACAGGCCGGTCAGCCTCGCCTCCATCCCGGGAAAGGTGATGGAGCAGCTTATCCTGGAGGCCATCATGAAGCAAGTGGAAGAAA
>Ga0065711_1004460_pt1 | contig 23466 bp, 23 predicted proteins | sample Hoacrofraction12_FD_59098 | JGI IMG/M metagenome (GOLD analysis project Ga0065711, IMG submission 59098) | Hoatzin crop microbial communities from Cojedes, Venezuela - Epithelial fraction 12 v2 (version 2) | ecosystem: Host-associated > Birds > Digestive system > Esophagus > Crop | place...
AAAAATCATATTAGACAGTGCAGGATGAATCACAGAGCATCACTTATACCAGGCTATAGTAATGTTTTATAGAAGGAAAACCACTTGACCAATGGAAACTAATTACAGACAAGAAGTGTGCCTGAGGAGAAAAAGATATTGATGTTTGAAGTGTTTCCTCAATGCATACATTTGGATCTGGGGGGGAGAATGAAGATTCTGTCGCTTTGAGGGAATCTTCAGCTATTCATATGGTAAACGTGGGAGTGACACCTATAGCTGAATGACTGTGGACAGGCATTGCATGACTGTTTTACTTAACATGTGGGTTTGATTTACATAGTACTCTGGCAGTAATTCAGTCTGCTCTGCAGTGTGCCGGACTGTAATATATTGAACAGATAAAATAATTTTGGCCTGAGGTAGCTTAAAGCTAAATAAATGCTGGAGGGGGAAAATCTAAGCATATGATGACTACCTTTAAATGGGTTTAAAAAGAAGGGGGGGAGGGGGGAAGCAAATGCTCATTTAAAAAAAAAAAGTCAATAAAAACCGTAATATACATAATCAGAAGTGAAAGTCTTCTGTGGTTCCTACTGTTAAATGTTGCTCTAGCCATCTGCAGAGAAATGTGCGTTGCTGGAGTCTGGCCAGACTTCAGCATAGTTTCGCGAGGAGAAGACGACCCAGATTGCCCTTCCTCAGCGTCCGTACCAAGCACATTTGCTGTAGCTATTTTTGGATTTTTAAACTTTGGTCTGGGAAAGCACGATACATCTGCTGGAATGAGCCGCAGTGGCCGTTCCGAAGCCTCGGCCTCTGTTGAAGATGGGCTGAACTGTGAATGAATGTGGCGATGTGAAGCGGCATTTGGGATCTGCTCTGCATCTCGAGGCTGCAAAAACAAAAATGTCTGTGTCATTTGCTAGCCTCCATTTCTGAATGATGTCCTTGCAAGAGGCGAGGCGGTCATCTTTCTCTTGCTCTTTTCACCAGCTTGCAAAGTATGGGCAGAAGAAGAATAGTTTTAAGCAGGTTTGTGCCTCAGTCCCAATTTTGGAAGGACAAAGCTTTGGATGTGGTTGTTGGGTTACATCAGCTAAGAGGTCTTTTGCTTGTCCTGGATCCCTCTTTCAATGCGTCTTTCTCTCCCTAAAACAAATGTGAATGTAAGAAATGCATGTGTAGGACTGCCAGCTCGGGCTGCACTGGCGTTAACCTGAGGGCGGCCTTGGCCGGGACAGCCACGGTGCTTGCTCTCCCCTTGCTCGCGCAAGTCGAGGTAGAAGAGGTTCGTGCTAAGTAAGTGCATTTGACGTCGTGCTGAAGAAAGGTCGCTTACTGAGTTGGTAGAAAAAGGAGTATTTTTAACTGAATTTTGCTGGCCATTTGCAGGAGGGTGAAGAATTTTAGTCAGGGGAGAGATTCCTTGCGAAGTGCATCAGTCAGGAAGGGACTCTGTTCACGTTGGGTGGGAAAACTCCAGTCAAAGGTACGGCCGATGAAGGCACCAAGCGCTTCTCAGGCACGCGTAGGTGGCATCTGGGCTAGGACAGCCGTTGCTCTGTGCTTGGCCCACAGGCTGTTATTAACTCAGTTACAGAAAAAAGTTGTCCGATGGAGTTGTGTCGGTCGTGGTTTGAGGGGGGGGTTTTGGAGGAGTGGGGCGGAAGGCTAGCACAGCACAAACCAGTTCACTCTGGGAGGAGTTTTTAAGACTTCGAAGTCCCCTTCTCCCACCCCGAACCTTGACTATGTTGTGCTTTTTCTGAGCTGTTTGAACTAATTCTGTAGGTTGTTGAAATTCTAGTCACATGTACATAAGATTTCTCTAAACTTTTAATGTGCAAGGCTCCAATGACATGTGCTGTTGGATTCTGCACACTAAATATGGTTATTTCAGTAATTGATTCTAAAGGTATAGGTGTGAGGTAGATTGATATATTTAGTCTGTAAATTGTGTGTAGAAATTGGCAAAAGTCATCTGCATTTATTTGAGTATTCAAACACTGTTTCATTCGTTTATTTTTAAAGCATGGGAAATGAGAGTTTAAAAAACCCCACCACCAACAGAAGAGACTTAGCGCAAAACTATATTGGGAATTTAATGTACAAGTTAGGAAATTAAAAGTTCCTGCGATAAATGCGCTGTCGTATTACAGGTATACTGCAACATAAATTTCCCAGCCTCTACAACANCAATGAATTCTGAGTATGTGCANGATGGTTGACGTAGAGTGGTTATGAGAATTACAGCCTTGTTTTTCCTAACTAGTTCATTTAAATTCTCAACCTTAATGTTCTGTTAACCTTCCATTTTCTTGCTAATCTGCTTTAGGAAAATAAACAAAGTACAAACCTTAAGTATCTTGCGACTCAAAGTGATGTATACCTGGAGGGAGAGAGATAACGCTAGACTGCAGCAAATTTTTTTTCGTGGCTTCAGCAGTGTCGAATCCTTGGCCAGTGATGTTAATGTTAAAACATTCCTTGNCTTCATGGAAATTATCAATGAACCTGTTGGATGTGATCTCCCTGAGACTGGGAAAATGCGACAGAAAACAGTAATTCATTTGATGAGAGTCTATAAAGCATTTTTCTACGTCCCACATGAATGAGCTCAGCCTTTGGGGATGCCGGGAGCGAGGAGATGGGTAAGAACCCGGCTGCATGGAGCAAGGTGGATCCATGGCATCTCTCTAGAGGTAGGATCTGTGGAGGGTTCTACCCACTCCCACCCAGGCTTTAAGATGCTGACTAAGTCCGCATCCTCACTGCAGATACATTAAGTTACCCAAACACGTGCAGGGATCGCTGTTGTGATCCAATACTCACACAGCGGTGTTGTGCGGCATTTTCACGGTGCGGTATTTGCTCAAAGCAGGACGTTAAGACTGCTGAGGGCTCCTTCCCTGGCTCCCAGAGCTACAATAAATCGCACTCCTCTGAATACTGCTGCAGGAAACTTAGTCCGTCTTTCCGGGCTGGGATCTGCCATTAACATTTACTTCAGTGCATTGTTCAGTTTCCCACTTGCATAAGAAAGCAGCACGCAGAACTGGTGAGGTTTGGAGTGACATCTGAGCGTGGGTCACCTTTTAGGTGGCGTCAAGCTGTACGTGGTGCTGGGAGAGCTGAGAGCCAAGAAGAAGGACGTTTCAGAAGTAGCCTCTGCAAACTAGTGGAGGCTACTGGGAGATGGAAAACTGATTTTGCAGGATAAATCTCTGGTATATTTCGTATGCGATGCAATACTAGTCCCTGTTCGAAATCTCTGGTGGTTAAACACTTCCATCGTGTCCTCACCACCTACTGGAAATCCAACACGAAAACAAAAATAACCGAATCTGAAGTTGTAGCAGCTGAACCTGTTTCAAATAAATCGCAAAAGCTATTGTTTACGATAAGTGTTATCTGATTGCTGGCAGAACCTGTGTTTATTGCTTTTGTGTATTACAGTCTCTTGTAATTTGGACAACTAAAAATTGTATTCCTTTTTCCTTTGTACAGAGAGATTTGTGAGTAGACAGACGTCTATAATTATACTTAGTGGGATTGGAGAGCATGTAAAGCATAAAATGAAATTGCTTGGTTTTAATCTGAAGTAACATCATATCAAATTTTCCACTTTTTTACATATCTTGGAACAAATATTTTTCTCATTCTTTGAATAACATTGGAGGACATTTAGGGACTATCACGAGGATACTCTGTACAGAGTGTTTTCATGTACTTGATGTTTTGAAATGTTTGCATTGAAAGTCAAACACTGGGAGCTTATTGTACTGGTGGTCATGAAGGAAAACTATAAAGTGCAGTCTGACAAGTGTCAATGACTATCTGGAATGAATCTTTCATTTCAGCACAGTAATTGGGTCTTTTTCCCCCTCTGATTAAAAAAAACAAGCAACAAGCCAAGTGCAAATGGATCTCACAGTTCATTTTTTTTCCATGTTCTGTCAGTCCTCTTCAGAGCTCATTCCTTTTTTTTTTTTTTTTTCTCCTTTTCCCCCACATGAGGAATGCAGAACAGAACACCCCAAATTAGGTACAAAATCCCAGGCTGCAGCTGTAGAGTCGCAGCTCGGATATATTCCCCTGTATATTTTTGGGTGCTCTGGGCTTCGTGTCTTTATTATTTATTTACAGTTTATAATACACTGACTTTTTCTCTGGGGATAGAAGAATATGCATGTATTATTTACACGTTTTGATTTTGTCAAATGGTGGATGTCACACTTCATGCTTTCAGCGCGCTTGACAACCCACTCCTCTCAGCAGTCCCAAGAGTCAAGAACAGGCGAGCGTGATCCACCCCACCGGGGCTTTGGTTGGGTATGAAGTGAGCCTCGCTGTTGCCTGTGCTGATTTTGTGTCCTGGTGGTGCTGGCCAAGGCTGGGCGGCAGTCACCGTTCTGCGCCAGTCATCCGCCTTCGTGCCACCTATACACAGCGAAGTGAAGCCATGAGACTTGGGGATGCTGGCTCAATGAGAGCTGCCTGCCGTTGACCAGGAGAAATGTCATCAGCAATGACTGCATGTTGCAATCCCTGTAACACAAGGTACGAGGCTACTCCCCGGAATAGGGATTTGATCTGTGATTTTCGTCTGTTAAAGCCTTATCTGTGCTGGGGAGGTCGGGATACGTGTGTCTGCCTAGGTAGGAACTAGCCTCGGCGCGGGTGCGTGCTGCACAGTCGTGAGGGCAGCACCTTTACCCTCTGCAAAAGCGGGGGAGGGAAGGGGAGGATCGGTTTTGAAAAGACCATTTTGGGAGCACACCGAAAGCACTTCTCTATTTTTGAGTCAAAAGCAGGGGAGGGTAGGTCCTGTGAAAGAAATTTTTCCTCCTCAGAGTTTCATGACCCAAATTCCTTTTAACCCAGGCTACTTCATCATGCTACAAGCTTTGGACCATTGTGATTGCTTTTCTTAGATGTTTTTATGGAACTTAAATCTGAATGTTCACTGTCATATAGAATGTTTACGTAGGAGCATATTTGACCCAATTCGAATGCCAGATCTGTGAAATCAGTTTTTCCAGTATTTGTTCCTCAGACTCACACATGCCTCGTAGTAACACAAACTGTATTGAGTAAGTGTAATCGTGATGCTGGGTCAGGCAGAATGTACCAGGATGTCCAAGAGCAGGTTGGTTTGGACTCTTACCAAGGATTGCTAGCCTGCTTCTGTCTTTTGAAACTGCAGCTCCTCCTCTTCCAGCTAGAACTAATGGTCTAGGATGGATGCATGGCACAGTGGTGATATCTGCTCAACTGGAGGGAATTCACGTCACAGATGCTTATGCATCTTGTCATGCCATAAAAATGAAATGCTACTTGGTGGATAGGATTGAAAACATGGCAGACTTCTCAGGTACATGACAGGTGTGTCAAGATCACAGGGCACCGTGTAGATTCAGTTCTCTACAAGGGCAGGCAGCAGCTGTCTTACAGATGTGTTCCAGGGATGCCCCCAGATGTCTGCTCCGTGTCCCTCGCTCTGTATCATGAGCTGCTAAGTGTATCCCAATACTCTGGAAGAACATGAAGTGTAAAAGCCAGAGTACAGTGTGGCCCTGGCAAAGAGGAGGAGCCGTCATGGGCATTAGCAGGTCTTGAGGCTTCTGTAATAACCAGGAGTTGATCAGAGGTCCCATGGTAGACCTGAGGCTGGACCTGCTGTACACTGCTTTATTATTTGTCCTCTAGAGAACTAAAGAGCAGGCTGCTACCTCAGCTCTTCTCCTTTATTTTCAGTGTTGAGGACAGACTTTTCCTTCACTTCTCAGTTTAAATCAGAATTCTTGCATTATTTCAGTCTTCCTTCTGCTTTGAAAGTCTAGCTTAGAAAAATAATTTAGAGACTTCTTAGTCACATTGGCTAAGAAAGCTCTTCCACTGTTTGCTTGCTCCGGGTCTTTTGCATCTGTGTTTCTGCCTGTGTTCTGTGTACCTGACCTGCAAGGGTGGAATTTGGATGTAGTTTTGAGTGTCTCACCATGCTGGCGTGGCCACCACTGGCAGCTCTCTGTGTCAACCTGTAGCAGTAGTCTGTCATGCTGTAGATGAGGAGTAAATGTGTAAAAAGCAAATACAGTTGTAAAGCCCAGTGAAAGAGACATTAATTTCCTCTTTCTGAAAATGCGTTATCATTCCCATTTGAAAGATAAGGGAATGTGTCTGTAGAAAACAAAACCATCTACTTAATTGTGTTTCTGTCAGGAGCGGTGTTTGGAAATGTTGGCCGTCTGTGACATATTTTAGAGACTGAAGGACTTTTTATAGAAACTACTGTCGGAAACTGCAGGAAATTCTTCTGTGTTGCACAGTCCAGTTGGCTCAGACTGGGTGATGTCTCTCCATGGAGACTGCTGTTGAGCCGATGGGTGATGTGCCGGCGGCATGTGGGGGCTGGTCAGCAGTCACTGGAGCCCACTAATTTACTATTTAAACACCAGTAAAAATGTACAGAAATGGTCCTGGAATCCTAGATGGCCTGTTTGGCTACACCTTGAGCAGGACTGCTCTTTCAAAGGATTTCTGTTACATCTATATCCTACAGCCACAATGACTATCTAGAAGATAGCAACAAAAGAGGTTCACCAAAGATGTGACTGCTATACAGGTAAGAGAGACATGTTTACTATTCTAAAAAAAAAAATCCACTATCCTTTTACTGCTGGGACAGCTGAAGTTTGGAATAGATGGATGTGTAGAAGTTACTGCTGTATTGGCTGCCGGTTTATGCGGCATGCCCAGACTCTCCTTGGCCAACACTCGGAGAGATTTAGGCCTCTTGGAATGAGATGCAAGCATCCAGCACGCGCAGTATGCAGCTGCCTTCAGCTGGTTGGTAGAAAATTACAGCGTTAAACGTGGCATTAAGTCCACTTTTCTCAACATCTCAAAGCTTCAGGGATTCATGTTGATCTACCTAACCCTTATTTTAGGACCTCCTCCCAAAGGCAGGCTCTTCTCTCACTAGAAAGCTGAACTGGCACGTGATGTTCTTTTTTCTTATTGTTAAAAAACAGTGCCAACAGTTGAAATACAGAAGCTGACATGATTTGATGGGTAAGAGCAGTTCATTGGCATGGAGGCTCAGAGGTAAAACCTGGAGGCAGGTTTGGAGTTTGGGAGTTCAGAAGAGTTACCTGGCACCTGTCTGTGTTGTATTAGTTACTGCAGCTGTGGGGTTGAGAGGCTCCTTATTTGTTGCTGGAGGCACTAAAGAAACACAGGCGGGTCAGGGAAAACTCATGGAAAAGGTGGGGTGAGTTAGATGCCCGTGCTGATGCACCGAAGCACGTGGAGAGGAGCTCTGCGTGTGGCAGATCTGCCTGGGGTTTGGACAGGGCCGGGAGGTCCCCGGAGCCTGGTCAGGACCCCTGGCTAACCCCTGCGCCGTGCTCCCAGGATGCTGGAGCAGCCCTTTGGATGTTTTTCCTGATCTGTAGCAGTGTTTTCCCTAGGCCCATATGGTTTCCCTTTTGTATAGGGCTCTGCTTCCTTGCCTGAGGAACAGTTGCAGACATCTCTTCCCTCATCCTTTCTGAGCCCTTTTCTAAGCTTCCTTCCCTCCGCAAGCCTTTGATATATTCCCTTCCCTTCCCGATCTGAAGACTGGTAAGCACAGCAGGTGAGGAGCGTTCGTGCTGCATCTGCTGCTAATTGGGCTCACAGGCTCATTCAGATCGCGCTGGCAAGTGATGTACTGAGTTAATCAGGAACCGGGGTTTGGAGGAGAATGTTCATATTATGTAGGGTAAGCAGAGATTTGCATGTCAGCTTTTGAAATGGGAGCTTACCAAAATGAGAGTGGCTGCTGCTTTCTGTCGTCGGCCTCCCCGTGGCCTCCGTTTACCTGGGGTGACTCGGTGCCGTTACTCCATTTCTCCTCGCCGCAGCCTGGGTGTGTGAGCAGTGCTGCCGTCCCCAGCGAGCGGATAACGCCTGCTAGTCCGGGCTTGAGGGAGGAGGTTAAACAGCACGTTGCGTTGGGTGGCGGGGCTGGCTGAAGCAAGTTCCTGGCTGTTTCTACCTCTGAACAGCAGCAGGTGAAGCTCTGACTTACGTTCCCTTCTGCCGCCCGTGCTAGGAGGGCAGCCATCCCTGCAAAGGGGGCTGGAGAGGCGGCTGGGAGGAGAAGCCTCATCCATCTCAAACGGCAGCGGCTGACACTGTCCAAGCAGGTCTGGCACCATGAGGAGGTTCTTCCACCTGGCTTGGACAGCAGGTTGGCTTCGCAGCCTTCCCCTTGGTTGCTTATTCCAGCCCCTGTGCCACCGTGGGCTTCCCCAGCTTCCCCGCTTCTCCTGCAGTTCTGCTGCTGGAGCAGATTGATTGTGGATCCTTTAAGCGGTCTAATGCAAAATTAACCTCCTCCCTCCAACACAGCAAAACACTGGCTTTTAATGCCTTTCTGTTCAGTAATTCAGTTTCCAGCCTGTGGGCTCTCAGGGCAGGCGAGTGTGGAGGCAGCAAATGGCAGGCAGGGGGAAGGCAAGAACTTCTTAGGCCGGCTTCGCTTTTGAAGCCAAGGTATCCGCTAACTACAGCTTCAGCGCTTTTGCCTAAGGTCATGCAAGAACGCTTGGCAGAGCAAAGAACTGAAGTGGGTCTCCCCAGATCCAGGTTACCGCTCTAACCCCAGGACTGTTTTTCTTCCAGCACTTGAAAATGGTCTGAACCTCCCATGAGGTACTTTGTGAGAGCTTTTTAGGCAAAGATTTTGCTCTAAAAGAGCGTGACTGTTTGCTTTGTAAGAGGAAGCTCTTGTTCCCATTTCCTTTCTGATGTATCCCTTCTGTTCTTGGCTTGCTAACTTGATGATATCACTCCCCATGCATTGGGCAAAACCTGTTTTCCCTCTATTCAAAGCGCCAGGAGGAGCAGCTGCTGCGCTGACTCTAATCTCCAGTTCTTCCTGCACTGCCATGGCATGCCAATGGGAGCTAGGACCAAGGAGGCACACGGAGAACGCGGATGGAGAAGTGACTTTGCTGTGTCATCCTGGAGTCTCGAAAGCCAAGAAGTGGTTCGCTGGTGTTTGTTCAGCAGAGATCCAGAGTTTGTGCAGCGTGTCCGAGGAACTGCTGGTAACTGAGTGTGGAGCACTCCCAGGCTCTTTGTCAGAAAATCCTGCAGCAGAGAAGGTGGAGGTCCTCACCACCTGCTGACTTTCCTGCGGCACGGTGTGGGAAATGAGTTCTCGGTAGGTTCTACCTTCTGCCACATGAGATGCCCATATCACAGATATGGCTATGACAGTGTCTTTGTGGTTGCCCGCACGCAGTGGGATAACTGTATGAGCAATTCATTTCCCTTCCTTGCCTTCCCTACAGGCAGCTTCCTTCAGTCAGGTACTCTGACCCCCCTTCTTCCAGAGGACCATCGTCCGTTTGGGTCTTCAATGCTTAAATGTGCTGAATTTACGTGTATGGCAACACTTAAAACTTGCTCTTCTTTTTTTTGTGTCCTTTTCCGACGATCGTATCTCATTATTTTTAAAAATAGAGTAATTGCTTCAGCACTATCCACAGCTCAGTCGTGCAGGTGCCGGGGTAAATTATCCCGTGCATGCATCTAGTATTCACTCCGGCAGTCTTCCATAATTGACAATTAATTTGTGAATCTTTCTCCATGCTGTTCTTTCACCTTGAGTGCTGGGCGTACTGGATCTCTGCCACCTCATATTTCTTGAATAAAGTCACTGTGGCTTCTTGTCTTACAATGTCTGACTCCGAGCCAGTGCAACTTGTTTACAAAAAACCTGCAAAATGCAGCGTGCGTTGGAAGATTCATTTAAAAAGGCGGAGCAGTTGCTGCAGAACCGTCTCAGTAAAACAAAGAGAAAGTCAAGAATCTTGATCTATCCAGAGAAATTTCAAGGGAAGGTATTTGCCGAAGAACGCAATTAGTCAATGCCTTTGTCACAACCGTTGCATTCTTCATTCCTTCGTTGTGCGAAGAGGGGATGGTATAAATCATTTTCTGGGATGCCTTATGTCCATCCCATTCAAATGTATGAAATTCCGCTGCGGTGGTGCTTTGATTTCTAACCTTTAAAAGTTATGAGCTGTGACAGAGAAAATTATAAACTCCCATTTGTTTTGTGTGCTTGTGTGGCGAAATTCTGTCTCAGTCCGAGCACTATGAAGCCTACAGTGCCTTAAACTGATTTATGAAGCCTTTTCCTTGATTTGCTTGCAGCTGGTGTGTGTAAGTCCAAATTCAGTTACTACACCTGCAGTAAATCAGCAATATATAAATGTTTCCTAACTTGGGAGAAAACCCATTAGTGGTTGAATTAAACCTGTAAAAGACTCTTATTTCCTGAGCGTTAGGCTACTATAACTTTTATGTGTGATTTTAATACATTTTGAAGCGTTAGGCAAACTACAAACAGCTACAGAGTGTGTAGGTGACGGTTTTTAATGTATTTTAAGAATAGTTGGCTTATAATAGAAAGGGACCTGTCATGTAAATGTTGATGTATCAGCTCTAATGAGGGGGTTATAAAGCAGTCAGAAGTTGGTGGCTCGGTAAGTAGTGTTGTTTTCTTAACCTAAGAGAATATCTCTTGCTTTGTGATACCAGTTAGGTTTCATCAGGTGCAAGGAAAAAGCTCTGGAGAATGGCAGGAGGGATGGGCCAGTATTTGCTAACAAGCGTTCCCCTAGAGTTCCCCTCCTCCGTCTTCTCCATCCCCTTATTCCCGTTGCAGTCACAGGGATCTGAGCTGGGAGGGGAGGGTGACCCGAAGCCTCCCTCTGTATCCCCAGCCGCAGAGGGTGAGGATGCCGGCGTGCACAGCCATGCCGTGAGCTGAGCTACCCAATGGCTTGAGCACGTCCCCGGCGGTGGAGCGGGCTGGCTTTTCGTGCTGGTAAATCGGACCGGGCAGATGCTGCCCCGTTAGATCTGCCATCTAAGCTGCTCATTTGAGCATTTCCAGTGTGATAAATGAGCTACAGCTTAAAACGGTTCAAGCGCGGTGAGCCTTGGGTAACCCGCGTCATTTTGGTGGCGTGCTCTTGGCCAGATGGATGGGCAGTGGGAAAACTGGGAGGCTGGTCTTACAATTCTGTCTTCTTTCTACTCCTGTGGTTCCCTCTCTCCTTCCTTCCCTTTCTCTTGCACCTCCCAAAATGTATTTCAGCTGACATATCTGAGCGGGTACAGAGAAGTAAACAAGTTGCATCGCTACACTAAATTGCTTTCTCTCCCCTTTCCTCCTCAAAAGCACAGAAGGGAATAGAAAGGGAAGATTAGTTGTGTCGGAGCTCCATCCCGGTGCCGTTCCCGTGCCGCGGATTGCTCAGAGCTGAGCGTGTACGCTTTGTCTGGGATAAATAACAGTGAAACTCTGTCTCAATTTTCTCTGCAGTTTCTCCCACTTGCATTCATTTTAAAATTTCATTCCTCACTCTCATTATTGCGAGGCCTGCTGTTCCGTGCCCAGGGGAGTCAGGTAAAACATTTTTATTTACTTTTGGCTTAGTTTGGTTCCAGTTTTAACTTTGTCTCTTCTTCGAATTTTTTTGTGTTTTGTTTTCCAGTGACTTTGGGAGGAAGGGAGCGGGGTGCAAGGAAGGAGTGACATTGATACCATGTGTCAGCACCTTCAAATGCAAATCCATCTCCTTCAGCATTAGGCTGCTGGCTAATTCTTTCCCTCTAGGCTCGTCTGGGCATGTGCTTGCTGTCTCCACCACTGGCTGTAGTCTTGATCTCAAAAACATCCACATGGAATGAAGAGCACCAGGAGCTGAGGAAATTTTGGAATTCTGGATTGGAGTCTTCAGATTATTATTGGGTAATGGATTATTTGGCCGTTCAGGGGTACCAATCCAGCTACGATTTTGCAGTCCAAAAGCCTCGGCAGCAGCGATGGTTTAAAGACTTCACCCTTTTTTCTGTGTATTCGTCCTCCCTGCAGCCTTTTCAGGCTGCCTGTTCAGTTCAGTTGTGCTGACGCTGTAGTTCGAGAGACATGCCATGAACCAGATTATCATCTGGGCTGGGCTAAAAATAATCCTTTGGCATAGGGAGGAGGGGACAAGTGGTGGGGTTTTTCCTACCTGCCTCCATTCACTGCTTTTCAGGATGACCCGACAGATGGGAACGGCTGTAAACTAAAAGAGGGCAGATTTAGATTATATATTAGGAAGAAATTCTTCCCCATGAGGGTGGTGAGGCCCTGGCCCAGGTTGCCCAGAGAAGCTGTGGCTGCCCCCTCCCTGGCAGTGTTCAAGGCCAGGTTGGATGAAGCTCTCAGCAACCTGGTCTGGTGGAAGGTGTCCCTGCTCATGGCAGGGGGGTTGGAACCAGATGATCTTTAAGGTCTTTTCCAACCCAAACCATTCCATGATTCTATGGCTGCAGCAGCTGTAACCAAGGGACAAGATGGTGACGTGCAAGGATGAGAACAAGACACTAGAGGTTGGGGAGAGGTAGGGACTCCGTAAACCAGCTTTGCCCTAGAAATTTTTGCTTCCCACCTAGCAGCTGGAATTTGGTGGACCCTTCTGCAGAGGTTTTCAGATGTTTTTACCATGCGTCTCTGGAATAATTACTGCGCTTGACACAGCTACCATACTGGTGTCTCGGTGCCGGTGCAGTGTAGTCGATATGTTAGTGCAAGCCCACCTTTGCTAGCAGTTGCTGTGGCTGCTGAGGCAGAGACGCACATCCCACGTGGCCGCGGTGGATTGGAGAACAGTAACCTTTGCAGAAGGCCAGAGCAATAATGTGTTAAACCACAGCCACTAAATCTGCAAGAGCACGTCTGTCGGAACATCAAATATGAAAGGTATTGTAAGCTTCCCCTTCTGCAGCGTTACTGAGAAAGGGACATCGGCTGGTACAGAATTTACACAGCATCTTCCAAATCAGTGACTAAATGGCTTCTGGGGTGTTTTGGTTTAGCCTGGATAAATGCCAGGTGCCCACCAAAACCGCTCTATCACTCCCCTTCCTCAGCTGGACAGGGGAGAAGAAGTATGATGACAGGCTAGAGGGTCGAGATAAGGACAGGGAGAGATCACTCACCAGTTACTGTCACGGACAAAACAAACTGAGCTTGGGGAGAAAAGGGAGTTTAATTCATCACCAATCAAATCCGAGTAGGATAGTGAGAAATAAATCCAGATCTTAAAACATCTTCCTTCCACCCCTCCCTGCTTCCTGGGCTCAGCTTCAATCCCATTTCTCTACCTCCTCCCAGTGAGCAGAGCAGGGGAATGGGAAATGGGGATCACGGTCAGTTAATCACACATTGTCTCTGCTGCTCCTTCCTCCTCAGGGGAGGACTCCTCACACTCTGCCCCTGCTCCAGTGTAAAGGTCCCTCTCACAGGAGACAGTTCTCCGCAAACTTCTCCAACGTGGGTCCTTCCCACGAGCTGCAGCTCTTAGTGAACTGCCCCAGCGTGGGTCCTTCCCACGAGGTGCAGTCCTTCAGGAACAGGCTGCTCCAGCGTGAGTCCCCCACGGGGTCACAAGCCCTGCCAGCAAACCTCCTCCAGCATGGACTTCTCTCTCCACGGGTCTGCAGGTCCTGGCAGGAGTCTGCTCTAGCGTGGGCTCCCCACAATGTCACGGCTTCCTTCAGGCATCCACCTGCTCCAGCGTGGGGTCCTTTCCGCAGGCTGCAGGTGGAGATCTGCTCTCCCATGGACCTCCGTGGACTGCAGGAGTACAACCTGCCTCACCATGGTCCATCATCACGAGCTGCAAGGGAAGGCTCTCTGCTCCAACAGTTTGAGCACCTTCTCCCCCCCTCCTTCTTCACTGACCTTGGTGTCTGCAGAGCTGTTTCTCTCACATAGTCTCACTCCTCTCTCCTCACTGCTGTTTCTCTTCCAGAGTTGTTTTTTCTTCCTTTTCTTAACTGTTATCCAGAGGCGCTTATACCGTCACTGATTGGCTTGGCCTTGGCCAGTGGTGGGTCCGTCTTAGAGTCGGCTGGCACTGGCTTTGTCAGATATGGGGGAAGCTTCTTGCAGCTTCTCACAGAAGCCACCCCTACAGCCCCCCCGCTACCAAAACCTTGCCCTGCAAACCCGTAACACGGGGTGAGCATGATGAGTATCGCCGTACCTGCGTGACAGGTAAGTGAGGATGAGGAGGAGTTTGCAGAAGAGGCTCAGGAGACTGAGCTGCTCTCTGCCCGTTCGTAATGGAATAACCATGGGCAAACCCGTGTGGGTTAGCAGACCACTAGACTGTCTCAGCGCTCTTACGGGGCAAAGGTCAATCAGCTTTCACTCCAAAGAGCATTATCAGTGTGTAACACTAATCCTATGTAACGGTACTCCAGCCTGACACCGGTACCCTGAAGTAGATTTCGGTGATTGCCTTTCCCGGTTTAGCAAAGACATGAAGGTGCTGTCAAAGTCAACAGGCCAAAACGCCTTCTTAAATTACGCAGCTCTTCTGATGGATGGCAGCGAGTCTTTGCCCCGAGCAGTTATCAATCGTTAACATGCCATGAACTCTGCATTATTAAAATTACTGCCCAGTTGTTTTGGATCCTGTTGACCTTCTGAGTGTTTGGTTGTAGCATTTGTTTGATTTTTTTTTTTTTTGAGAAGTTGTTTCCGTCCTTTAACTGTGACCATTGTACCTTGAACTTGGGAGTGCTCTGCTCGGCCAGTCGAGTGCTGGTGTCCCAGTGCGCTCCGTGCCAGACTGTGTCTAGGGGACGGTGCAGCCCGCGCTTTGATAGTGCTGGGTCAGGTTTCAACTCTTCCACCCTCTGCAGTACCGTTTTGTTTTGGATTTTAAAGCACATGGTAGAGACGGGAGGGAAATAATCTTAAAATATTCATGGCTACTCAAACGCGCAGGAGAGCTGTAGCGGAGATTTCCGAATCTTTCCCCTTTTCAGGGAAAGAAATAGAAAAAATTCTGCAGGTCACTCAAATCCTCGCTCAGAAAACGATGGATTTATCGTGGCTGGAGGCATCCTGCTGTTAGCTTAGCTGGGAAGGAGAGGACCCAAGCATGCTAATCATGCACGATAGTCCTTTTTTCCCCTTATTTCTTCCTTTTATTTTTCCCACCCCTTTGTGTTGCATTACCATGCTCCTGCCCGCCACCCCTCCTCGGCCGTCGCTGCGGATGGGGTTGCTTCTCCCCTGCTGTGCCGCTCTTGTGCGCAATGGCAGCAGCAACGTGAAATCCACTGAAACGCTGATCCCCGGAGCGCGGGCACACGGCTCTTTGGAGATTAGGATTTCAGTGCGTTATACTCGGCTGCTGGCAGAGCGGAGCGGTGTGACAGGGAGCCACGGTGCCAGAGCCAGGGGTTCTGACCTGGAGCTGCAGCCCCGGTGCAAAGCACTTCGTGCTTCTCCTCCTGCGAAACATTTTAGTCAGCGTATGCATGGAGTTTACTCAGTAGGCGAAGAGGGATATCCAGGGGTGGGCTGAGAGCCTTTGGATCCAAATCACATCTATTATTCAGAAAAAAATACCTTACTAACAAAATATGAAGAAAAAAGGGGGTTTAATATTAATATATTTATATATTTTTATATTTTTTCACGTATTCTTGTATGTACAGCCTCATTCTTTCTTTTCCTTTGCTGTATTTAGCTTTTTTATTTTCCCAGAAGCTAAGGAAGACAGATATTTTTCGTCTTGTTCCCATAGACTTGCAAGCTCGCGTTGCTGCTGTAGCCGTTTGCTCTAGCTCCTGGCCTCTGCCTCGAGGTGCTTGGACAATACAGGCATTTTGGGAAACACGGTCTAGCACGAGAACCAAAAGTAGGCTCGCTGCTTGTCCAGTTTCCAGCAAGCCTGGCTGGGTTTTGCTGTGAGCTTGCCAGTTGTCACCGGAGGTGCGGGCTGTGTGCAGGTTCGTCTGTGAGGACCCGCGGCCAATTCTGGAAGGAGGACCACGGCGGGTTTTTGTACTTCAGAGAAGGCTGTGCTAATTAACGCCCTCAGCTAGTGTCTGCTCTTCACTGAGTTTGAAAGGATCGTTATTTAATGACATGAAGTCATTTTAAAACTTGGTTACCTCTAATATCTTTATCAAATATCAGATAATCACGCATTTTTCGGTGTATAGTTTTTCCATTGGCTTAAGGCCACTTAGTTATATAAATATTAACACTTTCTACCGCTCGGTTTAAATCCTATTTAAAAGTGCTTCTGTTCTGTATTCAGAAGGGAAGGAAATAATATCAGGCAGCAGAAGAAATTCTCTCTTCCGGAACAACGAAACACTTCTCCGGCAGAGGCTGAGGCTTGTGCTGCCTGCAGATGTCGGCGAGCGTCTGCCGACCTCCGGCTCTGCCTCTCTGCAGAAGCTCGTACCGCTGCCAGCATTGGGCGTCCTGGTTCTCCGCCGCCTCAGCACCACGCTTGGTTCCTCTTCCCTCTCCTCTTCCTGTAACTTTGTCCATTGACACCACTTCCCCTCGTGACTTTCTGCTGATTTTTGCGATGCCGTTTCTGCCCTGTTGTCTTCTGGTTTTACTCTTTGGCCTTGACCTGACCTTCAAACCCGAAGGAGTTTTCTCTTGTTTGAAAAAGGCCACTTCTTGCACCCGGGTGTTTTAGCACTCTTTCTTTTCTGATGGCCTCCTCTGATCATGGTTTTATTCTATGCTGTAGATTTCTTCCCTGGATATTATGTGACTGAACCATCCTGGTGCATTTTTCTCCTTTCTGCATGACGTAACTCCCCCTTCACAGTCATCCTCAACCGTGATTTTCCCCTTTTTCATCTACTGCCCGGTTACCATGAAGCCAGGAGGCACAAACTGCAGATCCCCCACTGGTTTCCTGCTTTTCACGTTCTTGGTGGCTACTTTTAACAACAAATTCGCCTTCTTCTCGCATCTAGTCCTGCGTTCCAGCGATCCCTGATAACCTCTCTCAAATTCATGGACTTGCCTGCTGTGCTGACAGATTCGAAGGGTGTTTCACCCAGCTGTAGTGCATGCTTTGCTCTCTACCACTATCTCCTAGCTGATTTTTTTCTCTTCAGCTTCCCCTGCTCCTGATTTTGCTGCCTTCCGCTTACCATCCTCTTTCGACCTGTCGTCTTTGCTGTATTTTCCATATAAAAGCCGAGTCTGGTAGCTTTGAAGCATCCCACAAGTGGCCATTTGTATTTCTGTTGTCTCTTTTCCCTTGTAAACAGGAGAAGTCAGCACTCGCCTTGCTGAGGTTAGGCGCAGTGGGAAATAAATAATGAGAGTCCTTGAGCTCAGGTCCTCCCAAGCGTAAGTTGAAGCACACACCTGGTGGCCGTGCAGACGGACCGGGACCTGCGTACGCGTGAGCCATCCCGTACCCCATCTGTGTGGCTACAGCCATCCCCCCTGTCATCGTCTGGAAGCACTGAGCCCACACTCGATCTGTGGTGGCTGCCCGGGAGCTACTCCAGGTCCCCTGCGGTCCCTGAGCCTCCCCTGCTCATCTTCTCTCTTTGAGGAGGTGCGGAAAAAGCAGCCCGAGGAGGGGAAGCAAAGCAAGGGAGGGGGAAAATATCAGAGGCAGTGAAGTGGCAGAAAGGTCAAGAAAAGTAAGGATGAATTACAGCTTTTCAGCCCTAGCCAGGAAAAGCACACCGGAGACGGTGATGGGTGTTTCTCCAGAGGGAGGGCACAGGCCAGAGAGCTTCCAGCACATGCTATCCCTTGTAAATAAATAAGCAAATGAATAAGTAATGTCCTTATGGCAGAATTGTGAATGTAATAGAATTGCAAAGTAGAAAATACCTGAATTTTTCCACAAATGGAAGTGTTGTACAAGGGGAAATCCAATTAGAAAACCCTGTTTAACACCAGAAGTGGTTTCTTCTAGGTGAAGGGTGCCACTGTCGGCGTTGGTTCTCCGAGCGACAGTCCCCAGTCTGCTGCCAGCACACCGGTGGCTTCGATGGGCGCTGTCTGTTTTGCAGGATTTAGTAGCATTTCTCAGCTCTCACATACGGTGCCTGTCCTGGAAGTCGCTTGCCGCCATGTTCACCATCCCTCGTGTGCTGTGTTTTCCGTGCGAAAGAACGGGGACGCTGGTCCTGGAGGCCCACTGGGGACCCATGGGGACGCGATGTGCTCTCCTGCGGTCCAGAGGCAGCTGTAGAGCAGGGTGCAACCGATGACGTGTTTGAAAAGCGTGAAAAAGAAGAATTGCACTCGAACTTTGCTTCTCTAAAAGACAGGAAAAAGGAGGGAGTCTTGCAATTGAGAAATTTTTACTCTTGATTAACCCTGATCTGAGATGATCTGAGATAATCTTGCTTTTGTATGCCATCCCGTCTAATATGCCTGTCTGACCCGTAAAGCTGCATCAGGTCCAATGCAGGACCATTGCTATGAGGAAAGCAGGTTCCTCATAGGAGGAGGTTGGAGCGGGTCCAGAGGAGGCCACAAAAATGAGGAAAGGCTGAGAGAGCTGGGACCATTCAGCCTGGAGAAGAGAAGGCTCCGGGGAGACCTTACAGCAGCCTTCCAGTAACTGAAGGGGGTCTGCAAGAAAGCTGGAGAGGGACGTTTTACTAGAACGTGTAGGGATAAGACAAGGGGTAATGGCTCTAAACTAAAAGAGGGCAGATTCAGATTAGGTATGAGAAACAGATTCTTCAGTACAAGGATGGTGAGCTACTGGCACAGGTTTCCCAGAGAAACTGTGGATGTCCCCTCCCTGGAAGTGTTGAAGGCCAGCTTGGATGGGGCTTTGAGCAACCTGGTCTAGTGGAAGGTGTCCCTGCCCATGACGGGGGGGTTGGAATGAGATGAGCTATAAGGTCCATTCCAACCCAGACCATTCTGTGATTCTGTGAAAGTGTTCACGGTCAGGTTGGACGGGACTTTGAGCATGCTGAGCTAGTGGAAGGTGTCCCCGCCCATGGCAGGGGGGTTGGACTGGGTGATCTTTGAAGGTCCCTTCCAACACAAACCAATCTCTGATTCTGTGAAAAGCATCGTGCCAAGTCAGCTATATTTTCATAGCATGAAACATGCTAATGTTGGTTTCGTCTTGCGTCACAGGGAGAGAATATATAAAGAGAATCCTAGGTTGTTCTTCTTATACCTCAATCAAGCTATTAAGGTGAAATTGCAGAGTCAAGCTCAACACCCCATGGTGGGGAGCACAAGCAGCAAACCCCAAACACATACCAAAACCTCACGAACTGTATTTGAGTCACTGTACAGCAAACCTGTGCCTTCAGCAGGTCTATGTGATCAACAAATGGCACATTCTCTTAAAAATACGTCTATGCCACATTTTCTGTGAGTGACCTAATGCCCTGCATTTCGCGCTTCTGTGTGGGCAGTGCTGGTCCCTGACCTGGGGCTTCTTTTCACATAGAGGAGGGGGAGAAAGGAAAAAATGAGAATCCTGTTAATTTATTTATTTTATATGTATGCTTTTATGTGCATGACGCTTTCTACAACTACCTGAACGGTGGCTGTAGTGAGGTGGGTGTTGGTCTCTACCCCCAAGTAACTAGCAATAGGATGAGAGGCAGTGGCCTCAAGTTGCGTCAGGGGAGGTTTAGATTGGATATTAGGAGAAATTTCTTTACTGAAAAAGTGGTCAGGCATTGGAACAGGCTGCCCAGGGTGGTGGTGGAGTCACTGTCCCTGGAGGGATTTAACAAAACATGCAGATGTGGCACTCTGGGACATGGTTTAGCAGGCATGGTGGTGGTGGGTTGAGGGTTGGGCTTGATGATCTTAGAGATCTTTTCCAACCTTAATGATTCTATAATTCTAAAAGGTAGCTGGTGCAATGTTTGGGCCAGGTGGTGCTTGCTCAGCGCTCGCTTAGTTTCAGTGCTCACTCCTGGCTACCCAGGAGTGGTTTTTCGGCTTCTGCCCTTGGTCTCTTAATTTAGTTGATGCTTTGGGAGGACGCTGTGCTGGGTATCAGCCGTGCAGAGCTGGTGCTTGCTCTGTACCGGTTGCCACTTGCCGCCGGGATGGCTGAGAAGCCAGTGCACGCTCTGACCTCAGGCCAGCTCAGGAGCAGCTCAGTGACAGCAAACAGAGTGTGGTCTCGCGCCCTGAAATCCTGCGAGCCGGGGAATAATCCGCAGCGTGACGCTGGCTCTCTCCGCGCCCGTCGGGTCCTGCCAGCTGTTTGGTGGGGACCGGTCACCATACGGCTGCAGCATGGCTGCGCAGCCTCTAAGCTCGGTGCTCGCTGCCTGTGCCCGGGGCCTGCTGTTACGGGGTGCTTGCTGCGTGGGAATGGAGGGAAGCCCCAGGGCTTGCCTGGTGCAAGCCAGAGCGGTTCTCACTCTTGGTGTCTACACAGCGGGCTTACTGCAGTGAAGGAGGTGTGGGTGCTGTGGGGTGGCCCGTTGCTGTCCCCACTGTCACCTACTGGGTGGCACAGGGAGGGTTGCTGTGCTGCAGCTGCGGGGAGCCCGGCAGCACCATTGTTGTTCCCCTCCTGCAGTCCCCCTGCCAGATTTACCCGAGAGAAAGGCTGAAGGGGTGGCCTGAATGGTGCGGAGCCAGCAGTTCTGTCCCATGCACCAGCCCGGCTGTGCGCCTGTAAAACCAATTGATTTGTGCCCACTTGCCTTGGCAGAGCACAGTGTGGGTTTGTGGGAAGTCACACCTGGAGTTCATATCTCTAGGTGTACGCTCGGGGAAGGGCAGGGTAAAGACAAAGCTGGAAAAAAATTTCCACACCAAGTGTCTCGCGTGAGAGGATGGGAAAGCGATGCCAGGCTTTTCCAGAAGCTGATGTCTATATTTAAGCCAGGGCATCGTTGCTCCTCTCACTGCTGGGGAGCGATGCAGAGGTCAGAGCAGCCGGGGCACGCGTGGCACCGTGCTGCTGTGCCGCTTGCTCGTGAGGTTTTCCTAGTGCCGAGCTCTGCGGCAGTGCTCTGCCTCCTGCCAGACCATGTCTGCGGCCGCCTGAGACTCGTGGGACGGGGTGGCTGTGGGATGGCTTGGTCTGGGCATCCCAGGAAACATTTTCAGTGCTCTGCGAGACTTCACGGATTGAAGACTGCAAACCATATCTGTAGCCTGGCCTTTATTCGCGTACTGTTTATTCACATACACAGAAGCATCTTTTTGTTTTTTGTCCTGTGAAGGAGAGGTATCCGTTAGCTAAGCATCATACAGATAGATAGACGCTGTCCTGCCATGAAGCGCCAGGATTTGACGTGGGGAAGCTGCTTCCAGAGGAAAACCTCTTGTGACGAGCTCAGGCGATGCCAAGTTGCCGGCTCGGGTTTCCCTGAGCTGAGCGAGGATCGGAGCGGTGGTCAGAGTCACACTGCTGCTTCTCACGGAGGTGGTGATACAGCCGCACAAAGGAGGCTTCTGCTTTTTAATAACTGATTCAAGCTGTGGAAAGAACTATTTTTATTTATTTTTAGTTTTACTTGTGTCATATGCACACACACCTATTAAAAAACCAACTCTACCAATAAAATTACATTGGAGAAATGTTTATTTTTCACCTCCAATGTTTATTTTTTCACCTGTATCTGAAAAAAGTGCTTGAAGCTGCAGGTCATTTTTAGAAAACCCCATGAGCATCCATGTCAGAGTAAGGCATCCCATGTCTTCACGTGCTTTAGCTGTGTGCACAGCAGGGATGGCAGCCACTGGTCTTGCTACTTGTTTACTCACATATTTGTGCTTCAGCTGTGCGTTACAGGGTGTTTTTTTGCCGCGTTGGGGGTCTGGGTGCTTCCGGAAGGGACTCTGTCACTGCTGTTGGGGCCTTACAGCGAGGGGTTGTAGTGGATGATGAACACAAACCCATTAAATAATGAAACGTGAGATTCCCTATCAGATAACATTGCGCTGCTAATTCGGGTGTGAGGGAGACGATGAAGTCATCAGCACAGGTTATAAGGAGATACCAGTGAGTAAGCAGGGAGGGAATGGTCAGCAGTATTGGTGGTTTTATTCTTGTACAGAATATACAAGCAGAAACATACATTTTTGTAGCTGCTTTAAAAAAACCCGAAACAACTGCAAGGCAGAAAACTGGCTGCAAAAAACCCTTTCAATATAGAGGGAGTAAAATCCAGGTGATGTGGATGGGGTCAGATCTGCTCTTAATGGCTTTTTCCCTTTGTAATTCCTGAGAGTTGGATTTTTTTAAACTGGGGTTTTTTTCATGTTTCTGTGCAGACACGGTATTATGTTGGCATTGATTCACTGAGTTTATCTGTCAGCAGTAAAATGAATGAAATTCTAGAGGTACAATTTCAACCAGCTGCTGTTGTTTACTAGTGAGACTACCAGTGACCCTTAGCATCTATAAATACTTCAGTGTGAATTAAAAGCAGTGGACTACCCAGTAGTTTTTCTCTTACTCATGTTTCCCAGATACTTTTTGCTCTGCCTTTTTTTTATTATTGTTATTTTCAGTCTTATCTCCACTGCTTCAAGAAAAGCCAAACATTAAGAAGAAGATTTAATTTCTAGCAAACAGTGGACTTGGTCATTCGTTAGAAGACTCATCAAGTTGTTAGACCTTATGAAGATTTTTCTCTGGTCTATGTGGTGCTGACTTCCAGTAATGGCCTTTTAAAGTGAAAATTCAGATTTAAAATATCTGAGCGTTATTTTTAGCTCTCTCAAGCTCATCCTTCCTATTAAGGAGAAAGTTCTGTGCAGTCATCGATTAGTTACAACTGCAACTTCCAAATAGCTTTAGGCGATATTGCAGGACTGCGGTTTCCAATCCCCTTTGTCAGGGTGGACGTTTTTTTCCTTTTCACTAATTTTGGAGGTTTGACGTGGACCAGTAGGTTTTTTTATTCTGTCGCAAGACATGAAAACAAGCACTGTTGTTGGTCTGCGTTACAAGCCGCTGTGAAAGGTTTTGCTCCTCGGTAGTCCAAGCTCTCACCAAGTACAGCTCCTCTGGTCCCGCTGTGACGCTGAGCATCTTGATCTACAAGACTGTCGTTTTCCCTTCGACAGAAACGTGGACAACATCACCAGCCCCACATCAGAGTTTCTCCAGGCTTTACTAGCTTTTGTTAGAGGTTTTTGGGTTGGTTGGATGTTCAGCTTTTCCTCCTGCTGTGAGGGTATGCTGAGCTCACATCTCCATGCTCTTGCTGCAAGGAAGGAGGTTACAAATTTGACTTCCATGCTGCAGCGCATGCTGATGCCCCCTTACCTGGCCTTACACCTCTAGAAATTGGTGGGGGTATGGTCAGCACCGGGGGTTGCACAAAATCGCTGACAAAAAGGCAGTTTCCGTGCCATTCATAAAAAGAAATCCCAGCCCAATGAAGGTGATTACAGAATCACAGAATGTTAGGGGTTGGAAGGGACCTCTGTGGGTCATCTAGTCCAAGCCCCCTGCCCAAGCAGGGTCACCTACAGCAGGCTGCACAGGACCTTGTCCAGGCGGCTTTTGAATATCTCCAGAGAAGGAGACTCCACAACCTCCCTGGGCAGCCTGTTCCAGTGCTCCGTCACCCTCAGAGGGAAGAAGTTCTTCCTCATGTTCAGATGGAACTTCC
>Ga0065711_1034634_pt1 | contig 23466 bp, 12 predicted proteins | sample Hoacrofraction12_FD_59098 | JGI IMG/M metagenome (GOLD analysis project Ga0065711, IMG submission 59098) | Hoatzin crop microbial communities from Cojedes, Venezuela - Epithelial fraction 12 v2 (version 2) | ecosystem: Host-associated > Birds > Digestive system > Esophagus > Crop | place...
GGGGGGGGGGGGGGAAGAGGGGAAAAAAAGACCTCTCCCTCTCTCTTTCCAGCCACTCCAGGTTTCTTTTCTACCTGCAGTTAACTGTGAGTGCAAATGATATCATTAAGTTATCTAGCTATCTGACTGCACCCACAAGTCAGTGCCTGGAAGGCTAAATCCTATCATTTGCACCCAGGGTTAATGCACTGGAGCGAATTGTGGGTGCCGAGTAGATTCCCGCAGAATTGGAGGCTGAGCTGAGGCCAATATAAAAATATATCCCAAGCGTTTACCTGGCACTCTCCCGCCACTTGGATGACATCTGACCTTTGCTTCTCTGCGCCTGTGTTTTTGAGTTGCCCAAGCAGAGAGGAAATCATTTTGAAGTCTCCTGCTATGAAAGTCAGTATCTCCCTGAGTGGACTGACTGTTCTCTGAAAAAGTGTAAATGCTTAACCTCAGTCAAGTAGGCTCAAAGGGCGACACAGTGCATTGCTGGAGGAGGAACAGAGAGGGAGAAAGTGTCAGCACGTACATATGGGAACTATTCTCTGGCTTCCTCCTGGGCTTTTGCTACTTTTTGTATTCACCCTTCAGATTTATGGTCTATTGGCACCTGCCCACAGTACGTGAAGGGCTCCCTGCAACATGCGAAGGCATGGATTTCATTATGCTTCGTTTTAAAATAAAAAACGGGTCTCCACATAAAAGAGGTCTATCTCTTTAAAAAAAAATCCTCAAAAGAAATCAGTTGTGAGAGTCACTGTTGCCCCAGTGCCAGCTTTATGCCTTCGACTAATGCTCTTCTCCAGGAACAGTCTTTAAATGAGAAGTTACGGCTGCTTTTCTGATTGAAACAAACTAGTGTTGATTGCTGATCAGCCATCTGTAAAGGAGGGCATCTCAGGAAGGATATGAGCTAATGAAAAAATGGACCTGATTTGAAAGTGTGATGTGCTTCATGCCACAGGCCAGTCTGAGTGGCATGAGATTATATCAGTGCAAGTGAGAGGTAGATTGAGAATAAGTAACTTCTGTCTTAAAGATTAAATGGTAAATTTGCTATTAAATGTGAAAGACATAAAATGGAATTAACGCTTTGAGGGTGTTAGTCGTGGTTATATACACTCAGCAAATGGCACTTCTATCCTGTCACTTGCATTGTCAAACTGCACAGTCTTCTCATTGCAGCTCAATTAATACTCGTTCAGAAGTATCAATTAAAGAAATGAGAAATGAAGTGTTGACCCTTAACAGCCACCCACACATCACCCACTTCACAAGCACATTTTGTGTGGCATTACTTCTCCAAATGACCTTTGTAACTGGTAAAATATTATTGATGAAATCATTAGGTTTCTTGGTAGCCAATTGATAATTTTCATCCGGGTTGCTTGGCGCTGATAACATTACCCTTGCTGTAACTAAGAGACAAATGCTGTCATGGAAGTGCATGGGTCTTGCTGGGCACTCCTGCACTTTATGCCACGAATTTCCAAAAATCTTCAGTGCACACCAAAATTAGCAGGCCTGACAAATCACAAAAAACCGAGCATTTAAGTTGTAAACGTGGCTGTCGCGGTGTTACTGTGTGAGGTGCATTACGCTGTGCTTCATTATGTTTTGCCTCGTTATTACATTGCACCCAGCTGTATGCATTTGCTTTGTGACATGATACGAAGTGACATAAGTAAAGACTGAGTTGAAATGCTGAATTTGGATTCAAACAGGGATGTTAAACTGAACAGCCAAAGTTTAGAAAGGATTGGATTTAGATTTTTTTTTTTTTGCCTGGGACTGAGGCCAAACACAGACTTGGCTGTGATATCTCATTAATTTTGAAGCACCTCAAAATCTAAAGATATCCAAATTCAAAGTTTGGGGTCAAATGCACCTCTAATCATGAGAAATGAAACACAGATGAAATAAAAAAACTGAGTGAGATATTTGACTGTATTTTTGAGTTCTTTTTCTACCCCTAATTTCTTTTCTTTCACTTTGCCAACTGATTCAACCTTTTCCTGAAATTCCAGATCATTCAAATCCCTGGGATAGCTGTGGATAGAAATTACTTTTGCTATACAACTTCCTTGCATAGCCAGATCTTTAGTAATCTGATTTTTTTTTTAATTTTCCTTGAATGCGTTTGATTGTGTGGGTGTTGCTGTACATGGCAGTATGCTTTGTGTCAGTTCTTTTCGCTGCTTTGCCATTTATGCTTCATACCAATTCCTTTCATTGTGGTGCAACATTAAATATTTTCCTGTAGATCTTCAACTCATCAAGCACATTGTTGGTTTTTTTTTTTATTTTTTTTTTTTTGTTTGTTTGTTTGTTTTAAATTTAGTACACACCAAATGAAAAGACTGTATTCCTAGCTTGGTCCTACCTCAAGAGCAGGAAGGCCTCCTGCTGCGACCTTTGCACTGTTACACTCACAGGCAACCAGTTTTGCTGTAAGATAGGTTTACTAAGTCTCCAGTCGAGCCTAAGTTAAAAGGCCAACGCATATATGCTGCATTTTATCATTATTATGCATATCACCACCAAGGGAGGGTGCCATAGTTTTCAAACTGTAATGCTTGCAAGTCAAGATTGTCAAAGCTGCCTAAGGGATTCAGATACCCCATTTCCATGAAGATGAGTGGGGCTGTTTTGAGATTCCCAGTGATAGTGTTTACCCGAGGGAGTGCATGAGAAAAACCTTAATCGTGTAGTACATGGTTTCCAATGCAGTTGCCTTGGTGGAGGGGTCCTGCATAGAGGCAGACAGATGAAAATGGAAAGACTTAACAGTATCCTGTCAAAAGAAATCATACATGGTGATGGGCTGGATTTTCAAACTCTGGTTGTTTTGGTAACGCTATGTTTTTCAGTCAACCCTCCTGAAACAGAGAACTATAGGTTGCAATGATAATGATGGCTGAAGTAAAGGTTGGTAAACATGGTCTACAGAAAGACTCCTGTCAGTAGTCTGGACATCAAGCCTAAACTGTTTATGTGGTGATTTCTATGCGGAGAACCAGCTTTGTTCAATTGCAGGTATAAGGGAGAGACAGAAAATTAAAAGAAACTAACAAAGGCAAAGAAGTTTGAATTTGGCAAAACACAAAATTTAGCCCAAGAACAATGAAGCATGCATTACACTGTGGATGAGAACTCAAAAGAGGAATGTCAGAAAGTGCCAGGCTCTGTGTCCCCAAACTTAATCATCACTCTAGTCCTTACTCTGCATAGCAGTGTCTCTATGATGTCATTACTTTTCATTTTAGGACCCACGTCTGCTTCATTGCAAAGGACATCTTGTGCTGTGTCGATGTGTCTGAACAATGTGGTGACTGTAGGCGGACATCCTCCTTGCTTATGTATTGTGGGAATGAAAAGATGTCTCGTGCCTGGGACAAGGAAAGTGGGGGGAGAAAAGGGTTGTCTGTAGAGCTCTGTCAAAGCCAGGCGTCATGCAGAGTAGCTCCATTCTACCCTGGCTTCACTTCCAGAATTTTCATCTAATGACAGGCAAGTTGCTTCAGAAAAGGTCTTACACAGGGAGCCTGATTTTCTGGGATCAGTGCTCTGGTTGTTGATGCTGCAGACTTCCCACAGCCATGCATTAGGTCAAGATGACCTCTGCTTTGAACAGAGAAGGTACAGTGAACATGCAAAATACTCTAAAAATCAGACTGTAAGTTCTTGAGTTGGGAATCCCAAATTAAATGACACCTTTGAGATTTTTATATGAATAACTGTCTCAATCTTTACACATATAAGCAAGCTAGAGAGAGTGATTTCATGTTTCTTCACAGTAGTATCAGGAAGGTAAATTCTTAATGCTGGCAAAAAATCTAAACTACTTTGATGACACCATCACAAGTAGAAGGGAAAAGGAAAACAAGAATTTTGTATCCAGTGCAGACCTGGACAGTGCATGAAGCCACACACTGGATGATGAGGAAAAAAAGGTAATACTGAAGAGTACCCCAATTTTATAAGCCATGTTCTTCTTTACTGAGAGGAAAGTATTGAAGAAAAATAGGACATGGTCATGTAATTAAGGACTGTGCCATGGCACACAGGAACAGAGAACACAAATAAAAGTTTGTTACTGACCCTAACTCTGATTTCTTATCCCTACTTATTTTCTGGTCAACCTTAGGAATATTTTATGTGTTCTTTGATTAAAAAATACTTGATTACAGATACTTATGGAAATACTTGGATACTCACACCTAATATGCAATCAGATTTGTATTTACATATGCATGGTTTTGTAGGTGCTGAAGGGAAACTTTTCCATCTGGTGGGAAGAATAGCCTGTTGAGTTTAGCACAGAATCATAGAATCATAGAATGGTTTGGGTTGGAGGGGACCTTAAAGATCACCTAGTTCCAATGCCCCTGCCATGGGCATGGACACCTTCCACTAGACCAGGTTCCTCAGGGCCCCATCCAACCTGGCCTTGAATGCTTCCAGGGAGGGGCATCCACGGCTTCTCTGGGCTACCTGTGCCAGTGCTTCATAAACGTCATAGTAAAGAATTTCTTTCTTATATCTAGTTTAAATCTACCCTCTTTCAGTTTAAAGCCATTACTCCTTGTCCTATCACTACACGCCCTTGTAAAAAGTCCATTTCCAACTTTTAGGCCCCTTTCAGGTACTGGAAGGCTGCTATAAGGTGTCCCCAGAGCCTTCACTTCTCCAGGCTGAACAGCCCCAACTCTCTTAGCCCAAGCATCTTACATACTTACACTGTGTGTATAATGACTCAAGCGCAGAATTTAGAGGTAGTCCTCAGTAGAAAATGGCATCTGTAGGGGATGGAAAGAGAAAAAATATTCTTTAGTCTTCTTAAAAAAATCTTCCTAACTCATATTTTTTTTTGTTTGTGGAGATACTATTTTAGGGCTCTGCATAACCGCTGGTATTGGCTGTTACTGGGATGAAGCAGGGAAAAGTAGGCTGATAGATGGATGGAGCTGCATTACAGACATTTTCCATAGTCACCTCGCTGAGGATGAAAGAGTAAAAGAACGTGAAGGTGAAACTTAAAATGTGTATGGATGTACCTTTTATCCAGGAAAGGACAACTAACGAAGCAGTTGGAGCACAGTATTTTCTTTGTGGGCGCTCTGTCAGGCTTATAATGACACATCTTGTAACAGGAGAGTCACAGTGGACTCCCTTGCTTAACTGTCGTCATCACTTACCATTTGCAAAATGGAAGGCTTTCTGATCCTGTGTCGGTGTGCGTGACTCACCCTTGGTGACTCAGAGAGAACAGGCACTCTTTAAAGCAGTTTCGGCTCGTGCTTGAGCCCCTGTGCACCATGTGGCGTACAAAGTTGAAATGAAGCAGCAAGCTGTGTGCTCCCCTCTGCCCTGTGTCTCACCTCTCACCCTCGGTTTTATGACCAGAGCTGCACTGCAAGTGTCTGTTCTGGCAGACCAGGAATTTAGGAATTATTCAATAATGTTAATTGATGGGCAGATTGCTCCAAGCCCATCTCTTTGCTTTTGAGTTGCTTCCAAACATGAATCACAAAGGGAACATTTCCAGCATAAATATTTGGTTTATTTGCCTCATGACAGGGGATAACACTCCTGTGAGACCTCGGAAGTTTGAGGACTGTATGGCTGTCTGAGGAGATGTCAAAAAAATTGATTATTCAGGCTGCCCGATCCGCAAAATCAAACTGGGGTTTGCTGTAGAAAGGTTTACACAGTCTGTGGAGGAGACACCTGCCTCTGATACTTCCATCCTTCATAAAAGTGCTAGATTATAACTACTTCCAGAGCAAAGGGTCGTGAGCGAATGGATCATTTTAGGGAATACACAAGTCAAATTGTCTTACTGGCAGAGTATTTGAAATTTGGACTGATTGCCACAGGCACCATGAAAAGCAAGATCTGCAGGTAGGTGCAGCGAGAAGACATAAAAATTTAACTAAGAGTGATTTAGCTGATATGTGCTAGGGCTGAATTCTTTAGATTTACCATATTAAGGAAGGGTTGTCCTCATGTCTTACCCACATTATATTGCTAGGTTTGGTGAATAATAGGATGAGCATTCTGGAGGACAATAGGCTGGATACTCAACTCTCTGGGATTACTTCCTAATTGTCAAGTCAAATACCTCCTGAGACATACACTGTTAAATGCCTGAAACTACGGGACTAATAGCGGAACCTATTCCTAACCCTTTTTGAGCACCTGGCCCTGGACTGAAGTATCAGTAATTTGTACGTCACTGACTGTTGAAGAAAGTTCTTCCTCTCTGATTGATACTAATGCACAAGATGTTTGCACCTACATAAACCCACTGGCACTCCTCCAGTTATAAAATTCTATTAGCCAAAGAAGGTGTAAGTATGATCTGAGAACTCAAAATAAAAAGAAAAAAAAAAGAAAATCAGCAAAATAATTGCTGGGACAAAATTTTGAATTCTCTTTGCTGTGTTTGCACTCTTGTTCACTCCGCGTGAATATTGTAATGAATGAATTGACTCATAAGAGTGCTTGTAGAAAAAGCATTTTTAAATGGAGAACGGGTATATCTGCAGAGAGCACACATAAAACTTATAAACAGGAGTACCCTACCCAGTAAAGCAATTCCCAGCCAACCTGGAAGCAGAAACAAGGCCATGTGATTTGTTTATTCAGACAAAACTAGCCCAGGCAGCTACAAACTGGTGGTAAAGAAGCTGCAGAACAAGAAATATTAGTGTAAATTATTCATCGTGGATCATTTTGAATAATGAGCAAATCTGAGAAAATAATGACCCATTCACACACAATTCACATGGAGAAAAGCGTAGCTAAAATTGATAAAATCCTTTGTTACAAATTATTTGCTCTGCACTGGGTGTTGGCATAACAGACTCTGAAGCCTGACAGTGCTGGAATAATTAAAATATTAAAATGGCTCCATTTTAATCTTTGATCACATATCTAGATCGCGTTGCAGAAATGTCATGTTTACTCATGACTCATAATGAAGAAATGTAGAAATGTCATTATTAGAAACCCTGTTTTTACTGCATCACGTATCAAAATTCGCAGGCAAACCATTACATTTCCTTTTTCATTTTGCAAGCATTTGTTTCCCGGAGGAGCTGAGGCCCACATTTTCAAAACCAGAGGACCTCCTTATACAGGAAATATGAGCCACCAGATGGCTTTCACTTTCCTGCCACCCACCACCCAATATTTGGGATGGCTCCAAACTCGCTGCCAGATTCCTACTTCTCCCCTCTTGCTCTAGAAGCCTGGCTCCCAATTTTATTGCACCCAGAGACTATTTATGATCAGTTTTGTAGCATATATTGAGAAAGAAATGATAAAAAATTTACTGCATCACACTGGTCTTCTGTTGGTAAAGAGAAAAATTGCCTTCTTCAGCCCAGTTTGACTGCCTTGAGGAATGAGATCAAGTGCGGTCAGTTCAACACAACTGGAACCAAGGACCTGTTGCAATTAATGGCGATCCCTGCACTGATAGCGATGGCATGGCTTTCCGTTTAGAGCAGTATGGCTGAGATCAGCAAAGTGATGAGGTCAGGATGAAGCTGGCCATGACCATTTGCCCCAAGCCCCAAAAGAGCAGCCTCTAAGGACAAGAAATTATCTGCTCTGCTGAAAGTCCTGCTAGTCTACAGGGTTTCTTTTGATATTCCACTGGTCTTGTGGAGTTGAAAGAGCAAAGGCACTGTCCAGGATCGGAAAGACCTAAATGAAACCATGATAACAGGAACGAAGAGGAGAAAAAAAAAACCCCAGGTAACTAAAATTCGGCATGCTCAGGAGAAATGAAGCATCAGGTGTTTGCATACCAGCACATCTGTTCTGAAAATACTCCTTTAAATCCAGATTAAATATACAATTTTGAAGCCTGACCTTTCTGGGTAATTAAAGATTTCTGCTGCACGTCTTTCAGAGATAAGCTAAAATAGACAAATGAAGAAAATCTTTAGTCTCAGATGAAGGGTAATATGAAATTTTTCCTTGTGTATTCCATTTCACAATTGGACTTTTGCACAAAGTGCTTCACAGTTTGGAACCACTCTCAGTGGCAAACTAAAAAGATGGAATGCGGAAGAGTAAAACCCTGCTCCTGTAAGGATACAGCAGAGGGGATTTGATGGAAATATCTGGAAGCAGAGCACTTTACTCCTTCTGGAGAGAATAGGGAAGCACAAGCTCAGTCACACTGCTGTCACAGATTTTTTTGGTTTTGGGGTTTTTCATGAAGTTTCCCAAAGGGTCACCCCAAGAAGAAGCACCTGTCATGTTTTTCATTATGGAACTAAAATGAAGCCATTAAACTGAGTTTTGGAAAGTTTTTAACTAGCCAGGGTTACCAATAATTGTGAGATTTGAAAAGAAAAGAAACTGCCTAGTCAGCTCACCACTGTTTAATCCCAATTTGGCTGAATTTTGCTTTATTTTCTGCCTTGGCTGGAACTAGCCCTATGTATCCATCAGCCCCAGTGTTTCTTCAGCTTCTTCTCTTTCTGACTTCCCAAAAGCAAGTAAAAACATCCTTCTGCTCTGTAGTTATAAGCTGAAGAAATCACAACAATAACAAAATGAATAGGAATTTTAAATCTGCAAGGTGTTTTTCCAAAAAATTTTGACTTCTTGTGTTTGGGAGGATTTTGTGTGATAATGATTCTTGATAAAGTGAGATCAGTCATTGGTATTAATGATTAATGTTCTTTAATTACGGAGGAAGGTGAAATGATACTAACTGGAAAGTGTCTGTTGAGCTTCTAGTATTGTTATCACATTTCCACTGGGTTCTCGAGGTAGACTGAGATTTGTTGTTATTATTATTTACAGAACCCTGGCTAGCACACCATATGACAGTGAAAAGTTCCCATTTCAATTGGCAAAAGGCAGTTCTTTCTTATGATAATAATTCACATAAGTGCCCTGGCTGAAATGTGAAATTTTTCTTGCCTTTTATAAAGCTGGCAAAACATCAAGTTTTGCTACTTTGCTTTCTGTAAGAAATTGTCCTCACAGCTCCACTCAATGATAATTTGTGGCTTCTTACCAGAAAGCTGGATCTGTGTCACTTGTACAAAGGTCAGTGAATTCCTGCTCTAAAACATCTCCAGGAATACAATTCTGGCAGGGGAGAAGGTATTATGCCAGATCCCTTTCAATTACAGTTCATTACTGCAGTTTATTCAAGGACTGATGTGATGCAAACAGTAAAACTCGTTTAACTTTTCAAAGTCTCACATTTCTTTATTGCTCTTTTCCTTGGTTTAAAGCAACCAGTGACCCATCAATTGTAGGATGTGCGTAACATGCTAACACACCTGGTAACTTTGTTGGTATAATTGGTGCAGTCTATAGCGCTGCGTAGAGAAAAGTACCGCAATAATCTTCGGCTGTTTCCTGCATAAGAGGAAGACTATCCATGTGTCCACTCTTCTGGAGATGCAGAAAGAGGAGGGGGGATGCTACATATGTTTTTCAGACTATATGCTGTAAAATGCTTTTAACAGCCTCCAATTCTGATTAAGTGACATATTTACTATTAGGCTTTCATTACTATTACATGAGCTTTTTGAAGTGGCTCTAGTTGGTTTCATGAACACATTGATTCTCTGCTACTCATGACCCTGTCTGGTAACACTTTAGTTTAAATGTCCATTACTATTTACATTAACTAATGGTTAATTACAATGGGATTCCTGGGGAAGTGCATAAGACCAGTCATACAAGTGCCAAATGAGTGCATTAATGATTGGTGTTATCACAGTGAATAACAAACGATTTCATAATGACTGGAGAGGTAATATATAATGGAAAGAATTGCTCCCTATTTGATATACTCACCACAGAACTAGGACTCCTTCTTGGACATCATTCAGAAACTGCGGTGTAGCCCAGAGGCCTTTCTTCCAGTCCTGCAAGGAGCTTGCACTGAAACTCAGTCCACACCCTTGCAGAGCAAGACATGTGTTGGAATTTATTTTTTATTGCTCATTGTTATGAATTGCTGCTATGGCCCAAAGCATTATAGCTCATGCTCAATGCTGTAGAGAATCTGCGCTTCATGAATTCATTTGGGCCACTGTGTTTGAGTCAGTACTCAACCTAGAGTACAAGAGGAAATACTTCTACTACAAGAGGCTGAAAAAATGTGTTTCTGAGCCCAGGTCTCTATTAATGCTAGGGACTACGGCCTTTCTACTTTAGTCTGGGGTGTTTTTTCATAGGACATTCATCACCATAGAATCCAAGGACCAGGGTGTTACGCTCAAGCATAGCATGTGTCTTATGTTTCTTCTCTTCTTTGGGGGACTTTGCCCTTGCCAACCCGCCACAGAATGAGCTCCAGTGTTGGGAAGCAGGACAGATGTTCAGGGACTTATGTACCTGTTTTAATAAGCAATGGGTGTGTATAAGATTTGTTGACAGTTGATGCCCACGTAAAACATGTCCGTACAGAACTAAAGTTGATATTTTTGTTTTAAATTATGTGGAAGGTTTGTTTAGTCCTGTTTTCCATTTGACCGGAGAAAAATACAAGTTTAGAATACTTCTGTCTAACTCTCTGAGTAAAACACCAGCTCCTATTCCAGTATATTTGGACGAATAAATAGAGCAGGTAAGAGACCCAGTCCACAGCCCTCTGCAGGCGTTTAGAGTCTGTTCTTTGGATGAAGCTCGATGTGAACGATGAAGTGCTGCACAGCATACCCAGGAATTCATCATTTTAGGAGAAAGATCAAGCGCTAGTAGGCACTGATAAGTGAAGTGGCCTGTAGCACAGTGGTGAGTGGCCCTGGCACCGAGTGTCTCGGTGGCGAAGACTATACATTTGCCAATTTTGCATTCAAAGAGCGGATTGACAAAATAATCAGATGGATCGCTTCCCTCTTTAATTTCTGTGATTTAAGAGGAGGACTCTGTGTTTAGTAACCAGTGGGCTCTGGCTCCATAGGAATAAAGACATTAAATGCAATGTTTCTGATAACTACAAATTACCCCATGACTACTGTAGCGCCCGGGACTTTCTGGCGACCCACCGCGAGAGCTAATGAAGATGCCCTTTTATAAAGCACAGGATTCCTGGCAGTTATTTTTAATGGGTCATGCTGTGTTAGAAAATCATGCCTGCAAGATTCCCTGGAGTGGCAGTTGGGATGATATTACCTTCAATGAATCACAGCAGCCACCATAAGGGCAGGGCAGTATCTATGGCAGCAGCACCAAGCAATGGCGCAGCATCAAATGAACGGCTCAGCTGGTGACATCTGGCCCCTCTGATCATAACAAATCCATAGTGCGCAGTACTCCAGAGAGTCCATCTTTCAAGATGATATGTTAAAATGAGGTGTCTTTTTCTGTTCATCTTGGGTGACTATTCAGGCAGGCACGAGAGATCCTATTAAAAAATGCGGAAAGTAATGATTGAAAGCTGGGCTCCTAGGTTCAGCTCTCCTCGGTAAACAATTATTTTGCAACTTATCATTGCTGAATTTAGTTATGAAGGAAAGGTGTCACCTTTGGGAGACACTCAGAGGAGGCAAAAAGATGCTGTTGTGGGCATGAAGGTCCTGAGAAGTGTAGGTAGACACCAAACAGATTTTTCGGTGACTTTCAGGTTTCTGTCTTGAGGCTGGGATTTTGCAAGGATAAATAAGTTAATGCTGGGCATTGTTTTCAAAACATTAAATATCATTACTAATTTCCTGCCTCCCTTGTCACTTCATTGTATCTGGCAGTAGAACTTTTTTTCATATGCTTGCACACTGCCTTCCGTGAGAGGGAATTTTCTTGGTGATACTTGGGCATTGCGAAGGCAAGAGGTGGAACGGTCTGTGGCAATAATGAGGATGAAATGCCAGTCTTTGAAAGGGCTTTGCTTTCCCTACACTGAGCACTTTAAAAAGCCATCTGCTTACTTGAAATGGCTGCAACACATGGTGCTCTTCCCCAGTCCAATATGTGCTGCAAATTGTAGGCACATGGATCCAGTCAAGGACACAGTGTCTGTCTGACTTTGGATCTCCTTGCTGTTGTCAGTAGGAGTCTCATCCTTAAACTTAGCTCTTGTGTGTGTTAATTATTTCCTTTTCATGTCCAGCTGGCAGAGTGCTTCAGCACCTTAAGTTGCTCAATTTGATCTTTGTGCTCAGGAACAAGGTAATTAAGCAAGCCACAATTTAAGTAAACGTATTTGCCTTGACTTGTTGCAAGTCTTCAGACAGCCCTCCATCCTAAATCATTTGATAATGTAAGATGCTCTGTGCAGTTCCCCACTTGACTGAGGGTTAGTTCAACAGGTCACAGAATCAGTAATTGATTCTCAGTGTGTCTCTGTTGGTTTTATTACAATAATGAGGACCATCTTTTTTCATCTCTGCTAATACGTTACCAAAACCATCAACTTCTCAGTTTGGTGTCAGGATGACTTTGACAGGTTGTTAGCAACTATATCATGTACAGAACATCACAGAGATGTCTCAAACTGTGTTGCTGTGTACCTTAGAGAGCCTTAGGTGGTCATGAAATAAGTGAAAGCACTTCCAAGAAAAAGTTATATCAACATTTGAAAATATTCCTACAGTTTTGATGTCCTAATGGAGAAGTTCTTTATGCCAATGTAGATTCTTGATCACTGAAGAATGCTAAGTTTCACAGGAATGGGTGACATCGCAAGACAGGTACAGTGGATTTACCACTGATTAAAAACTCAAAGGAAACAAATCTCCTCATTTCCGAAGGTTCTATTTTTCTTTTTTTTTTTTTCCATAGGAAACACTTTATAGTCTTTAGACTTAAGATCTGTGTATCTTGAAAGACTTCTGAGATTTTCAGATTGAAAACAGCAAACAAATAATGAGACAAAAGTTAGGAAGGCAGCTCTACAGGATTGCCTCCACTCCTTAACTTTCCAATTTGTCTGCAACAACCCCAAACTTTGTGATTAGAAAAAAAAAAAGAAAATAAAAGCCACCTGCCTGTCAAGGTAAAACTACCTACATCAATGTTCAAGCTAGGTTTATGTGACCTACAGCTATTGGCTTTGGGTTATGTTGGTGTTTTTGAGCTGTTTCAGGTCAAAGTTAAGATAATGTGGATAACAAAATGAAGAGAAGTCCAAAAAATTGTGGAGGAAACATTGCTGAGAGGTCCGTTTGCAAAAACGAAAATAAGTAAGCCACTGTCATTTGAAAACAATGAAGCACAATACTTGCATCTTTACATACTAAAACAGTTTTTATGTACCTGCTACTAATGAAATGGATGCAGCAAAGTAGTACTTTTATGGTCCATTTTATGACTAGGTAATTATATATTTTAGCTAGTCCAAATTGATTGCCATTTTACTGTTCTTTGGTTTAAAGGAAAAAAAGGTATTTACTAGTATGCTGAGAAAGATTCTCAACAAAAACGCAAACCTTTTATCAGCAAGGGGAATGATGTGGAATAAAACTTTACTCTTCCTTCCTGCAGGAAGGTTTTAGCTACTTTCTAGGGATATTTTTCTCTCAAAGCCACTCTAGGCTTTCCTGCCATAGAGTATCCTTTGGAGAACAAGTGATGAGCTCGGCTGTGCTCCCCACATCCCACTCAGAGGCAAAGAATGTTAGTGAGGCTGTTGGGATCTCATGGAGGCATCAGTAGACGGCATCAAATATTAACAGACAGACAGCGAGCCTCAGGTGTAGATGTGGGTCCCAAATTCAGCAAAACTCATACTGACTTTTAGACTCAATGAGAATTACATGCCACATAATCAAACCTGTGCATATGTGTTGAACTGACAAGCTGGATCAAGTCCCAAAGCCATGAAAGGTGAAAATATTTTGCTTAAAAGTATTACTGAATGTTTAGCCTATGTGAAACTCTGCCACGTGTGACCTGAGGGGAGTGAAGGACCAGTATTTTATCTATCTATCAGTGGCAGGAGCCTGACAGTTAGAGAGTATTTTCCCCAGGAGGCTGGTTAGGTAAAAGCATACTCAAACAATTTTACACCCAGTATAATATTGTAACAAATAAACTGGATGAAAGGGAAAAAAAAGAAGCAGCAGACTATCTCCTGTCAGTGGAGATTCAAATGGAAGGAAAGAGACCCACATCAGGTATTTCAAGATCACAGATACCTAAACTGGAAAAAAATTATTATGTCTTCTGGGCCGTTTTCCTACCACTGGGGAACTGTTCGCCCCAAATGCCTTTTTTACATTGTTTTGCTACCTACAGGTACCATGTAGATAGCTTTTACTGCTTTTCTTGAGAGATGAAGTTGCAACATAGCTCTTTCATTTCACCGAAGTGTAAACATCATTAGTTTTCTAAGCACTGTGGAAGTACTGAAACCTAGTGAGAAGCTATGAAGATTACAAAGGGGAAAGAAGCCCACCCCTGGCATCTGAAAGGAGCCACATGCACTCCACACCCATGCTCGCCAGAGCAACTTGTCTGCTGGCAATACAGCACCACATTGTCATTGCGCTTTTAAGTACAACCCAATCGTGCCATGCTTTGCTCTCTTGATACTATCTTACATGACAAGACTCAGTAAGAGCAGCACAGCTTTCAAAATACCTCCCAGTTTTCTTCAAATTATTTATCTTAAGTCTGATATAGTATTAAAGTTTTTCTCCTGGTGTGTTTCTCTTAAATCTGCAGGTAGACTTTGGCAGGGAACTTACAACTTCCTCATCTTTCTTTCCCACCTCCCTGTTACTTTGTAGATCATAGCAGCATTAAATTTCTATACAATTTTTCCTTATTAAAAAGAAAAAACAATGCTATGACTACCTTCTTCGTTATGCATACAGGATTGGAAGGACAGTATTAAAATGATCATGATACTGATTTGCAGCTGTATGCAGAGGGAAAAAGAAGAGACTATTTTAAGCTACTGAAGCAGTCACTCTTGGTATTTTAGCTCACCATTATTCTCTCTCCCTCAGCAAAGTCTAGTCAGCCACCATCCCAAGAAAGGCAGTGCCAGCTTCAGGAAGAGCTATTCTCTGTTAAGCCTTCAGATCTTTAAGGGCGGTGGAAAACTTCACATTCTCCCAGCAGGAGAGCAGGGACTCAGTGTAGGTGTAATTCTCTGGCAGCTGACTGTTGGAGCCCACGAGCTGTACTTTGTAAATAATTCACTTAGGCACAGAAAAATCTGCATATGAGGATGAAATGTCATTTATAACTCATAGGATATTGACTTGGCTGAGAATAAGTTTCCAGCCCCTTCAACTCATTAAGTACCACTAAGGAAAAAGGAATATAGGTGATGTAAAATAAACTCTGCTTTTGGCTTGTAACTAACAGAGAATAGTTAACAATAACCAGGATGAAAATTAAAATCTCTGGGAGAGAAGGAAGGGGACGTGGTGTTTCTCAAATCAGTCAGCTCAGTATAAATTGTATAGCTTCCTTATTATTAACTCTGTCAGAACCTCATCCTTCACATTATTAGTGGGGCTGAGCTCACAAGCAGGCATTTAGCTGGAGGTGAGGTGCTGGAAGTGTTTCCCTTTATGCATTTTTGTGACTTGGAATGGTTTGCTGAGAGAAAAGATGATGTACTCAAATAGAGTACCCCTCACTGAAATTCTGTGCTATCAGAGACAAGATATTTTCATAAATGATCTAATCTCTTGCTTTATTACATTATTAAAATCCTAAAAAAAAGTCTATGCTATTATGTTTTTCAGAAGCTTATAATTTTGCCAGACAATAATTTATCTGAAATGTTTCACACCACTCCACGCTGAATGCTGTTGGAAAACTGTTCAGCAAGATTCTCGTGTGAATCAGTGGGTTTATGGAACAGTACAAAAAAGTTATTGTGCTTTCTGTGTTAAAAAATCTGGGGAAACTGAAGGGGAAGATGAACTGATGGTTGGAATGGGTGCAGGAAAGGAAACTGAGACTGGGAATTGAAGTAGGGTACAGACCTGGTATTATTTGTGACCTGCTATCTAAATTAGGAATGCTTGTTATCAGAGCATTTGTTCCAAGTGCAATAGTGCCTTCAAAATCCAGGTTATTCATCTTTCCTACTTGTGCACACTGTGCTATCTGAGTTCTGCTTGTACAATGAATATGGTGGTTTTTAATCCCCTCTTTTCCACTAATTACCCTTTTTCCTCATGCCATCTTCACTGAAACTGGAGACAAAGGTATTAATTTAGTTTTGGGCCATTTGTAGGTTATCTTTAATCTCTGCTACATTCTCCCTCTATAGCAGCTCCATTTCTTCATTCAGTGTTCCCTTTTTATTTAGACAGCTGATGAAATGGCTGCTATTTGTTTTAATCTCCTTTGCAAGGTTCAACTCAGCTTAATTTTCCACAAAACTTTCCTTTTATGGGGATTCTCACTTTTTCCATGTATTTCCTTCCTGATGAAATAGCTTTCTTTACTGTTCAGACCCTTTTCTTGTTCTTTGAGCCCCGGCTTCATTCTAAATAAGATAGTCTGAAGTGGTTGCTCATTCAGTTAAGTCTGGAGCCTTTCCTAGCAGTCTCTTTCTTTCACATTGCAGTCTGCGTGCTCTGCTATTCAGGTGACTTCCTTAAGTAGCTTCATTAATCTCTGAGCACTCACATTTTCCTACTGAAGATATCTGACAGATAACTCACTTCGAGTGTCTTTCCTAATGAAAACATCCTTGATCTGACAATGCTCTTGGTGCTGAAGATAGGCAGTAGATTCTTCACTTTGCTTTCCAGTCCTCAAGCTATACTCCCTGGCATGCAGTTTACTCTTCCAGTTTCTAGACCACCTATGGAGAGAGGCTTCCTGATTATCCTTCGCAATCACGCAGATCTGCTTCTTCTTGTGACCCTCAGCTGTCCCCCTTTTCCTGAGTGCAATTCTTTCTTAACAACTTCTCACTCTTTACTGCACGTCATTCTTGCTCCTTCTTCTGCTCTGCTTCCTGGGTCTTTTTCTATTTTATGGTACAAAATTTTCAGCTTTCTTGCTCAGTGCCTCATCTTTTTTGCCTGTTTGGAGCTTGTCTTTTATTAATTCTCTGAGGCAAAACTTCTTGCATCAGTAGCTTCTTGTGGTGCACAAACAGTCAATGTGCACATACAACGTGATATTTCTGCAGGTGGCTGTTTTCACTCTCCCCCTGCGATGCCCAAGTCACTGTTAGGATTGATCTTCTCCTTTTAGAGAAGGAAGAAATAACCCAACCTGCTCCAGCCACCACCTCCCATGAAAAATCCTTTCTTTTGTGCTCCCTAGTTCCCCAGCTCCCCAGAAAAATGGCTGCCTCATTTAAGACCTTGGTTCTTGGGAGGCCCAGACTGATTGTTGATCATATTTTATGGGGAGAGAGGTGTCGGTTAATATGCAAAATGTTAGCTCCAAAAGATCGCTCTGGTTACAAGTTGTTAGAGTAGCTGTCCACAGGCATGAACAAGGTGAGAAGTTTAGCTCTTACAGATGCTACCAGTGAAAAGCAAATGAAAATGGAAGAAGGCAGGATCAGGATCACACCCACACAAACAGCCACAGCTGTTTGCTCTTTCCAGTCCTTTTATAATTAAAGGTACCAAGCAGCGATGAGACACACTCTATGGTACTGAAATATTAGACAGGTTGATCCCTGATTTAGAGGATGGGAAATATATGACAGCTCTGTAAACAAACAAGTTATACGACCAAGGCGGGGATGAAGGAATCTAGATTTTCATGAGGTGGCAACACCCTCTGGCACCAGAAGTCACAGGTAGGTACTGTCTAATAGCAGAGACACACAGCAGCACTTTGTAGGTGTGGTAACAAAAGGAGGGAGAATTAAAAAAAACCTCCAAACCCCACAGCTCTTTACTGGCAACAGAACAAGAAGTAAATAAATAAATAAATAAAGACCACCTTCCCCCAGTCCCATATCAAAAAACAGTACCAAGAAGAAAATCCCTCAGATAAAGGCTTATTAGGGGAGCAAGAAAAGGAACATCTTAGCAATAGCCGAGAGGGTTCAAGACAAGAAGAAAAGCATATGAAATATATTAAGAGAGCAAAAAATACTGGAGAGAAAGTAGACTCATTAATAAATGAGGAGGAAGATTAAATCAATGATGGTTCTAAAATGGGTAAGCCACTGAAATGCTTTATAAAAATCTGCTAAACAAGAAAAATAAGGGAAGGAGAAATGCATAATTAAGAAGCAATGACGACTTTGTCAAAGCTATTGATGAAAAGCAGGTAAGAGAATACTTAAAACATCTGAATATATATACAGATCAGCAGGTGTGCATGCATTTCAGAGTGTTAAGGGAATTAGCTAATGAACTTACAGAAGCACTGGCAATTACTTACAGAAAGTTATGGAGTGTGATGGGAAAGTACCAGAGGGCTGGGGAAAAAAGCAAATGAAATACTGAACTTCTAAAAGGTAGAAAGTAAAAAAAAAAAACCACCCCACAATCCAGGCACTAACTATTCAGTGATCCAGTTTTTATTCCTGATAAAGCAATGGCATGTATTTTAAGATAGAAATTAACCATACGCACAATTAACAGCAAGTTTTTCTGCAGAATAGATCATGACAGACAAATCTTATTGCTTTTCCAGATAAAGTTACAAAAGTGGGCAAAAGAAGTAAAGGGAAGGTAGTGCATCTGGTCCCTGCCGAAGCATGTAGTACAGGGACTTCTCAAATCTTACTTGAACTATGAATTAATATTGATGTGAATGTGAGCATGGTCGCATGAACCAAGAGTGGGCCAAAGGACCACAAAATAAGGGAAGTGATAAAATGAGGTGTTGAATTTTTGGGTTCTTCCTCCAGGAGTGCTATATAGGGCTCTGAGACAGGTCTAGTTTTTTTTAACATTTTAGATAATTATGTGGGAAAGGGTGGAGGAGGAGGAGATGGAGAGTAGGAGACTGGGTTTATACATGGTCTGCACTAAAGCTAAGCTGAGAAGTGATAACAGTAAACAGTAAAGTAATGATAAGCCTTGTAAATGAAAGTCTGTATGATGGTATGTAGGTGAATGAAAATGAAACGGCAAAATTTGGTGCAACAGTTCAATCAGGGGTTACTGCATTCCAGCCTGGATGCAGAACATATGTCCAAATAATACAAAATATTATTCAAAAAGGCAAAATAGGAAGTTATTTCAAAAGTAAAACTGAAAATGCTTCCCTCTTAAGATGTCAGTTCAGCAGGCTTTCTTATGTAAAAAAGAGGTGGAACCAATGCCATTTGATTTCCTCAAGAGGCCCAAGCTCCAGCACCCTTTTCCTTGTGTATAGCACTGTTGAGGGTGCATCAGAAATACTGTGTACAGTTTGGGACATTGTCAATCTCTGAACGCTGTCAAGATATTGGAGAGAGTCCAGAGAAAGTAATCCAAATGGTTAAGAGTCTCAGGGGATTCATTTATAAAGAAGATTAAGTGAATTATATTTTGATTAGGAGAACACCAAGTAGGGAACTGGATGATTTAGGAAGGCCCCAGAGGTTTTGATGGGATGAAGATCAAAAGAGAATTTAGACACAATATCAGGAAATATTCCTTAGTTGCGAGGGATTTTGACTGTATATTTCACCCTTTTTGATTACTGGATGTATTTCAGAGGAGCCAGGGAACGTTCTCCCTTCTGGAGTTGTCACGCAGGACAGAGTAAAGGGCTTCTGCAGATGGAGGGGAAGGATCCCACTGTATGATCTAGCGAGTCTCTGCACCTTTAATTCCTCCTATCTCATCACAGAGGTGGGAGGCCACGATTCCCAGCAAGTTGGCCCCCTGTGGTTTCCATTTCCCAAAGCACTTGTCTGGCAACGTTACCTTAACCCTGACTAATGAGTAGATCAGCCAGTAAAGAAACTCCCAGGGGTGACTGAATGGGTGAGGAGCTACATTAGCTAATCACTCCTTTCATTCATTTCTTTATATAAAAAAATAAAAAAGGCAGTCTGCTGCTGTTGTGTGCATCTGCTGTCAGTGCTTGACCATGATGGTAAAGACAGAATCAAAAGACAATAAGGTACAAAATGACAAATGCCAGAAGCTAGAGCCATACTTAATGCAAACACTGTAGTAGGCCACCTTTCTCAAACTAGTATCTGAGAAAATGCTTAATATTTCCTTCCAAGATACACCAGAAGGTTAAACAATCTTCTACATTCAAAACTGAAAGTATATATGGTCTGAAGAAATCTCATTTTTAGGGAAAATATTAACTTCCTATTGGGAGAAATAAGAACATTCCTGTTGATTTGGGGTCAAAGCTTCAAACATTTCTGTCATCATGTGTCCTACTGTTGCTGATTCTGAGGTGGTACAGTATTTCAGTAGTATACATAATCTAATGACCCACAGGTTAGCTGTCTGGTTTGTATAAACTCAGATTAATCTCAGAAAATTGGACTGTGAACAGAAGTGTAATCGTAGCTTTCTAGTGAGAACCGTGTCCTTAGAGTTAACATCTATTTTTGTCGCCTATACCAGTAGCTGTGCAGCCAGATCTCCTTGTCAGAATTAGAGATACACATTGCAATCAAATATGGGAATATTTCCTAGTAGAGAGTGCCTCAAACATCTCCTTTGGTTTAATGTCAGCCTGATTCCTATATATTTGTCAGTTACGTATGTAAATGCTGTATTAATATTAGTGTGCCTTAATGAATGCTCTATCAAGGAGGGAAGGGCTGCAGGGTGTCTCTTCTTTGGTGCATCTCCAGAAACGCACAGCCCAGTTCAGCCCAGATGCTCCGTACACACTGGGCAAGCTTGATGCTGTCCCCTGCTAGGTCCTGTGTCACTGCGGGCAGCTGGACTGGGGCACAGGGAGGTGTATTGCTTTGGATACACAGCAGTGATTGGCACCACTGCTGGCTGAGAGTACAGGGGACTGCTTTCGAAAGCGGGTGTTAGGAATATTCTAATCTTTTTTTTGTTGCTGTCTTCTCCGCGTCTCATAGTTCCTTGAAAGGTCTCCTCTGCCTTACCCCTTCTTTGCTAGTGTACATAGACCGTAATTTCACTTGGAGAGACAAATGACAATTTGCATTAAACTCTGAGGCCTGCTTTGTTATTATTAATTATTGTTCATTTGCAAGTGCTGAGTTTGTGGACTTTGTAATGTATACATGGTGGTCCTTGTAATACAAGCAATTTGCAGGTGTCAGGTGAGGATAGCAGATGATGGAAGAAAAAAATGTGCATGCAGACATTTTGAGTCCTTATGCCCTGAGATGAGAAAGTATTGGCGGAAAGTTTGGGCTGTGTTTGGACTTTGGACTATACATAGGTATTACGGCAAGTCTTCTGCTTGCTACAGTGTGTCAGCCTCCTACTTGCATGTGCTTCCTGCTGCTGATGTTCAAAAACGCATCCAGCCCCAAAGAAACTCTGCTCAGAAAAGATGTCTGGATATAGTACTATAAAAAGGATGTATATTCCAATTTAAAATATGCACAGATCATTCACCGAGGTAGCAACCATTCTTTTTCCCTTCCCCCAAGATAAGAGTGTAAATCACATCTTCTCAACAAGGCAGGTAGTGAGGATGACAAAATTCTTACATTCCTAAAGTGTTATTGGAGAAAAAATGTCACCTCCATGCATAATTGCATAACTTTACTACCTGTCATTTTCTATCAATCAAAAAAATGTTATACTTGAATTTGAGGACAAACATGTCTAATAAGATTTTAGATTGACAGCTGAATGGCTGTACTCAACCTTATTTTAACTTTATTTTTTATTGTGGTTCACTAGATCAACATAGAGAATATTATACCAAAGTTGAGGGAAACAAATGCTCAGATATATTAATCCCTTATGCATACTTTACCTCAAAAAATAGAATTTCTTTCCCTGCAGGTTTAGTTAGTCAGTTCCCTTCAGTCTCGCTGGTGCTGCAGTGGGAGTCTAATGTTTCTTCCTTTGTATTTCCAGTGCAGTGTTGTCAGATTTTGTTTCAATAGTCAGAGAAATGTGTTTGATGACTTGTGATTGGTGCCAGCACCCTCGGTGCAACAGCGGCTCCTTCAGTGGCACCCCACTTGCCCCTGACCCCTTTCTCCTGGTGCAGGGCTGTGGCTTGTCCTTTGAGGGGAACGGCTGGTTCCCCACACAACAGCCCATGTCCTTCACCCCAGCATGTGCTCCCCCCCTCCCTGGCCCCTGTTGTTCAGGGTATGCAACAGTTTTCAATTCTGCACATTGGGGATTTATTCTCCTTCATGGTGGTGAGCAGAGGATCTCACTTGTTCTCCTTTCAGGTTACCCTGTGTTAAGGAGCAGCCCCTTTCCTGTCTCCACATTTTGCTTTCTGTCTCTGTCCGCCTCTGTGCCCTTCCTGATCACCTCCTAGAAATCCCAGGGAACATCTTCCTACCATTGATTTTCCTCCTTGAAGCTGCTTGTGCTCTACCTTGATGTCCTCTCCATCTCTCTTTTTGACTTTTTCCAGACTTCTCATCCCTCAACAGATTACCAAGGATCCGTTTCTCGGTTTTGGGCCTTTTGTTCTTTGTGTTGATTTTCAGTCAGCTAAAGTACTCCTCAGATCTGGGATTCAACTTTGGTTGGACCTAACTCAACCTCTAGTGCATTAGTTGTGGTCTGACTTTGCTGAACTCTTTCTAAGCCATCACAAGTGACCTAGGACAGGCCTTAAAATGCCTAAGAGGATACCAGCACCTCTTTAGTACAGATCCACAGGCATACAGAGGTAGACTTCTAATCTTGGTCATCTTCTGCAGTTGCTTTCAGTTCTGAGTGTGAAATTACCATTCCATCCTTCTGAATAATGTACACCTGGCTGAGGAGTAGAGTTAAGGAGAGGGTAGGGAAGACTCGTTGCTTTTGGAGGAAAAATGTCTTGCTACAGCTTCATGCAAAGAACACAATTATTTTCCATCAGAGGATCTCAAAGCATGCATGGGTTAAGCCTTACATCCCTCCAGCTCAGCAGAGAGTCCATGGTTACCTCCAAGTACTCATACTGCAAAAGCAGCTGCTGCAGAGATGTCACTTGCTTCCATGAACCTCTGGGTGAGCAATGATTAGGTTTAGGTGAGAAGCTGGACTCTACCCTGCTCCCAGCTGACCAATGTGCTGTCACGGAGCAGAGACCCCAGGGACAGGTCCTGCAGACTTTATATGGTTGATCCACTTTTTTCTCCGTTGCAGAAAGAAGCAAAGACTGGATGGGGATTTTGTGCCTAGGATTGCAATGAGTGTTTTGAAAGCAGTGGGGATAGAAATTCCCAAAGTTATTCTTCATTTAGCTGATTGGCACTGCAGAAACATTGATTCCGAAGCAGCCTGATCTTGGGTGTGAGGGACACAAGCCTTCACAGAATCACAGAATCACAGAATCACAGAATGATAGGTGTTGGAAGGGACCTCTGTGGGTCATCTAGTCCAACCCCCCTGCCGAAGCAGGGTCACCTACAGCAGGCTGCACAGGACCTTGTCCAGGCAGGTCTTGAATATCTCCAGAGAAGGAGAATCTACAACCTCC
>Ga0065711_1034633_pt1 | contig 23465 bp, 18 predicted proteins | sample Hoacrofraction12_FD_59098 | JGI IMG/M metagenome (GOLD analysis project Ga0065711, IMG submission 59098) | Hoatzin crop microbial communities from Cojedes, Venezuela - Epithelial fraction 12 v2 (version 2) | ecosystem: Host-associated > Birds > Digestive system > Esophagus > Crop | place...
CCCCCCCTCAAACAAGGGAACAGCTGGAGGTGTTTGTGAATGATCCCAGGCTGAGGAGCTAGCTGGGAATTTTTTTGTGAGTTTCTCAGGCTCTCATAAGAAACTGAACCGAGAGCTGGATCTGGGATGAAATAGCCCAGAGAGCAGAGTGAGTTGTGAAAGAGCTGTAATTATCTTCTGACAAAGCAATTAAAATTTGACAAGCAAAGGCAGTCTCGGGCAGCAGAATGAAGCTTATGGAAGTGGACAGGGCTCCAAATGTGAGTTTCATAGTGAATCCGTAATACCGTGGAGGAAGAAAGTACGCGAGGCAGAAACCTGGGTGACATTCAGTGTGAGACCCCGTGGAGCCACGCGTAGCTCCTGAAATACTCAGACAAGTAAGGAATGGCCTCCTGCCTATGTGTTTCACCAGGGACTTCATGACTTTCCCTGCTGGGGTCTCCAGTGCTCCAAACTGATTCAGCTAAAACCAGATTTATATATTTTTTTCTTTTTCCCACCAAGTACCTTGGTCTTGCTTGCTCTTGGGGACAGGATAAGAGCAGAAAAGCCGTCACCCTGAAACACGTTCGCTGTCTGGGGCTGGTGGCTTTTGAGCATTTGAAGGTCTGCAGATAAAGGCTGTATGCGTAGTTACACTGGGTGATTTTGAAGAAATGGCTTTATATACATTGCATTGCTACGTGAAGGTGGGTTCTTGGTCTCTTCTGCCTGAATTTCACCATTTGCTACTATTTTAACTGAGCTTTGTTAGAAGAAAAATGGCTCTATTTTGCTCTTGTCTCTCAGATGTGATGAGAACAACGTACACATATGTGCCTGAATCCTTTTTCTCTGTGGCTGAGACCCACCAATCGAATCAGCTACGAAAACAAAAAACCCCGACCGCTTTTGGCCTGTCAGCCGCGCCTGACATGGCACTGTGCGTGAGCTCCACGTTTTCTCGCGTTTGAGAAAATTGGCGCAATAACTTGCAAATCTGGAGGAGATGTACGTGCAGGTTGACTGCACAAATGAATTTAATCGTTTGCACAAAATCTGTTTTGCTTCTTCACACGGTAGCAACACCGATCTGATTATTTTTCTTTGCTTTAACTGACAAAATGTATCTCATTGGTGTTTGAATAATTAATGCTATAGAACCCGGCTTTGATCCAGCACCATGCCAGGAAATGCTGTGCTCTCCAATCTGCTGCAAAACAGCATTTTCTAGTGCATTATTTTTATTCTAATGCTGTAATATGGCAAGCCCTGCAGTGCATTGGCTAATGTGCCTTCTTCTGTCTCTTCCCCACAGCAGTTGGCTCTTCCCTAACCTGAGAGCGCTACAAATCCCATTAGTTTAAAAGCAACCTCGGCCTGAATATCTTCCTGCTTGCAAACTCCAGACTGCGTTTGTCTATTAGATGTATCTACAGAGTCTGGTTGTAATTGGGATGCTTTAAAACCTGCTGGAACAGCAAAGCCCCACGAGGTGGGAAGTCAGAGGGAACTTGTACAAGCTTTGCGCAGTGGGTTTCACGATGCGACTTCCCGTTTAGATTGCAGGGTACTCAGATCTCTGCGGGAAAGCTCATCACGGCCGCTGCTGTCCTGGCTCTCAGAGGACATATCTGCTGTGGGGTAGACTGGTTTACCCAGGAAAAACCTTTGGAGGTCGCTTTATCACTTCTCTGAATGAGCCATGGACCTGCTGACCAAAAGGGAAATCCTTCTTCTGTTTTCCAGAGGAGGGAATATTAATAATGGCACCGTGCCCCTCTCATTACCCTGTCGTGATACAGCAAACAGGGGATGTCATGGGCAATATCAAATAATATAATCACAACAATGAGTCAGTATAATCAATAATATAATCAAACAGCTGAGCGTCCCCTAACAGGGAGTGCGTCCCCTCCTTCCCTGTGCAATCTGCGGGAAGGTTACCTGTGCTCCTCGCTGAGCACGCAGCCCCAGAGCCTTTCTGCCAGCGGAGTGCGGCAGGGACTGTTTGGACCCAGCTTCTGCCTTTTGCTGTAAATGGATTGAGAAGGACTTTTTTTTTTTTTCCGTTTTCAATTTTCTTTTTTTCTCTAGCTTCCCTTTACACACTGCAACTCCTAATGCCCTTCCCTTGGCACGATGCTTGACCAAAGGTGCGTTATCAGGTAGGGCAGAGCATCAAAGCAAAAGCTGGGAACACTTTTGATTCTTCACCCCTGCTTTGCTGCCATCTTGCAGAGAGGTCTTGGACCAGCTGCTTAACCCCTTACTGTCTGTTTTTCCATCTGTAAAGCACAGAAAGATTACTGTCCTCAGCCATACAAGTGTTTGCCTTGGGATGAGCAGGGTGGTTATTTATACAGCACTTTCATGATTCGAAGGGCTGCTCTAATCTATCTTTCATCACTTTAAAACAATAATGGCAGAAGGTAATGGCTTAGATAGCTTGACACATCTGGCCAAATATCAGTGAGCATCAAATTGTGCCAGACCTCTCAACATGCACAGTGGAGAGTACTTCTGTGCTGATAAAAAATCTGTCGTGTTCTACTGTTTTTCAGTTCCAAAAAATCCTCACAGGGTGGAGGGAAGACAGGTGGGTGAAGTTGTACTAACCAATTCTTGGTACGTTTGGAAAGTCTCCTTTTCATCTAGCAGGTATATTGCTTTGCCTGATAAGCACTGTAGACGGCCAGATTTGACAGGATACAATGCAGCAGGAGGCAACATTAATCTCCCTTCGCCAAATGAATATAATGTCTTCCCTGCAGATCTCTCTGTCTTCACACATCTGAGAGGCTGCTGCTGGCGGCGGTGATGTTTGCTGCTTGCAGTCCCAAAGGCTTCAGTCTGGAGATGCAGTTTGGGTACACCTTGGTGTCCCACATTCCCCTGAACGACTTTAATTGCTTGTCACTGAGTACTGTGAAAATCACTGCCTCCTTTGCAGCTCTGTTCTTTGGGGATACGGATAAAGAAATAATCGAGACTGGAGTTCATGGACCTGGTCTCCATTCCCCTGCCGCAGGCAGGAGGAGCTGCATGGAGGACAGTGGTGTAAAACCAGCATGAGAAGAGACAGAAATGAGAGGAGGGTGAAGGCTTTTGCAAGGCAAACTGTGGTGTATGCTCCTGCAGATCAAGCCTGGCAGTGTGGGTGATGGATTTGATGGTTCTGGGGTAGTCAAAAATCAAAGGGCTAATTTGATGTCTTCATCATACCCCCCTCCACTCCCTGTTATTCGTTACACTGTGATCAAAATGAGGTGTGCTCTACTGGAAAAAGTTGGAGTTCAACTTCCAATTCAAATATTAAAAAAGCCATAGGGCTTCTAATTAAGAAAATGAAGTATAATTCCAATAATTAATCAAAAAGATATGCTTGAATTCCAGTTTTTACTTTTTCTCTTAGATGGCTAAAAGCAATGAACAGCTCGTTATTAAATAAATGGACATACTTGGCTGTACTTACTGCATTGTGCTAACAAGATGCTTTCCCTCCTGCTGTGTGTTGGAAGTTTGTTGGTTGCTTTTCCACAGCGAGTTTATCAAGAGGGCCCTTGAGTGGGTCGGCTTTGGTTATTGGCAATGCGTCAGAGGGTTTGCTCGGCTCCCGGACTCATAGCTGGTGAGCCCGTGGTGTCTGCCAGGACTCAGAAAGGTGGCATGGTCTTGCCAAAAACAACCTAGGGTCAGGCAGTGGAGCCTGCTGTTACCACCTTCTGCGACCCCTCCGAAGCAGGATTTCCCTAGGATGGCTCTTACGAGTGGGGCGTATCAGTAGATATCTCTATTTGAGGTTTATTTTCAGAGCCTGATCGTGAGTGTGTTGAGAGAATTAGCGGGCAATGAGAAAAGAGGTTGTTTGCTGTGTTAAATGACCATCCAAACAGCATCTCTGAAATGAAGAGAGGGTAGGCAGTGGAGTTTTATTACTGGATTGGTTTTTGTAATTTCAGGATAAAAGGAGGAAGACATTAAGCAAGAAACCTAGAGGGACTTACGGGGAAAAAAAGCAAAAAACCCCTAACCAAACTCAGTGTGGTTGTTTTAAGGCCATAAAGCAGAGCGAAGCTGGTGACGGCACCCCCAGGCCATGCACCTTCAGATGGGAAGAACAGTGAGGAGCATTAGTGCAAAGAGCTGATATGGATGGTCCAGTCACCCTCAGAGAAAGGGACATAAAAGCAAAGTGCACTTCTGGGGAATTTTCTGAGCTAAACATGTGGAGAAAATAGAGGTAAACTTCCAACATTGTCATTAATCACCTGAGGACTTGGACAAGTGCGACCTGTAGGTGCATGCCTGAGGCAGGAGAAGTTCTGAATGCTGATGTCTTGGAAGAAATGGGGAATTTGTACCTGAGCCTTTGATACCGGTTATAATAGGAGATAATTTCTGAGTGGAAAACATTAAAGGCGTCATTGTTTCTACAATCCCCTGGTGAACATTGTTCAACTCAAGTTTCTTGGTCTTTTTCTTTGTGTACTAAAGGGGTCTCTGCTACTACACAGCCTCCACCGAGGTCTTTGTCTCCCGTCAGAGCTGGCTAAAGGCTTCTGCTCTCAGCTTCCAGTGATTTCAGCATGTCTCCCATTTCCTTCTCTTCCGTTGTTTCATGACTCAAGTAGCTCCTATCTTTATCTCCTATGGAGTAGTTAGGTGGTGAAGCTTTTCTAATTTTTTCTTACTTGGCACAGGGAAAATAAGTTTGGTTTAGCATGCCAACAGTTAATTTTTAAAGGCATTGTTCAGTAGAGCAACTTAAAATCTAAATCAAATCAAGAAAGTAAGAGTGGGATCTCTTCTGCAGATTTAGAGGTGGCAAACTAAAATGTCAGGGGGTCATGTATTCATCTGTCAATGTGTAAAGCAATTAGACAAGATGGTTGGGCAGACTAGGTTTTTACTGAGGGCTGAAAAATGTATCAGCTTTCCTTCATTAGCTTTGATAGCAGAGCCCTGTCTTTGGATGGGAGTGTAAGCTGCAAAACTAAGTCTGGATTTAGGATCAAGGTAAGAAATTTTCCAACGTGGAATGTACATCCAACCAGCTTTCTGCAAGTCCCAGGCTCAACTTACAGGAGAAACAGTACCCTACGTTTGCTTTGCTTCACGTGTTGATTGAAGAGGGTTCAATAACTGAAATGGCAGGGGCAGTTGTAAATAGGAGACCGGTAATATCTCTTAATTTAATCAACACTTTACAAAAATCCCTAGGAAGGAAATAATCTGTTCGCTTAGGTAGCAGGTTTGACTGTGATATCTCCAGATCTTGTGCAGCGCTGAAGTACCACGCTGGAGTGCAAACAGCAAGAATGGATTAGAATTAGGAAACCTGAGATCTACTTCTGTTTTTTTATCTTTTTTTTTTTTTTTTATCTCGAAGAAAGGTTATGAAAGACATCTGGACATCTTAAACAGGGTCACAAGCAACAGGAAACCATGGAGACTGGGGCACGAGTTCGGGGTGCCACCTTCTGCATGTTGAACAGTCCATCTGATTGCATTCCTTGCACATGTTTAGGAGTTTATATAAGCTCTGCTATCATTTTTAATAGCTGGCATATTTCAGATATTGAGTCTGAAATAGTCATAGTCCATATAGGAAAAAAGCGAAAGTAAACTCTGTAACAAGCAGGTTTAGAATTTCCACTAAATTAAAAAGCATGCTTCAGCACTCAATGATAAAGTATTAAATGATGTACTGACAATTTTCTTAAACTAAAGTAAGGCAGCACATCTGATTTAGGCTATACCAGCTTTCTATTCACTGCATGTATGAAGTCTTGTGGCAGTAATCAACTGGTTATATATACAGGAAATTGTTTCTTTACGGTTTAAAGTGGAAAGACTCTTCTAGATAACCATATATTGCATCCAGCAGGACCCTTCTTTAGTACACTCAGCGTCTGGAGAAAGTAGCAAATAGCAAAAAAATTAAGGGAGAAATTGAAGAGCAATGGCCTTGAACTGATGCAGGGCCCTAACTCAGCAAAGCACTCAAGCGCGTGTTTAAGTTCTAATCTCTGTCAGGTTTGATGAAGGGGTTGTGAACCCAAGAAGCTTTTCCACTTTTTTCCTGTTACACGAGTGGGTCTAATGAAAGACATTAATTCAGGCTAAAACTTTGTTTCTGATGCCAGTAGACCGTTACCTAGGTCTGCATTGGTGCTGCCTTGCACTGTGCAACCTGCGGGGACCTTGGTTATTGGGGCTTATTGATTGGTGGTGCTTATTGATGCCTTCAGCACTGGCTCTGCTCAAACCTGGTTTGTAGTATCAGGAGTGAGATTGTCTGGGATCCTTTTTGAAGTGCCATAAACATATGATTTTTATCTTCTAGCTGAAGGTAGAAGAGAATTATTTCCTATGTCCATGGGCTCCTGAGTTAATCAAACAACAGTGTGTAGCTTCGTAGTGGGTTTGTTACTGCAATTTGAGCGCCATGTAGGAACAGCCACCAATGCGGGGAAGGATGATCTATTGCTACAAGCTGGAATTCCCTCAAGATTTAGCATTTAAAGCAATTACTGCACTATTCCTGCAGGTTTCACGTACGGGAGGCTCTTGGATAATTATCAACTTCAGAGGAAAAAGCACCCGAATAGAAAATTTGTGGGTTTTTAAGATGTGCTTAAAGGTGGCTTTTTGTCTGGCGTGAACCATTCCATTCAGTTAATGGACACGAAGACAGTCTGCTGCTTCATAAATACAGCTAGAGCCAGTTACAGAAACTCAGCTAAGCCGATAAAACAAGCAGACAGCCGGGATGGCCTGCCCTCCCCGCGCAGAGCTGGGGCTGCCTGGCCGCAGGGGATGCCCATGCAGGCGAGGCAGCGGAGGGATGGCACTGCTGGGGCGAGCTAGGATGGAAACGCAGCCCTGGTCCTACGGAAACCCCAGCACTGTGACCTGGGTGGCAGAGGAGTAGGGCCCCAGCAGGGATTTAGCTGTGATATATCAGCAGCGAGCGAGTTACGCTTGTCTCCGTTGCTCAGCCGCCACGTGCTTTCCCTCTGCTGTGGGACTTTTATTCTCCTTCCTGTAGGAAGCTGAGCAGAACTGATGAGATCTTCACTTGGGCTTCAAGTGCAGGAGGGATGATGAACCTGGTGGGTCCTGAGCGACCTTTGGCAGCCAAGGCAGCTGCTGCCCTCGCCGTCCCCCTCGTCCCTGGCATGCCTGCTGACAAACAGAGGCATGCCCGCTGCCAGATGCCCTCTCCTGTGTTTGGAGCAGAGCTCGTTTCCCCTCCAGCGCTTCCCTTTCTCTGCAGCCTTTGCCAGTGTCACACTAGCGCAGGCAGCTCCAGTGATCATAATGCGAAGTATAAATACAAATCACGAGGCTGAAAACCAAGCACGTCCTTTGTCCTTACTGCAAAGGGCATGCGTTAGGGTCCATCCCAGGAAAGCCCATGGCACAATGGTGTCAGGGGGATGAACAAAGCATTTATATGCAATGTATTGGGATCCCCGTCATTATAGATTACACGTTGGATAATCTTGAGTGCCACTGACAGCGCACATTTTCAACAGGCAGATAGCATTAGCTGTTTCTGATTTCTCCCTGAGGATGCAGGAATTTTTGGAAACCACTGCTTTGGTAAAGCTCTCCAGTAGGAACTGGATGATGTTCGCAGCACTGCGAAACCTAGAATTTCAATGTGCTAGGTTAATAAACGCCGGCAAGTTACCATAACTTGCAAATTAAAGGCCCTAATTTTCACAGTCAGGCAGCAAGATCTAATTAAGGCTGGTGGTGCAATTCAGTGTTCGGAGAGTAACTGACTTGTTTAATTTATCAATGGATTTTGCTACCTTCATTTTTAAAATGTACTTCCTGTAATTTTTCATAGATAAGCATGATAAGCCGGGCAATGTGAAGGGGACTGCAGGAGGTGAGCAGTGCAGTCTCTGCAGGACTGGGAACCAAGGCAGGAGCTTCTTTGGGGCTGTTAGCACTGTTGCGCCATTGGCAGCGTTTTTCCTTGCCAAACCTCTGCGTAGGGTGAGAGAGTCACTGTCCCCAGCCTGGGCAGCCCCACAAGCAGGAGCCGACTCTCATCCTGATCTGCTGCGTGTTAGCTAGAACGGACTCATCTGTTGTGCTTGGAGAGCCAAAATAAGAGAGCGCTGGGAACTTAGAGGTCTCTGTTTTCAGCTGAATGATGGGAGGGTGGCTGAGAGCAGGACAAGAGGAGCTAAGGAAGGAAGCTAAAGCAAGATAGAGACCTCTTCCTCGGTACTGGGTCTGCCTGCAGGAGAAAGCTCTGGTTCCTCGGTGGCTTGCATTTAATTATGACTTCTCGCTGGTTATTTTCTGGGTAATAGGGGAAGCTGCTGGGTTTATTTTATACCCTTCATGTCCTTAAACAATGTCAAAGACAGCTAATGCCCACCACGGATGGTTCACTTTTATAAATATGAATATTATTAAGTATAATTGGTACATCGCTGTTATCATAGCAGCATGTGCCTCGGGCTAGGTGCCTCTGATGTGTCTGCAGGCCATCATGTTAAGTCTGGCAGAAGGATTAAAGAACCCTCAAGTCCCTCTTTGTTTCTTGCAGCTAATTGCAAAGCCCACATTGCGTGAGGCTTTTGGGTGCTCCCGTTCGGCTGGGTTGTTGGGATGTTCTTGTTATGCCACTGGCTTCTCCTGGTGATAGAAAAAAACCAAAGAAAGGGGGTTATTTATCAAAATTCACATTGGATGCTTAGAGCAGCTTCCACCCTGGGAAACTAAGTCTTTGAGTCTCAGGACCTCCAGGTACCAGGACTCATTAGATTGCGGCGTGCCAAGAAACTGTTCTTTGCACGCTTTAAATAACGCAGCTCCTGCCCGGGAGAGCCGTGCTGGGCTTGCTCTGCACCGGCTGCTGGTGGTGTGGGCAGGGCGGCCGGTACCCAAACCCGCATGGAGATAAAAGAGATGCAGCTGTCTGGGTATGAGAGAGGATGCCTTTGGTGATACTATTCTCCCGTAAGATATATAGGCTATAGAGGCTGTGCAAATGCACTCCGACACTCCTGCGTAGCACTCGTGAACTATAAAAATTTCCAGAAGAGCTTTTATTTCGCACTATCAGCTCTTCTAATCACCTCTGCTAGTAGAAAAACACCCGAGAGAAAGAAACAATGCCACTGCTACAGAAAACTCAGCCAAGTTGGCCGATTAGAGAGCGGCTACAACCCGGGAGGTAGATATCATCTGCCTTGTGTTCGCCTGCGCAGAGTTATCTCCACAATAAACCTTTTTTTTAGCCTTCAGGTAAGCAAATACCAGCTGTTAAGTGAAATCCAAGTATTTTGAGCATGGCCCCTATGCATGTGTTAACCACTTGCTTTTAACTGGTAGACAATTAGTTCCTCATAGCAGGGTTAGGCTTGGGCAGCCCCTTTTTCTGGTATTTAAGGCTGTCCTCAACCCACCCTCGGTCATTGTGCTGCACGCACAAATGATCCAGCAAATGAGAGCCCTGCAAAGGGACAAAAAGCCCAGCTTTGCCACAAAAAAAAAAATAAACGTGTCACATTGTTATTCCTCTAAAGATCCAGGTGTTGAGCTGCAGGAGCCTGCTTGGGCAGCATCTGCTCGAGGGGCTCCTCTGCCTGGGCCGGTGGGACCGGCACGCGGCCAACTTGTTGTGGGGACAAGGTTCCTCTCCTGCCGTCCTCAGCCAGTTTTGCTCGCAAACCCAATTTTGAGTGGTTTTCTGCTTTGCTGCTTTTCTCCATTTGGCTGTGCATATGCTGTGAGAGCTGGGGGATTCGTTGGATGGGGTTTCTGTTTGATGGGAGACCCTTGGGCCCTCATTTTCACTGAAGGAGCAAAACATCTTGCGTCAGATTTTTGAGCACCCACTGCTCCAGATGAAATCAATGGGGAGCTGCGTGCACTTCGAGTTTCAGAGCCCATTTAGCTTTGATTTGCATCTGGTATCTAGGGCAAACTCTGGGAAGTGTCTTATTTCATCCAGTCTCGCCAACGTCTGTGATTTTATCAGAAAGTCTCATGGTATTTGGTGTGTTTTTTTCTCAACGTCCCAGCTTTGACTGTCAATTCATCACATCAGAACTGAATCATTCAGTTAAAAATAAAAACCTGCGTCCCCTGACATGTTGAATAACAGTCGGGAAAACACAGAAGCTGCAAGAAGAAGGGAAGACAAATCATGAGAAACCAGAACTTTCTATTGCAGACATCTTGCAAGGGTCCCACTGGCTGAAAAGCAGAGGCTTTCGGGACGTGTGGGTCTGGTAGCGCTGCAGGAGAGCAGGCGGCGCAGGGTAGCGGAGGGGTTTCTGGATGTTTCCCTGTAATTTCTAAAGGTAGGCTGCCCAGCTCTGCCTGGTTTTAACACAGGTAAATGGTAAAAACATTGGGTTTATTAAGGGTAAATGATGTTTTACCAAAGCAGGGAGTAAGCAGGAGAGTGATCCCCGTCACTCAGTCTGTAGCGAATGTGGGAAGAGCTGTCCTGGTCCAGCCCTGCCGGGTGGTGCTTCCTCCATGTGCCTGCTCTGTTCGTGTGCCTTTGCTCCTTAGGCAAATCTCTGTAGCCTTGAAATGAAGAAATATTGAACATATGAATGAGCTGAAGTATTTTCCATCCTGGCCACCGCCGGATGGGACTCTCTATGAAACATGGCGAAGAGCTTGGGTGTGGGCGAGAGATGCTCTGTTGGAGCAGCGTGTTTGCTGCTGTCAGAGGGGATAACTGACCAGGGGCTGTGAGCGATTTGGTGCAGGGAGCGGGAGCCGGGGCTGCGGGTGGGCTCAGCGTGGCACCCCAGGCACGTCCCGACCGGCCGCCGCCTGCTGCCACCGCCTGAGCAGAGCATCGTTCATTCTGCGTGTTTGCCAGCCCGGCGTGCAGAATCGAAATGTGCTCTTTGGCCGAGGTGTCCCTGTAGGCATTAATCTGGCGTGAAGCTCTCGAGGCTGCTGTATCCACAGCTCCCCAGCTCTGTTTGTCAGAAGCAGCCTGCTGATTAATGTTTGACCAAAGCTGCCTTTCCCAATTTTTATTTTTTTCTTTCCCTCTCTGTGCACCCAGTGCCGTTTCTCACGTTCCCCGATGGATGGCAGGGAAACGGCGGCTCTTTGCCTGCCTGTGGCTCTCCAGTCCCCTGCGCCAGGCTGCAGCCCACGCTGGGTCCCCGCGTGTTCATGCCGTGCATTTGGTGGCTTGCAAGGAGGAAAATTTCCTCTAAGCCTGCAGAGTCAGGGAGATTTCTCATGTGGACGGCTGCCCTTTCGTCCACGGCCATGGCTGCTGCTTCGGGCAGACGGTTCTAATTACAGACGTGTAATTGCAGTGTGGCACTCGGCCATCCCAGTGAGGGACCACTGCAGGCAGGGCTGCTCCTCGGAGAAGCGCCAGCCTGGGGCTTCCAGTGCCCCAGTGAAGAGCTGGGAATATTTCTCTTTCCCTCTCTCTCCTCCCTGGCATTTGCCAGGCTCCGCAGAGCCTGACTTTCACCCACCCAGGGAGGAACAGTCATTGTCACAAGCCCGTAAGCCAAGGAAAGAAATATGAGGACAAAAGAGCAGTTTGTTTTGTTGGTTTTTTTGTTTCTCTCCCCAACTTCATAATTCTTATGTCACTAAATCACTCCCTGAGTCCAGCCTGCTTTAGGATATCTTTTGCCAGGTACGGATGCCCTGTGGAATTGCCCTTTCTCCTCCACTGTATTTGCCTGTTTTCTTGCAGATAATGGTGAATGCAACATCTCACATCACAACGCTTCTTGGAAACAACACTGCGTGTGGTAGCCATGCTGTCTGAGAAGGGGACGCCCAGATGGCACGAGGGAAAATGTCCCTCGCAAGCCTGTAAGGGCTAGACTAGGTGCAATAAAAACCTTGTCGTGGCTATTGCTGTTGCACAGGTCCCCGGTGTGCAGCTGCTCGTCAGCACATCGCAAATTTTGTAGTAGTAGAAATAAAGGGGAAATTTTCATTTCCCATTAAAGTGGGTAAGGCTGGGCATGGCCTGAGACCGAACTCCACAAACCGGGTGAGCGAACTGGAGTGCTGCAGGGTTTCCATTAGGACTGGCTGAGCTCTGCCTTGGAATTGCTGCCTGCCTTACACGCAGCCAGCTCCGAAAGTGCAGTTTGCTGCAAGAGGAGAATTTGTCACTCTGGCATCTCCTAGCCTAGCGCAGCGAGACACAGGGGTGACGTACTGCGATTTAATCAAAGCAGAGGCCAGCAGCTAGGAGCTGTAGTAGAAATGGAGGTACGTGGGAGTGTATGGTGGGGTATTCTCACCCCCTATTTAATTACAAACTTGTCAACCTTGGTATTTTTTTAGGGTAGCTTTCAGCATGGACTAGATTTTATCGCCTTGTATTTAATTACTATTTAGATTCTGTTTAATTTACAAACAAAAATTTCGTAAGGGAATGCAATACAACAGAAGTGCGCGTGCTTAAAAATAATCTAAACTATTTGGGAGGCAAAGGAGAACTTTGTGGTGTAACAAGAATGAGAAGTATGTGCTTAGTGCCCCACACAGATACCAGTCATGCAATTCACTTACAGATGTCAAAGCCTTTGAGAAGATAAATTGACGTATTTTAAAGGGGAAGAGATTGGCCACAGGACTCTGTCCTAGCTCATCACCAGCCAATTCAGGCAGGGTTAGCCCTGGAGATCACAGCTTGTCTAGAAAATTTCTCATAGCCTGCTCAGATGGCAGTGAGGGAAAGTGTCTGTTCAAAGGGATGTCAGCGTTGTGGACGTGTTGCAGGATGAGAGCTGGATGCCATAGCATCCTACAGCAACATGGGCACCTACAGCCGTATTCCTCTGTGGTTCTGGATGGTGGATGAGTCGTCCGGCTGGGCTTCGCGGGATGCTTTGGGCTGGAAAAGACCTTCGAAGTCCAGACTGCAGGTTCCATACTGTGGGGACTGGAAGCGCATTAGGCAAATGTAAAAACATGACTCAGAAAATTAACTGGCTTCACTGCCAGGGCAGTTCTTCAAAGCTGATTTTGAAAACCAAAGTTTCTGCTAGAGCCTTTGCACTTTTAGAAGAGTAGGTAAAGAAATAATTTGAGAAGAATTATGTGTTTGTCTCCTGCTTCCTCCCCCTAGACTGTTTTCCAAACCTCATCTGGGCACAAATCTAAGCGACCATGGTAGAGAAGAGCGTTACGCTGGCACAGTTTTAATTAGCGAGCTTCTAAGTACCTGTCGCCCCTAATTTGCTCTGGAGCACGCTGCAGTGGATGGCGGGACACCTGCACACCCCAACTTCAGGGGCTTTGCGCCGGCTCTGCGCTCCGTGTCCACGCGTGTTCATGCCGTGCGTTAACACATGTGTGGGCAACAGGGCTGGGTCTCGCCTGTTAGCTTGTGCGTGGTGGTCTGGCTCCACTGATTTAATTCAGGATTGCAGGTCTGTGGCCAGAGCAAGTCAGAGCCGTGCTACTTAACCCCGGAGTGGATTTCACCAGCGAGGATGTTATTTCTTATAAGGCCCTCTGATACTTTTGGCGTCGTAGCGGGTGTCTCCATCTGCCAACTCGCTCAGCTGTGCTGCAACAGGCATTTCTACCTGGCCAGATGATGACCACGGTGAACTACAAATGCTGCATTTGTTTCACATTACATTGGTCCCTGGACAATTTTTATTCAGTCCTTGATAGATGCCAGGAATGGTAAGTGGCAGGTGCCAGGGCTCTGTTTTCCTCCTTTTATAATCATATATTCCAAAATCAGTTAATAGAAGTCATTAAAAGCAACAGATTTCTTATTAATGAGTGCCTTGTGCCAGCACTCGGGTCTTTGCAGTTACATTTCAGTGCTAATTTGGCTGTGGACCTCTCCAGAAGAAAGCCATCTCCATCCTCTTCTCTGACATTTGCCACTTGCCCGCTGCTGTAAGGACTGACTTGTGGCACAGAGAGAACGCTGAAAGGTGTTTAATTTAGAAATAATCTCTTCAACTTTACATAGGCGTTTATTTCTTGTCCTTTATTTATTTCCATTGCTAATAGTGCTAGCACGGAGGAGATTTATGGGTTTTTTCCATGAAGCTTTTCATCTACTTTTGATGTCTGTGGTGTAGCGGGGCTCACGCCCTGCCTGAGGGTTGCAGGTGTGTTTGTGTGAGGAGCGTGGTCCCGCAGCGATTTGCTCCAGGGAAAGAGTCCCGCGGGTGGGCAAGTGCAAAGAAGTATGGGTCAGAGGCTGGACGACTGGGAGAAGTGAAGAGATCGCAGGAATAATTTGCTTAATAAGATGTGTCTTCCTACCTACAAGCAGTTAATGTTATGCTTAGTCCCTGAACCGTGAAAGGTTATGAATTACTTGTTTAGCTACTTCATTTCTGGATGTTTTCATTCTCTGCATGACATTCACATCCCTCTTTCTTAATCCGTCTGCTTTCATGCACTTTAAATCTTGTGGCAATTGTTCTAATGAATAATTTTAAAAAGTGAATTCAGGGCTTCAGGGGCTTATTTTCCCCCAGCAATATCTATTTTGGAGCTGCTTTTCTTTCTTTCAACTAGTACGTTTAGTAAATGACTTTTTTATTTTTCTCGCAAAATGCTGTTAAAATTTTTGGGGGCATTTAAAGGGGCTCAGAGAGAAGACCCTCACCGGGGTGCATCTCCGCTGCCCGGGGCTGGGTGCTCCCGGTGTACGAACCACACTGGCACTGGGCTTTGGAGGGGTCCATGCATTCCCATGCCGCTTTTTTTTTTTCAGCGAGGACTTTTGCACAGTGTCTTGGTGTCAAAGTGGGCAAAGAGAAGAAATGAAAAGGAGGAAGCTGGAGGACTATGTAAAATTCAGAGAGAGAGAGGAGAGCAGAGGAGGAGAAACACTTGCCCCAAGGCAAGGAGCGAGGCTGCAGGGAGGGCAGAGGATACAGGGATGTTCTAGCGCTTCTTCCCTCTTCGAAATCTTATTTCTCAAATCCCACCTGACAAGTTCAGTGGTTTCACTCGGGAGCAAATACTCTAGCTGAAGGCAAAAAAAATCATAACACTATGCGAGACAGGTGATAAGACTCACACCGGGGATTGTAAGTTGCTTGGTCAGTCTGTCCTGTCAAATCAAGATTAGAACAAACTTGTTTCAAAGGCCATCCTGAGCTCATTGAATAGTGCAAACCCACCTCAAAGCTGTTGTAATATTTTAACAGAGATATTTTAAATTTTTAAAGCTCGTCTAAACATGATTATGAATGGATAACCCATAAAATCCCAAGCAAAATTGTACGAAACAGGCAGTTTAATAAAATCAGGTGAGTTTTTCAGTGCTCAGCTATAACAAACAGGTCATGCAAAAAGAGCCCCTGTATTTCCTAATTCTAAAACTAATTGGAGGCATACCAAAATAACCTATTCACCGTCAAATGGAAAACAGAGAAGTAGACAAAACTTACAATAAAATACTCCATTTTTCCCCACATCAGGCCGCTTTGTCCTTGCCTGTATCATCAGAATCAAACCACCTACATTTTCCTGGTTGCCTAAGAGGATACATAAAAATTTACAAAATACATTTTATTGCCAAACATTTCTAAGCAAAGTTTATTTGTGTGCATTCTGTTGCTAATTCCTCTTGTAAATATTGTGTGAAGTGTTTGTTGTTTTTTAAAATGTGAGCAGCTGTAGGGGTCTGGGAGACAGCTCTAATGAACAGATGTGTATGTCAGGAAAAAAACCCCTATTATCTTGCTTTTGTTCACCCAAACTAGTTAATTTTTGGTGATTTGCATTTTTAGCTGCAATTTTGTTGTACACCAAAGGTGTAACAGTGTCCTGCAGAAGGGGACATTGGGTTTTTTGCCTTTACATTCCCCTCTATCTTATTTACTCATCTGTAAAATGGAAACCCGTGAATTATCTACTCCGACCAAGTTTCCTAATGTTTCCTTATGGTCTGCAAGAAGCTCAGATAAAATACAAGGGGAAAAAGCTGGCTGTAATTCAGTGGAAAATGAGGTGTAGCTAACACACACAGAGTTTCCAGAGTCCCAAACAGTTTACGTTAGCATAACGTGTATAAGGAAACATAATAAGGAAAGAATTTAGCATCCCTCAACTTCTCTCTTCATGTCTTTATTAGACCGTGGTTTAAGTCTGGCTTTCTGTAAATAAAGGCAGCTTTTCTAGTGCTTCAGGAGAGGCAGGCTTAGGTCTTCTCGTTTTGGTGGTCATGGTCATTGCTGTTCTCCAGAAGAGGTTTTGAGGCTCAGGGAGCGTGTGGCCGAGACCTGCAACATGCCGAAACAGCCCCTGGATTCCTTTATCCTCCCCAAGATGGATTCCTTTCCCGATACACTCCCCTGATTAAAATAAATCCAACACATTGTTTGGTGTCTCATACACCACTGGTTTTTTTTGATGCTGACTTTTTCCTGTGAGAAGAAAAGGAAAAGATTAAAATCAGTTTTGCATTGTTTGGGTGATTTTTCTCTCTAAGCCACCAGCAAAAGCTGGAAATCTACTAAAAAGCAGCGTAAAAGTGGTGTTGGTCACCTTAGATCTCAAACTATATTCCTGCTGGGAAACGGAGTTCTCACTGTGGAGATTGGGGAGGCTCAGCCTGGGAACGGCCTGTCGATGTGTTCACAACAAGAGGTTACGAAAAAGAAAAGCAAAGCATCTCCCTGATAATCCAGAAACATTTCCTGCAGATCCCTTTGTACCACCCCTGTATGGAAATCATGCTGAGCACCATGGGTCTGCAGAAGTCAAAACCAGGGCATTTTCACCCCTTTCCTTAGCTTGTTCTTCTTCAAGCTAAAATATACAGGCACATATGTATGGTTATAAGTATGGAAGTGTGTATACATATATATATAATAGATGTGTGTGTCACTTTGGGAGCGTATTTCCCCATCCCCAGCCTGAATTTCACTTTATTTCAATCCTTTGTTTCTAGCGCTGTCCTTCTCAAACTATTCCTTTTCTCCACGTCTTTGGCACTGACGCGTTTTCAGCACGTTCAGCCGTGTATCCCCTGGTATGGCATCTCGCTATGCCGCACGTACCAGGGATCTTTGTGAACCCTTGTTGTAATTGAGTGTTCCGGTAACAGGTCGTTTGGGCTGCTTTTCTCCACTGCGAGGTGAAGGTGAGATTATTCTGGGGTGATTTAAGAACAGGGTGATATCCTCCCTGATTTGCAGTGGGAACCAGTTATTATGCAGCTTGAAAACCTACAGGCAGTTTATGCACATACCTCATGCTGCAAACTCATATCTTATTTATTGTCCACCAGTTAAATTAAGTCACATTTACTGTGGCTCCAAGGCATCTTTTCCCCCTCGAATTTCTGTTTCCAATTATTTTCCCCCAGATGTCATTAGTTGGTATTTGCCAGGTTGCATCTCATTTTGTTTTCTGTCTTTTGCGTTAATAACAAAAAACAGAAGGGGTCACTTTGAGGCAGTGGAACTAATGGGCAATCATGAATATTAGGGAAGCTTGAAAAATTGTTAGGGTGATGAAATCTTTCTCATGCTACATGATAATGAAAACTCAGCATGTGGCTGTTTCTGAGATAATCCTATTGCTAGACTGATTGAAATATCATTGTGAGTGCTTTCTTCTAAATATACATATTCTAAATATATATACATTTAGCTTCGCGTGAAATTGGAGTTCCTTATTCTGCTTGTGATGAACTCTTATATGACATACGTTAGATGGATGTTTGTAAAATCTGATAAAGCTGCTGTTGCTTGACGTTTTATGCAGCTTCTGGAGTGGTAATCTCGAGCAGCCAGCTGAGCATGCGGACGCGCGGTATGTTGTGCCTCCTGCCTCCAGCCAGTTAATGCCTCCCTCGCAGGTCAGCGGCTGTAATGCAAGACGGTCCCTTGGTAACCTGCTGGTCTACAAGCAGAGAAGTACAAAGGATTTTTAAACAAATCTTGGAAAACAGCCATGTTCATGGCCATGTTGAAAGGCAGAGTATGTCCTTGCTTTTTCTCTTGGCAGGACATGCTGGTAGTGCAAGCGCAGCTTTATTGGGATGGCTTAGGGAGGTAACCCTTGCTGCGTGAGCCGGAGCTACCCCTTAGTACGGTTCCCTGCAGTCACTGCATGCTGCAGGTACCAAAGGCAACTGGGGTTGTCTTGTGGCAAATAGGTGGTTAACAGGTAATCAGTGCTGCGGTCCTCACCAAACTATCACGAGGTGGCAAGCGGGCAAGCTCTTCAGATGCAGCAAACCTTGACTCATGGGACTGCCACGGGTTCCTAGTGTGCAGGAGAGTATGAAATAAAAAACAAGGGAAGAGCTTTTCCCGGCATGACCCTTTCACTGTGCTTTTGGTAACTTCTATTCACTCCATGGGCTGAGTAAAGTCCCAGTCTGCGCTGGGGCTGAAATAAACCTCTGTAGCTGAAGAACTGTGCTAATGCAGTGAGCACATAATGAAGAGTGCAGATTGTGTGCTGGGATTTTTTTTTTTGATTCCGTACAAGCAAAATTCTCTCCCCAGAATGAATGGCAGCTATTCATGTCAGAGAGAGGAGAGAGAAGGAGTCAGGACAATTTTACTGACCTTTAATAAAGCTCTCAATCTATTTATAAATTGGCATCGATGTGTGGCTACACATTCAGCTGAAGACAGATGGCAATGGTTTAGTTAAAACACTTTTTTTCTCTAATGCAGTAAATCCGTTACGGACTTTGTCACTGTTTATACTTCAGTGAAATGACAATGCCTATCATTGCTCCAGCTTAGTCCCTCATTACCCCAGGGAGGATTGCAGGACTCTTCCTTGGCATTGCCTTCCTCACCAGCCCAGGACAGATCTCTCCTCCTCCTCTGGAAGAGCCTCCATTGTCATGTCTGTTCAGAGATCCCACTTTGCTCCTAACTAACCCTTTCACCCGTAATGCTGTCCTTCACCTTCACCTTGTCAGATACGGGTCATCCTTGATAGGACCAGGGGGAATGGCTCAACTAAAAGAGGGCATATTTAGATTAGATATTGGGAAGAAATTCTTCCCCATGAGGGTGGTGAGGCCCTGGCACAGGCTGTCCAGGGAAGCTGTGGCTGCCCCCTCTCTGGAAGGGTTCCAGGCCAGGTTGGATGGGGCTCTGAGCAGCCTGGGCTGGTGGAAGATGTCCCTGCCCATGGCAGGGGGGTTGGAACCAGTTGATCTTTCAGGTCCCTTCCAACCCAAACCATTCTATGGTTCTATAATTCTATGATCCTCCCTTATCTACTGAGTTTAAGCTGAATTTGAGGGACACTGGCACCTGTAAGGATGAAACCCTTGGGATTAGCACCTCTGAGAGCTGCGCTGGTGCAGGAGGAGATGATGGGCAGCCTCCTGTGTCACTACCTTTCCACCCTCGGGGAGCTGGTGGCTTGAAATGGTCTCTGTTGGTCCTAGCAGATAATTCCCCCAAGAAGAGAACCCTTGAAGCTGATCTAACTCCCTGCCAGGCTAACAGACCCATCCGCACCTCTGTCCTGTCTTTGCCCTGAACTTGTACGCGGCCACAGAGAGGAGAAATTTAGCAAGTGCTTCTGAAATAAGCGTTCACAGGACGAGCAGAGCTGCTCGAAAGCTTTAAGGCGAGCTCCCTTGCTGTTGCTGTGATGGAGCCTCTTGCTGGCATGGGCCATGGAAAGGCAGAGAGAATGGCATCTGCCCGTGTCAGAGGCACCGTGGTCCCCCCTCTCCCATTCTAATGGCTGAAACGGCCTTTAACCAGGGGGAGGGTTGGGCAGGGCAGGGGTGGGGTGGGGAGGAGGCCCTGGGGATGGCAAAGCACACATCTGTGCGCCATGTCATCCCTACCTGGTGTGTGGGAACCCACACGAAGGGCAAGGTGCTGCAGCATCTTGGCCAGGCAGTACTCGCTGCCCAAAAACCGATGGTCGCTGCACTTCCACCGGCGTTTTTGGAAACACAGGGCATGATATCGCTGCCCCAAGTTGAGTCCAATGAGGTTCACCAGCAGCAACCTAGCTCTGGCTGATCTCTTTGGTGTGCGGCGTGAGGAGATGCTTCTGCTGCTGAGAAAGCTCAGAGATGCTCCTGCCCTTCCAGCAAAATCAAAGGGTTGTGACAACAACCCTTTAGGTTGTGGAGTCTCCTTCTCTGGAGATATTCAAGCCCCGCCTGGCCGTGGTGCTGTGCAGCCTGCTGTGGGTGACCCTGCTTGGGCAGGGGGTTGGGCTGGGTGACCCACAGAGGGCCCTGCCAACCCCAACCATTCTGTGATTCTGTGACAACCCTCCGTGCTGCAAGCACGTGCAGTTGGGTTAGGTCTGGCTGTGGTTTGACAGTGTTTAATGGCAGGGCTAGCATGTGGCTGATGCCCCTCTGACCTCCCTCTTGCTGAGGGACCTCTTCTGGAAGTCTGAGTGCTCTGTCTTTCTTAATAAAATAATAATTAAAAAAAAAACCTTTGAAAAAAGGGACCAGAATTTAAGCGTTTGTATTTCTCGGTGAAGGATTTGCCTTTATCCTTGTTTGTGGTGGACGTCACGTGGGATGGAGGCAGACCTGTGCTCTGTATTTAAAAGGAATGTAATGAAAAATAATTGAGCTTATCTCACCTCTGGGCGAGCCACTGCAGCAAGTGCCGGTGATGGAAATTTGCAGAGCCAGGCTGGCACTGAACAGTTCAAACCAAATAAATATTTCCTGCGTTAGCTAGGAGAAGAAAGGCGAGCAACTCCTTCCTTATTCATCTACTTCAGTCGCAAAGACGCATCTGTCTGCCATTGTACGGTACCGCTGCGGTGTTCCCTTGTGCAGCCAGCTCCCGACTTCACCCGAGGATGCTGGCTGCTCTTCGTGGGTCTGCGCAGGGGCTGCCGCGTTTGCTTTCCTCTACCCCTGGTGCCTCCATCCCCCCGACGCCCTCTCACAGATCTCCGCCGAGCGATGTGTTTTGTTGCCACGCTCGTGGCCTCTGAATTTCTCCAGTTTCTGTAAAATCCTGGCAGACCAGGTTACTCTTCTAATCTCATCCAGGCAGGGAAGCCGAGGATGCTTTCTTTAAGGCATCTGCCTTTCAGATACTTTTGAGTGGCTTTTGTTCAAGATCGGTGCTTTCTGGAAAGAACTTTGATCCTTTCTTCCCTGTCTTTAAGGCACACGCATGTAATAACAGAGATTGAACAATTTGTTACTAAAAAGTGAGAAAAGGCACCTACCTTTAAAATTCATTTCCCACAATAATATAAAAGGCGTCCCGACAGTCACTCCAAGTGTCTTAGTTTGAGGTGTATTTGCTTTCACTTATGTGAGTATTCTTAGTTAATTATTAATTGCAGTGGGGATTGCTTCTCAGTCTCAACATTATGGAAAAGTGCTTTAACATGGAATCGGCAGAGTAAGACATCGTCGTCGCTGGTGGGGGACCCTGCTCTGTGTGTTATCCCGGGCATCTCTCTCACACAGGGGTGACGTGAGACGTCTCCTCATGTCTGTGCGTGCCATCCAGCGTGCATCCGTACACGGACGTCAGTAACACCAGTACGGTGCATAGGTTTCTGCCTTCTCAGTTCGTGGTCAGCGTAAGGCTAAAATCTGTTTTCTGAATTGCATTTAATGAAAGCAGTTTTTCTATTTTGTTTATCTGAAATAAAAGCTGGGGCTACTTGACTAGGAGTATTTCCCCGTGGTTCTTCCAGCGGCACAGTCGCGAGGTGGAGCTGCTTGGTGCCGACCAGGCAGCCCAGCTGCCGACTGGCCTCAGCACCGCGTTCGTGTTGTCTGCAAGGGCTGAAGTTCACGTGATTAACAAGGGTAACTGGGATTTCTGAGCAGCTTTAGCATTCTAAATAATCAATAAAGTAGAATTTTAAAAATCAATAGCATGCTGAAATATGTCGATTCAAGATATCTCACTAATATCCCTATGGTGTCCATACACAGCTGTTGGATGGAGGTAGCGTGGCAGTGCAGGACGTCAACGGTCACCGTGGCTGGGGTGGGAGAGAGAGCCATCAGTGTGTTTTATTGAAACTGAGGAAAATCTTTATTTCTAGACTTTATATCGATAGTTGCTGGATTTTTTTGGTAATATATTGAGCTGGATTCTCAGAAATCATCAGGTGAAATCTCTGGCCCGTGCTTTGTCTCAGGCGTCCATAACGATCAATTTTGGCCCTAAAAGCTACGAAGCTGCTGATCACGTGCATTCCTGCATTGCAGTTTACTGGATCCAAAGGTCCCAACTGCATGCTTATTTTTTCTTTTTTTTTCACGTATATCCACCTTCTTTATGGTGCAGAAGATGAGACTCGTACACCTACTGAATAATCCTGTACACCAAACCTTTCCTCTGATGGAGTGAAAGGCCACCGCTGCCTGCTGTACCTTCAGTAAAACCTTCTTGGGTCCTTCACTACCAAGGCTGTGGTTTGACATATTATGGGAAAGTTTGTGAGGACAAGTTTCTGTTTAGCTGCTGAGATAATCGTCTGTGGAATTACACTCCAGGAGGCTTTTCCTGATATTTTACATCATGTGAAGCTAACCTCTTTGGCTGTGCGGCATATGTGTCTTACAAATGTGCTCTCTTCATAAAAGCTTCGGAAATGCTCTGAAGCCCGAGACTACCAGAGCTGCAGCGAGGACCAAATTCATGCTATGTTGTCATAACAACAAACAGGGATTTGAAATGCAGATTTTTCATCTTTACTCTTTAGTTGTGATTGAAAGCTGTGGAAAATGGGGGATTTGCTGTACCGAGATTGTGCCTATTAGAATAAGAACGTGATAATGGAAGTTGGTAGGATGCCCAAGGAATAAAGAATATGATTTATAAACCATCTAAACCAAGAATTATATGTGTATATGGGGTGGCCCATCCAGCTATTTCTATTCAGTCTCTAAGACTGGTGTCACTGCTGGGGAAGCTCTGGGATCTCTGGAACAAACCGCTTTGCCCCAGATAAAGCACGAACTTCTGACCCTCTCAGAAACCCATGGAAATTACAGAGCCTTTGGTGTTTGTTTCAAAACAGGTGTTTCATCCCTTTGAGCAGATTAATTGAGTTTGCTGTGCTGATTGCAAATAGCTTTTACTGCTAAAAATGGTATTTTCTTTTTCCAAGGAAGGAGCCGCGTTATTCCCCCCATGTCTGTCACTTCATTAGCTATGGTGCTGGTGTCACCCTGCTTTTGTGCTGATGCCTGAGAGCCAGCTTGGCTCCCAGCTCAGCTCATCATAGCTGAAGCCACGCAAAGACCCCGCGCAAACATTCACATCTCCTCTGCGAATGCCCACCTGGAGCCATGCCCCTTCTGTCCTGCCATTGCAAACTTACAGGGTGCTCGCGAGCAAATCCTCCGTGGGGAAAAAGAGCATGTTCAGTGCAGTTCAGCACAGAATCACAGAATGTTCGGGGTTGGCAGGGCCCTCTGTGGGTCACCCAGCCCAACCCCCTGCCCAAGCAGGGTCACCCAGAGCAGGCTGCACAGCACCGCGGCCAGGTGGGTCTTGAATATCTCCAGA
>Ga0065711_1034635_pt1 | contig 23464 bp, 18 predicted proteins | sample Hoacrofraction12_FD_59098 | JGI IMG/M metagenome (GOLD analysis project Ga0065711, IMG submission 59098) | Hoatzin crop microbial communities from Cojedes, Venezuela - Epithelial fraction 12 v2 (version 2) | ecosystem: Host-associated > Birds > Digestive system > Esophagus > Crop | place...
CGCCTGGACAAGATCCTGTGCAGCCTACTGTAGGTGACCCTGCTTCGGCAGGGGGGTTGGACTAGATGACCCACAGAGGTCCCTTCCAACCCCTACTATTCTGTGATTCTGTGATTCTGTGATTCTGTGAAAAGAGAGTGAACATTCATATGACTGAAATACAGCACTTCATGAGAGAGCCATCTTCAATCTGAGAAATGGTACTAAATTCCTCAGGACACAATAATCCCGAAGAAGAAATCAGGGGCTGAAAGAGGCTTGTAAATTTGCAGGATGTCTCACAGGGAAATGAAAGCCATTATCCTGAAAATGTTCATGAACTTGCTGAACTTTACATATGAGAGTCATCCTTTATTAATCTTTTGTATAAACTTAGTGGAGTGATACGTTTTCAGCCAGAAGCGTGCTGAGCTATAAACCGTAAATGCACAGTCTGTTGAATTTAATCTTCCTTTTGTGAATAAGCCACAAATGGATCCTGATTTGTCAGAGAAATTGTTGTCCTGAAGAGTAAGTAAGAAATTTTGAACAGTTTCCATCTAATGGCCTATTCCCAAGACACTCGCTTCAGGAACCTACTCTTTGTGGGCTGTTACTGATTACATGCATCTGAGTAGTACCAGCACCATTCCCTCAACAGGTGATCGAAATAGAATCACAGAATCATAGAATCATAGAATCATAGAATGGTTTGGGTTGGCAAGGACCTTTAAAGGTCATCTAATCAGTCAGTCTCACCTCTGCACCTGGCAAGATAATGGAGCAGATCCTCCTTGAAACCATGCTAAGGCACATGGATAACAAGGAGGTGACTGGGGACAGCTAACATGGCTTCACCAAGGGCAAATCGTGCCTGACCAACTTGGTAGCCTTCTATGATGGGCTTACAACATTGGTGGAGAAAGGGCAGGAAACTGACATCATCTACCTGGACTTGTGCAAGGCATTCAACACTGTCCTGCGTGATGTTCTTGTCTCTAAATTGGAAGGACATGGATTTGACAGATGGACCACTCATTGGGTAAGGAACTGGATCAACGGACGCACACAAAGAGTTACAGTCAATGGTTAGATGTCCGGGTGGAGACCAGTGACGAGTGGTGTGCCTCAGGGGTCGGTACTGGGGCTGGTGCTGTTTAATATCTTTCTCGGCGACATGGACAGTGGGACTGAGTGCACTCTCAGCAAGTTTGCCGACGACATCAAGTTGTGTGGTGTGGTTGATACGCTGGAGGGAAGGGATGCCATTCAGAGGGACCTTGACAGGCTGGAGAGTTGGGCCTGCATGAACCGCATGAAGTTCAACAAGCCCAAGTGCAAGGTCCTGCACATGGGTCGGGGCAATCCCAAACACAAGTACAGGCTGGGCAGAGAGTGGCTCAAGAGCAGGACAGAGGAGAAGGACTTGGGGGTACTGCTGAATGAGAAGCTCAACATGAGCCAGCAATGTGTGCTAGCAGCCCAGAAAGCCAACCGTATCCTGGGCTGCATCAAGAGAAGCGTGGCCAGCAGGTCAAGGGAGGTGATTCTGCCCCTTTACTCCACTCTCGTGAGACCCCACCTGGAGCCCTGCATCCAGCTCTGGGGACCCCAACATAGGAAGGACATGGATGCATTGGAGTGGGTCCATAGGAAGGCCAATGAAGATAATCAGAGGGCTGGAGTATCTCTCCTATAAGGACAAGCTGAGAGAGTCGGGGCTGTTCAGTCTGAGAAAAGAAGGCGGTGGGGTGACCTTATAGCAGCCTTCCAATATCTGAAGGGGGCCTACAGGAAGGATGGAGAGGGGCTTTTCACAAGGGTGTGTAGTGATAGGACAAGGAGGAATGGCTCTAAACTAAAAGAGGGCAGATTTAGATTGGATATTAGGAAGAAACTCTTCACCATGAGGGTGGTGAGGCCCTGGAACAGGTTGCACAGAGAAGCTGTGGCTGCCCCCTTCCTGGAGGGCCAGGTTGGATGGAGCTCTGAGCAACCTGGTCTAGTGGAAGATGTCCCTGCTCATGGCAGAGGATTGGAACTAGATGATCTTTAAGGTCCCTTCCAATCCTTACCATGCTATGATTCTATGATTCTAATCCAACCCCAAATGCCTGGGGTGAGAAAGTAAGGAGCAGTGCATGCTCTTGCTTGCTGAGCAGCACTGGTAGGAAAAGCTCCTGCTCCTCTCAGTGGCTGGCAGAGAAAAAAGCAGCAGCCAGACATGAGCCAGTCCCAGAGACAGAGGTAAAAGCCACCACTTTTGCCATGCTAAAACACCTGAAGGACCCTCCATTGGAGAGAGAGGAAGAGAGAGCAAAGGACAGCATCAGGATCTCCCTGTGGCAGCCATGGCAGAGCAGCCGAGTGTGCTCTGCTATGGGCATGCCGGAGAGTCACGTGTGGAAGCTGCCAGAACATGTGGAAGTTCATCAATTAATCTGAAAGAGCTGTGGAAACTTTTGATTGCATCCTGCATAAGTAACTCCCTCACACTCGCCTCACCAGCAGTGACAGTAGGCAGCTTTACGGCCAAATTGTAGGTGAAACAGTGTTAGCAGAGCAAATGGGTGGTTGTGGAGGTCACCGATCAAGCTTTCACCTCTTCCCAAAGGCCGCTTTTTGAGCAAGGCCCTCTCACTCCCATTTCATCAGATATATCAGCTTCTCTCCATTGTGGACCACTACCATCCGTGAGGGAGCACAAGCTGCTTCCTCTCCGCACTGTGGAAGCTCTGTGGACTGTGAGCATTTTAGCCCCATATTCTTGAGAAACTGAATAAGAAAAACAATACCATGACCATAAACCCTTCAGTAAATCCCTTGAATGTCCCAAGAATCACTTCAGTTTCACAAAAAAACACTTGTCCTACTGAGAAAACCATCCTGGAGAGTCGGCTTGATGCCAAGTCCAAATTACACAACAATGACAAATTCTGTATAATTTATATAAAGCACATTTGTTAAAATCCCCTGACCAACTGAAAGTCTAATGTGTATTTCTGTTTCATTAACAAATTCATCTGTTGTCTAGGAGAATCTGTCAGTAGTTTGAGAGCAAAAAACTCATCACACTCATTAAACTTGGTATGATTCGTAACCAGGAACGAGGCTTCCATTTATCAGAAGCCAGCTGCAGGAGAGCCAAGAGCATTTCAGGAAGATTAGTCAAAAAGTCCCAGAGGCTAGACAACTTATGAGAAAGCAAAGAAGGAAAAGCTTTCTAATGCAAGACTTTGAGAGGCTCTCTCCTGTGTGAACCTCTAATTAAGGAGCATGTGGCAGAGCTCCAGGTATTTAAGTGCCAAAGTTTAGCCCTGAACGCAGTAACTCTGAACCAAGCTGATGCTTTCTGATGATTAAGAAACATCTACTTCTTTCCATGAACTAAGACCAGCTGCTCCACGAGCATCCACGCTTGGCTAGGAGCAAGCATGCATTGTCACTTATGGCTCCATCAGTATCCATAGAGACCCATATCACCTGCACAGGCTGGGGCTCACTAAACCATTTGTGTCAGAACAAGATTGTGGTAAATATTGGAATTATTTGAGCTGATTTGTATGTCCTCAAATGCTCCTCATTCGTCACCAAGGCCAAGTGATGACTGTGAGTATTATGACTATATTTTCTTTCTTTTAATTCAGGAAAATTTTTAGCCGCCTTCAGAAATATTGTGCCTCCTTACTCTCCATTTTTTTCTTTAGCAAAGGAGTGGACACTCATTGAGTAGTAACTGTTTAAATAAATTGCATAACTCATGGTTAGCACTCTCACAAGACCAAAACAGGACCTGAGAGCGGAGAAACAAGATGTCGTCCCTACAGGTGCTTATTTCTTTCTATGACTTGGTTGCAAACCTTGTGATCTTTGATTTCTTTGCTCCTTCTGCACACATGCACAGTGCTGTCTGCCATTGCACTTCTGGTAAGGCATTCCTAAGGTGCAGAAGTCTTCCTTTGTTTTGTTTACTCTTTCTTTTCCCTGGATGGCTGATGCTTTTTGTAGGACATGATAAAGCCAGGCTTCCCTCATTCAGACATGATCAAACCCTTCAATCAGAGTCTACTGTAAAACAGATCCTAAGACAAAAAGTTTGTACCTCAGCATACTATGCAACACGGTTTTTTGTCTCTGCTTTCTCTCATTTATGCAATGCAAGTCCTAAACCTCTCATCCTGGTTTACACAGCTGTGAGGAAACCATTGCCATCCACAGCAACTGCACACATAATCATTGGTCAGAAGGCAAAAGCTGATTCAGAAGAACCTTGGAAGTTTGCTTTGCCTTTACCTCGCTGCCTCCTTTGCAGACCCAATATTGTTCCACTCTGTTTGTAGTGCAAGTGTTTGTTTGCACCACAGTGATTCATCAGAAACTAGTAAGTCTAAAAAGGTGCCATTATTCTTTAGCAGTTAATGAAGAATATCTTTCTTGCCAGTATAAACTGAAAAGGTCAGTGTAAAGAATGAGGTTGGGTGGCCTGGAGCAGTTAGAAGAGGCAGCTTCTAGTGAAAGAGCAAACTCTAGAGAGTGGATCATTTCAAGATGTTTCTCTGTCTCAGCAACGTCTGTATGAAGCCTAACTGCACAGTTGTGGGGTACGTGGACATATGACAGCGACCCCCCCACAGGACTGAAGCAGCTGAACCTTTGCATAGTCTGAGAGACAAACCCAGCTCTGAGACTAATGCTGGATGCACCTCTCCCTGTTGCATTTCGTGCTTATTTTATGGTACTTCACAGCACACGCCTGAAGAGTCCTGGTTTCAAAGAGGTAGGATTTGTTGCAGTCTGTTAACATACATTTTGCTGGCACACATTAGTGTTATTTCTCTCAAAGCAGACTTGACTCATAACTTGACACTACAGGAATAGGTTGGAGTTTACTGGAATGGAACAATATCAATAAGCAGCAACAGTCACATTAAGGCTCTGTGATATAGTTCATTTAGTGTGCTGGCTTTATTAAATCTAGCATAGACTACATTATGCATCACGCAAGGGGAATTTGGTAGAATTTTTCAGGTTTTAAAGAAATGTTTTGAAAAAAAAGTAGTAAGAAAATTAGAATGGTTTCCTACATAAACAGTGATGATTTTTTCACTAAAGAACCTGCTCTTCAGAGCCCTGGCAAGCTGCAGAAATCCAAATGCGATTTGCAGACTTCTTAGGTTTAATTGTGTTTTTAACACTTTCCTATTTTGACAGAAAAGCTCAGTTTTCCCACCCTGAGAGAAAATTCTAGCTTCCAATTTGGACTGAAGAGATGTCAATTTTCTCGCTCTCAGTAATAATCCTAGTTTTCAGAGGAACCAAAATGTTGATGGAAAGCTATGGCACAGAGCAGTTCTCTCATCACATCCACAACAATTCACATTTCAGAAGTCAGTGCAAAAGTCAAGAAAGGAGGGGATATTTCTGAACGTTTCCATAGAATAAGCAGTTGGACTAAAGGGCGGGTTCACTAGGCATGGTACGTCTCTAAATTTCAAGTTGTCTAGGCAGGTTACCTGAACGCAATCAGTTTTTTCCATCTACAAAGTGTGTAAAATATTACTGCAGAGGTGAGGTGGGCTTCATACTAAAATGGTTAACAGACCTTGGAGAACCTCCAGACCTGACTGACGAATGCAAAATGAGGTTTTATTCTGGGTTTACAAAGAGGGTGCTGCAAAAGGCGCCTGGCTGACAATGAGGGTGTGCAGAGAAGAAGCACCAGTGTCACGAGTTGGTTGTTTCACAGATGCACCAAAAAAGAAGACATGAAAGAAAATGCTGCCTCAGAGCCGTTTTAAGGCAGCCAGCAGGATGGGTCATTCCTCTTTCTCAGTAAAATCTCCTAGTCAGGCCTGCCAGAGATACTTGGCTAACCTGTAGTTATTGGCTTAAATTTTGTTTTATGCAAAACAGTGTCATTATAGCATCAAATTTATGTTTCTTTATGAGCTGCTTTTCCTTATTTTTTTTTTAAACATCTCTTTGCAAACATGGACAGATGAAAAATTAAAGGACAGCACTGGGGTTTTGCAAAGCAGCTTCTCATGCCGTGGCCTTGCCCCCATCTCCATAGTACAGTGCAGATGAGAGCAGCATGCTCTGTCCTTTCTGAAGCAAATGTCCCAGCTCATGGAATTTGTTCTTCTCCCTTCCTACTCTCTGCACTCCCATCAAGAACTGGTAAGGCTTAGGGGCAAGCAGAGACAGGGTTCCTGCAGGCTGAGGATCAGTAACCCCGAGAAGTGGGCATCAGTAACCCAGAGAGCTGAGCAGGAGCAGCACGCCGTACAGGTTACAGCCTGAGCAGAGCAGAGTGACAGTCAGTTGGACTGAGAGGGATCTCAGGAGGTCTCTGTTCCAAGCCCCTGACCAAAGCAGGGCCAGCTCTCAGGTCAAACCAGGATGCTCAGAGCTTACTCCAGTCAAGGCCTGAAAATTGCCAAGAATGGAGAACCTACAACCTGCTGGAATCCTCAGAAAGAAAATCTATGGTATGAGGTGGTGAACTGAGCCATAGTCAAGAGTCATTTCTGGTGGGGCTCCAGTTTTTGGAACCATCACTTCTGGGTGTTGGAACCAGCTCTACTGCCTTTTTACCCAGTATGTTTCTAAATGTACAAAGTTGTTGTGATATCCTTCATGAACAAGCCATTGGGAAATACCATACACCATGTGTTAAATATGCTACGTTTGCCTACCTGTAGTTATGGTGATGTCTATATGTGTAAGAAATACATTTCAGGGTCTCTGAACAAAGCTACTTGATAATGACTTCCTCGCTTGTGCAATCCAACGCAAGACATCACAGACTTGCATTGCATCACTATCTGTGCATATGTTGTAGGGAAAGAGGCAGCTGTAGTCTGAATGAAGGGCTTACCTGTAGGTCCCATCAAATGCAGCTCATTTTAACCATCTATGTCACAGATGGACAATCTATGTCTCCTGAGTACCTCCCTCTGCCATCTCAGATTCATCCGCTGAATTTCTAGCGAAAGCGTGTCCCATTCCTTTCCTTCTCCATTAGTATTTGACTAGCCTACACAGAACAGAAGAACTACAACAGAGGAGATGTAAGAGCCTGCCAAGGCAATTGAGGCCAGCTTAGCAGAATCACTAACCCAATAGGCTGTACAAGCACAACAGCCAGGGGAAAGAAACGACCAACAGGTTTTATGACCAAATAAAAACTTTAGGCTCCACATTCAGATTTCAGTTTTTAAAGATGTGAGGCTTCAGAAGGGATTTGTACCATGGGGAAATCAACTGTTTTGTCACAATATGACATAACAAGCAAAGCTGGGAATAAACCAGCTGGTTAAATGTCTGTGGGTGAGTAGACTGGAAATAACATTCACTTAAGGACTAGACAAGAAGAATGGACTGACCAACTCTACTGACATCCAATCTCGCAGCCTATCCACAGGGGCATCCTTCTGTCCAAGCATAATGAAAGATCTGCTGCAGAGAAAATATGCCCATAAACTTACATTGGTCTAAAGCTAATGTGTTTGTGAAAAATTGCTTTCTGAGGGGCCAGTGTAAGTGCTGCCAGCATACTGGGAGCAAACACTGAGAATGCTATTCTGTTGGCATCTCGGAAAAGAGAAAATACATAAGAAATCTGCTTTAGTGATATGCTTTACAAACAGGCAGTGAGAAATATCTCATGTAGGTGTCCTGATGGAATACCTGCTAAAACAAGAGTCAGCGAAGACTGAGAGTCCACAGAGCATTCGTTATATTGAATGTTAATGTCTCTAAAATGCCCTGAAAGCAGACAAAAAACAAGAGATACTTTACTCTTATTTTTTTTCCCAATTGCACAATAGAAACTAGAGTCACTTTGGTAAATGAACTCAGAATTTCACTGGAACTTCCTCAAGTGTGTTTGTGCTCTTCACTGAAACTCTCATTCGTAAGACCCTTTTGCAGCCCTCCATCCCCCCAAAGCAGGAGTCACAGAAGTCCCTCGGAGAAGCTGGGCTGAGTCAGACAGCAAGGTCAGGTTTACAGGAGCAAAAGCTTTGAGCGAGCACAGCAGTTTAAGGTGGTAGCTGCATAAACGTATCTTGTGCCAGTTTCAGTGGAGTGCATCAGAGTGAGATGGAGATCCTCTGAAGGAAAGAATATGCATAGGTGGCAAAAGGAGATTTAGGAAAAAAAAAGGGACAAGAAAAAAGAAGAAAGAGAAATCAGGTGTTTTGGACTGGTTTTGACTGAGCTGAGGCCTTGGGTGAAGGTACAAGATCTGATCTCCAATGTGTAGGTTTGCTTTGGAATCCACTGCTGTATGTTGAACATTTTCTTTAAAACTTGAGCCTTCAAGAATCCTTTTCTGAAGTCTGGGGCCAAGACAGCATTGCATCTTGAAGTATAAGATCTCTTTCCCATGAAATTCTGGCAGGGAAGTGCAGAGTTGTATGTTTCATGTGTCCATGAAATTCAACTGATGTGATAGCTTTGGGCATTTGCTTGCCTTTCAGCACACAAAGCCCTTTTACTTTGATACCTGATCATTAGCTGTTGTTATGCCTTTTCTGTCCTTTATCTGACTTTCCAGGCAACTTACTTGTAAATGACTCCTATCTCCTAAGTCATTACTTGGTTCTTTTTCCTAATGTAAGTCTGTAAGTTTTGCCTAACAAAAAAGATTTAAATTGTGGCTCTGGTTAGTACATATCTGTTTTCTCAAAGCAGCAGAGATCTAAACCTCTTATGCAGAACAGCTGTGTGTGTTAGATTCCTTGATTTGGACAATGCTTTGAACAAACTCAATTTACCTTTCATTTCATAGGCTTGCTCATGCCTGAAAAAGAAATAACTTGATAAAACATTTGCAGTCTCTGGCAGGGTAAGCAATGTCTGAAATGCTCTGTTCATGAATGGAAGTTTTCAGATTATTTTTTGTGCCATGGCATACTGTTGTACATCACCCAGCCTGGAAAATAACTGACAGCCTCTGGCATCTTGGAGATAAGCCGTATCAGCCACCACAGAGTAGTGGACTGTGTCTCATGAGTAAAACAGACTCTGGGCAGCAGCTTTGGGAGAGAAAACCTGATTTTTCCTAATAATCATGCTCTTAATGCATTTTTAGTTTATTTTGATGCACACGCAGCCTTTGAATGATTATTTGCTGCTTCTTGCTACTGGTCTTTTCCTTTGACATGCCAGGCACCATCATCCAGTCCATTTGGAGACGTGAATGAAAAGGAAGGTGGCTAGGAACAAAGGGGAGTTCAAATACATGAAGCAATTCCCTGGGTCTCATGGTTCCCCCCTCTCTCCATTGCCTTGGTGCAAGAGGTACAGCGGAGGACGAAGCACATCCATGCCCAGCTGCTGAAACAGCCCTGCAGCACGTTGACAGCCCGGGGTGAAGGTGCAAGGGCTGCGCTGCCCACGGGCGGGGAATTTCCTACCGCGGCTGCACGGAGCCGTTGCAGCACTTGCTCTGACCCGACATCGGCTTGGAGGACCCAACAACCGGGCTGCTGCCAGGGCCGGGACTGGGTCACCAGCCAGAGAGGGCATCGGTGCAAACCATCTGAAACTGCCAGGGCTGCTCTGCGCCCAGAGCTGCCTTTGATGCTTGGAGCTGTTTGCCAAGTGGCTGCAAAACATGGAGCCTGCTGTGTGGCTGACAGAATGGTTAAATGTGCCAGGGGAACTGGAAGAAAATCCAGAACATCAGACTGCAGCCACAGTGTTGCTGATAACAATGACACATCAGATGAGTTGTCTTAACGTAGGAGGAAAATGGGAATGGGCATCTGCACCATCCTATATTATTTTCTCGTCTTATTCTCCTGTAGCACACCCACACCTGTGCACTGTTGCTCTGTACTTGGTACAGAGGAAGCTTCTGACTACTTTAACTCACAAAAAAATATTATAAACAAAGTGTGTGTATGTAAGTCTGTCAGATGGTAACAGCAATCACAGGCATCTGCTGGTATTAAAGTGCTGATTCAGGGGTAGAAAATGAGTTGCAACTAGTCTCTTCCAGAGATGTCAGCTGTGCATGATGAACACATTATACATGTCTTTGAAGGGAGACCACCGCACTACATCATTACAAAATATTTTTCTTCCAAATCTGAAACTACAACAAACAGAAAAGTGTGGCCAATAGAAGTTGCATAAGTATCTTGATACAACACAAATATGCAAAACTCCTGTCAGAACATATCCTCATGTGTTGAAAGTCGCCGGGCAGATGCTATCAGTCCCTAAGAAGAAAAGCCATTCAGGTGACATTCAAAGAGTATAGTGATTTGAATATTCACACTTTCAAATATTCTTTTCCACATATCGTTCCACACAGTGATCACTTCCACAGACAGCACTGAGGGAGTCCTCGCCTGAGTATGCCCCTTTTGAAATGTTTTCAACCCACAAGAGGCAGTGTAGCACAGAGCGCACGAAGCAGCCATGCAGCCACTAGCTTGCTGCACACTTTTTACAGCTACCAAGCTGTAGAGGTGCAGCCAGTGGGTGTACTGAACAGTCATTTACAAGTCAACCACGTCTCTGAATACCCTAGGTGTCGTATGCCCACATGGAGTTGTAAGGAGTTACCTGAGATACTGTGTTGGGCTTGATATAGTTTGAGAGTTAGCATGACAAGGCCGCTTAAGCAAAACAGTTAGCATGACTGAACAGGCCGCTGGAAAGGACAGCTAAGAATAACAATTGAGAAAGTTCTGATAGTGCACATGGTGTGAGTTAGCAAAAACAAGATGTGTTCAAGGACGTGCAGGTGGTCTGTTGCTATTGGCGTTAGTGCATAGTTACCAATCATAAGGGAATATGGGGTGCGTGAACAGCGCGTGATTTATGTCTGTAGTCTATCCGAATAAGCGTGATCGCGTGTGCAGATATGAAAAATGTATATAACCACGCAAGCAAAGCAATAAATCAAATCGACTGTGCATTGTATCAATGTGTGAGAGTCGTTCCTGTCCCTGCATGGATGCTGAAACTCGGCAATATTGGAATCTGACCCAGCCTTGGAGACTCTGAAAGGGCAGCAACCCAGCCCAGAGCTCAGCACCAAGATGGGCCTAGCCAGAGAACAAGATCTGGCACAGAGCTGCAGACACCTTACCATAGCCACCTGTCATCTTCCAGGAAGATCTGGACATAACCTACCCTTGATTCACGCAAACTGTAATCTTTGCCTATTCCATCTTTTTAAGGTCTCAGTTAGGGAAAACATACTTACCCCTTTTCCTTACCTGGAGCATTTTCTGTATTTTAAACATTTTGTTAGTCCCAGAGGTGACTGGAAGTTGAGCACATTCACAAGGGCATCCTGGAATAACGATAGGCCTGGGCAGTCGTTTCTGATCCTTTGGAGGACAAGAAGCTTGTCTGTCATGGCATCCTGAAAACAACTGAGATGATCACATCAGTAACAGCACAGTAAAAGGGCTGTAAAGACTGAGCTGGTTCTGGTCTGAGATAATATCATTACTCTGACACAGTGCATGTAGTTGTCTCTGAGGGGATGTTTTAATTAAAAGGGAAAAAAAGTAAGTTTCTTTAACTTTCGTCTACCTCTCATCAAATAAAATGTAGATGATGAAGGATAATTAGTCTCATTGGCCTGAGTGGTTTGTGCTTGAAGTATTTGTGATAATATCCTGCTTTACTCTTTGTCTTTTTATTACCCATAGGATACTGTGAAATATCAGGTCAATGCTTAACTGCATCAATGCAGTCAGTCTTGAGGGTTCATATCTTAATATATGTTTTGACATCTGGTCAATCTTTAAATTTAACATATTGATTTATGTGCTAGCATTATGAAGAGCTCCATATGGCTACTGAACTGAGTGTTGTTTGGATATACAAGGTCAGCAGCAACCTCTGCAGGTCAATTCTTTTTGGTCTGTGCCAGAAGCTGATAGGAGGCAAATCTTCTGTACTCCCCTTGGAAACAGGTTGCAAATTTTCTTAAAAAAAAGAACAAAACAACTCATCATACACAAACGGGGAAAAGCTGAAAAGCTTTATGTTGGAAAATAGCATGAATAGTGGAGAATGGGATAAGGAAATGAAAATGAAGGCAGAGCTTCATGGTTCTGAATCTGAACTTCAAAATAATCACATTTTGTCCTCCAAGAATATCCTTCCAGATAAAAGCGTGAGATGAATACCATAGACCTTCCAGTCCAGAAGTTCTGGAAGTAAAATAATGAGACAGAAAATATTTGACACTTATATGAAAGAGTTCTAGCAAATAATGCTTGTGATTTCTTAGCATCGTAAAGTAAAAGAAACAGATAAAGAAGTACATAGTAAAGAAAAATACATTTCTTTTTTCTGTCCTCAATATTTGAAGTTCAAATCCTTTTGCCAGATCTATTGTTTTATTTCTTCCTTGTGCCAGGCTAATCACTGTTTGAAAAGCAAGATATTTTACAAAATTTACTACCCTTTATTATTGAAGATTTTTGCATTATTATTTAAGAATTGTTAAGATATCCCAAACGGTTTCAAGGTCCATTTTTCTTCTACCTTGGCTAGTGTATTCTGATACTCCAGGCTTTTGCGCTGAAGTTACAGATGAGGAATTACAGTAAAATCGTCAAAGTATATTGGCAATTGCTGTCTAGTTGCTTATCAGGGGTTGTGACTTGGCAACTTTCATTGGAAATTACTTTGTCATAATCTGACAAGACAAATTAATTAGTGTAAAACTCCACCGTTTATTCATTAATGCTGACGTGCCTCAAACCTTTGACATAACTGCTGCTGCATAATTTATGCAATTGAGAAGGAGCACAATGAGACCTGGATTTATTTCTATCAGAGCATACAGCATTCATTCTTTAAACACCTGTGTCATTTAACAAAGAGATTAATATTAAAATGAATCCTTAATATTGTTAAGGTGCTGTCTCCCTAGCTGCTGAAATAGGCAGTGTTTATACACCTCTGCATGTCTGCAGAAACACATCCGAAAGATTTTCTTTCTGGTGCTTTAAAGACCTTTCAGGTGCTTTATGGCCTCTCTCTGTTAATGAATTAGAGCACTGACTTGTTTTTGCTTGGTAAGCATTTGTCCCTGCTATGTAAGTGTGAAAGGCTACAGATTAGGCAAGCAGAGTCTGTTGCTGGAAACCTTATAAATCAACTAAATTAAGAAAATTTTCATTTTAGAAAGATTGGACTTTTGAGAGCATTAGGGATTGTTGTAGAGATGAACTCCAATCTGGAAGTGCCTACGTGCAGGCCAAGAGGCCGTGTGGGTGAAGAAATGGGGCTGAAGCCATAGAAATTAATGTCTACAACTCCTTTAATACTCCTCTAGACAAATCAGTCATGATATCATGTGTTTTAGGAGAAGCAGTACTGAGTATATCCCAGCTGACACTGCATGGTGAGGATACACACAGAGGACCTGATGCTGACTTTACTGGAGTCAGTAAATCCCAGAATCATAGAATCATGGAATGGTTTGGGGTGGAAGGGACCTTAAAGATCATCTGGTTCCCACCCCCTTGCCAAGCACAGGGACACCTTCCACTAGGACAGGTTGCTCAAAGCCCCATCCAACCTGGCCTTGAACACTGCCACGGAGGTGGCATCCACAGCTTCTCTGGGCAATCTGCGATGACGCCAGGACTTGCCTCAGTTCAGGACAATGGGAAGGAAACAATGAACAGCAAGTTCTTGCTGATGTCAGTGACTAGTAGGTCAAACTAAAAAACTGCTTCACACACTTCTGTACAAAGAATGGATATCATAGTCATCAACTTTCTAACAAGAACTTATGCTTCCATTTACTGTACATTTCATCTGTTGTTTTTAGGGTCTAAGGCAGAAGCAGAAACCACCCCTCCATGACAATATCAGCAGCAGTGGCTCTTGTCTCATTATGATTATGTTCCTGTATTTCAAACACCCACAAAAATATTGATTGGCTGAAAGTTCCTTTTATTCTGGTATGCTGCCACTAACAGAAAGAAGAATAACCCATATACGAAAGAAAATTACTTTTTTTCCCCTGGTGTCCGATATGCAGGTGAGTCAGAAGCAACACAAAAGAGTTGTGGGCCGTAATCATTTAGGCTGCTATTTTCCCTCTGTATACAGCAGAGAAGAAAAGCATGGGCGGCTCTTTCTCTATCTTGCCCTTTAGTCACACCACTCCTGAGAGCAGCCATTTCCCTGCTTGGTCCCACAGGGGCTGCACAGCCCATGAGACAGGTGCGAGATGGGTGCAGGGGCCACGGCGGCACAAGCAGAAAGTGGTTCTGGTTTGGGGTCTTACCAGGAACTTGGGTTCCCAAAATTGAGAGGTGAAATCTTTACATTAGTCTGCTGATAAAATTTTATATAATTTTCACCTTTTTTCTGCTGAGGCACCTATCTTAGAAGATGATCATCACAAGCACCAGCACAGTTCAGATACAGCCATTTGCAGTGCTCTGAAAAGTCAGTGCAAAACCACTAAGTGCAAGACTTCCTTCTGTACTCTTTGTTGACAAATGTCTCAGCTGTTTAATTTGTATGTTATATCCAAATTTCTGATAAAGAAGGTACCCTGAGACAATGTCAGCACTTGCATCAGTTCAGGACAATAAGGAAGGAACAATGAACAAAAATTTTTTTTGGAACCTCATTGTAATGTGGTTAATAGTACAAGAGGAAAAGCAGCAACTACGGGCACAGTACATATGGCAACTCCAGAGCCTGAAAAACAGTTTTGGAAAGATAGCAAGGTGAGATATGTGTGGAAAATAGCAAGACCGGAAAGAAGGAAGATAAGATACCCTTTCTCAAGGGGCATAACGGTGTGAATAGTGAAAATCTATCACAGGAACTGGAAAATACTACAATGTAGCAAGTATGCACAAGATCAAGGGAAAGACATATTCTTAATAAAGCCTCCAGGCATACTCTTCACAAAGCTAGCTAGAAATTTTCAACGTTTATAACAAATCAAAATTCTTAGTGGAACTGAGCTCAGAGCAGGGAGTTTGGGTCAAGAGGTACATCGCATGCGATAAAAGACTTGGCACTTGTTACTTTCATAATGGTGTCAAGATAAAAGAAAGGCAAGTGTAGTAGGATCTGCAATATCTTTTCTTGCTTAACAGTTGCACTTTTGAGCAGCTGATGTGCCCAGAAATGTCGTTTATGTTTTTTACAATACAACAAATATGAAGAGCAAAGATTGCTGGAGTTTTACATGATTATATTAGTGCATTCAAAAGTTTGAGAGGAAAAGAGCAGTTATCCCAATGGAGTACAGCTAGATGCAAGCAAAAGAAACAAGCTGTAAGGTCGTTCATCTCTGTGGGACAGAGAGATAATCAGCTTTCTGCAGGTGCTCTCATGGTAACTGAGATTCTTTGCTGGTGAGTTGAATTTGACTTGTCACTTAGTACTCTATTTGAAGACCAGAGAGGATGTTTAATGATACAGAAAGCAACATTCGTAAACTAATTACACAAACTGTAGTCAGTTTGGCACCAAAGTAGATCTGGCATGTTATAGGAACAGCTGGTAAAATAGTGACTCCTGGATAGGTCACTTTTAAGCATCTCTTATTGAGCATTCAGGTGTGCATTTTCTTAAGAATTTAATGCTTAAAGAGTCTGAGAGTCATCCAAATGAATTTCAGATGTGTGTAGAAAGTGAGTGTCCATTGACACCAGCTGGAAGTCGGTGTGGTAGGACCTCTGAAAAGGTCTCTGGGTACCTACCTACATCTTTACACAGACTAAATAGAATTTAAGGCATGGGCTGTCTTCCCAAGACTTTGGACTTCTGAAGATCTACCAACACCTGCCTTTACCCCAGTATCTTAAGCCATACACTGTACGAGAGGATACGCTCTGCTGAATCTAGGCCAGGATATCTAGAACTATTCTGTATCCTCAAACACTTGCCAAAGCTCTGTCATCTCTTCAACTCACTTTCAATGCCAACTAAAGATGTTTTGGAGGTTGGGAATTTCTGTTTTCCTTTGGGTTTTTTACCCATTTTAACCAGTAGGAAAACTACATTGCATTTAGTGTGTACCCAGGATGCTCTCTTTGATTTTGCAGTGCCTCTTAGACCCATGTGTATCCAATGTAATGTGCTACTATAATTTTATTGAAAAGATTAAAAAATACGTTCTTTATGCATTGGAAAGATTTTATTTGATTGCTTTTTCTAGAAAACAGGTAGCAGTCCAAATCAGACTAAAGGGCACCCTTACACCTATCTACTATTGTGAATTCACACAAGCATGCAGCCTTTTGTGTGTCTTCCCAGTGGGTAACTGATGGTTGTCAATAGTATATTGAGCTTTATCTAATGTTAAAAGTAAAACCCTGTATATTAAAAAAAGAAAGAAAAAAGAAATTCTGATTCTGTACAGGCAATGAATAAATGGCTCCCTATATCAAATTAATTCTAAGCCACCTCATACTCTAGCAAACTATTTTGAGTGCATTTTCCCTTTGGATGAAGTATGTATCGAAGTGATAGTCAACTGAACAGACTACCAGAAAAAAAATATATATTAGCACTAAGCACTAATGCACATGGCTTTAAACAAATGCCATCAATAAACAGGCACATCTAAAACACATTTCTCTTTCCATTCCACTAAGATGCATTAGCTATTTAATATATCATGTAGTTAGTAATGAAGCACAGTATAGTCCTTCCTTTGTACAGCTTGCAAAATATCTTTTTAAAGGTTTCACTCAAATTTTGGACTACAGGACAATGTTTCCTATTGAAGCATAGCATTTTTGTCATTTCCCCACTATCATAAGGCAGAAACGTCAGTCAAGATTGCTTTGGCAATCAAGAATGCCTAAGCATATTGCAAGCCACAATGCTATAGAGAAACAGTGCACTGATTAATTCTGCAAAGCTGAGTAAACATCCATTAGACTCATCTCCTCTAGCATTAAAATTAGATGGTTCACTAGAATAAATATTATACATAGAAGAAATTTGTAGAAACCTAGACTAAGTTAAAAGATTAAAAGATCTCCAAGTACTATAAACTATGGAATATTGTAAGCAAGAATAATTTTTCTGATCTGCTTGTGAATCCACTAAATCCTTTCTATCTCTGGTTTCCAGCCAAGGAGTGCTAAGGCAGGTCAAAAATTTCTTACACAGAGAGATCTTCCCAGTAACGCCATCTACATTTTAAAGGATGCTGAAATAGTTGTTACGCTACGGCTTCTCAAATCTTTGTGCATACAGATAGCGCAGAAACAAGAGTTGTCTTCCTTATGCTGTTCTATTGCACAGAGCATTGTGCCTCCCCACTTTCCCCGCCCTCCAGTTCGCAGCCGTTCTCACTGACGCACCAAGGGCAAGATAAATAATAAAAGGAAAGTGTTAAAATAATTATTTTAATGGCTAGAGAACAAGAAAATCTGGCTGATATCTTTAAAACTCTGAGCCTGATATTAAAATCAGAAACCCTTCACAGGTTTTTCAGTATGTCCATACATTAAAGACAGTGCAGCACCTACTTTTCACCAAATTAGATCATTGGGTTTATATGCTCTTTCTTGAGGCTGAGTTAGTCCCTAGCTACTTCCTGGGCACCTACACCTACTTGCTTTGATGTCAGTGAGATCAATGATAGTTTTCCACTGGCATTTGAACAGAACTGGAAGCAGCATTCAAGAAGGTTGCAGATTTTTGCAGCATGGCCCTGACATGATACATTTAATTCTGTTAATTTTGGTGATGTAGAATTTGTTTCCAGGTTTAGATATTTCCTTTTCAATTTACATTTTATCCACAAAGTAAGAGATGTCTCAGGAGGTCACTGCACTTATTTTGGCTACCTCAATTTTCAAGTTCTTTTTCTAAGGTTTGGGGCTTCTTTAATGTCTAGAAAATATTAAGGAATATATTGTACCGAAGTTGTAAGCTAAATCTCCAGGTTCTTCTTGTGCAGGTATTTGCAGGGTTAAGTCCCTGGCAGATTTTCGCTGTCACTTCAATGATTTGGATTACAGCATAGCTTCATGAACCATTTCATTGGCACTGAAGGTGGAGTGCAAAACTGCAGCCTGAGTACAGCCAGACAGTTAGGAAAGGCAGGGAGGGTGCTGTTGAACTAAGTTATTTTCAGGGCTGACATCAGCTTCTTTTGGTGCCAGCCCCCCCAGGAGGCAGGAGAATCCAGTCCAAAGTATCAGTCCTAAGAGTTGCCCTTTCTCCAGGAGCAGCAGCGAGCAAGGGCCATCTGGTATCCAGTTTAAAGGATGTGTCACTGAAACACTGCCTGAAGTTCTACCCAGAAACCTGGAAAAATGACACCAAACTTCTTGACAGTCAGAAAACAGATTTTTTTCCATTTGCCAACACAAATCAGCTGGTTTAACATGCAAGATGTGACTAAAGGGTCCCGCACACGACACCAGCTGGCCAGGGCAGCTTGGCGGGCAGTGCCTGCTACTTCAGCTCTTTGCAACAACACTTGGAGTTGGGTTAGCTCCTGACTTGCGTGACAATCGCTGGGCTTCTGCAAGGAATGCAGGCACATCCGTCAGTGGCTCATGATCAAAGAAGAAAACAGAAAAGTAAAGAAAAGGATCAAAGGGCTCAAACTTCAAGCCCAGCTGAGCAGAACTGGAATGAATGATTCTTTCCTTTCAGCACCTTGTAGATCTTTCTGTCCCTTACACAGTACATTTGCTGAATTTGCAGCAGCTTGTACAACTCTCTACGAAAAACTTTGCCAAGTAGTCTCTTTTTCCAAGAATTTCTCTTTTTCATGCCCTCCAAAGAATTAGAGAAACACACAGAATCATTTTAAGGATTAATAAATGAAGTGAAAACTGTCAACTTTACTTTTTAATGGCATTAAATCCATGCAATTTGTCCAAGAATAACTTAATTCCTTTTACTGATTCATCCCAGTGTTGGAGTTACACAGGATTAATGCTAATTTTTCATATTTACAATAATTAATTTGTCTCAATTTGTTTGTTCGGGGATGACTTTGGCAGGAAAGCACAAATTGCGCAGTGGCTAGACGAGGTACACTTGAAAAACAAATATACTTGGCAGTATGTGATGATACGCGGCTTTCTGCAACATCACCATAAGATTCTAAGATCAGCGCTTGAGCACCTCCACAGTATTTCAAGATGGTCCCCAAGCTTTTTGGTCGAGGACTTTGTGCGGTTGCCAGAGGGTTGACTTCTATTTTCTTGTACCTTTGCTCAGTAAAATAAAGGAAAGGTTTTTCTGGCATTTTTCTGGGGCGGGTCTATGTTCTTCCGTCAGCCCTGTGGTTACTTTCAGGAGGTTTTCCTGCTCCTTATTCAACGCTGCAAATGAAGGTCTCCACTGTGGATGGATGTTCATTCCTCAGTACTACTGCGAGGAAGACATGGGGAAAGGCTTGGGTTTCACTCTGCATACTGATCCAATCTATTGTATGCCTCTGTGGACCTGGGAGACACGTTTAAGCAGAAAGCCCTTTCCAGCTCACGCTGTCAGGACTGTGTGTCAGGCACAGGCCAGCCACCACTGCACAGCCTCAGAGGAAAGGAGGGAGGCCATTTCACAGGGCCACCAAAAAAGCTTCCTCATGTTGCTTCTGCCACATGTTTTTCTTCAGAATTTGATTCTTTCATCAGTAGATATAAACTTACCTAATAGGATCCTAATTTCTCAGAAAACTTAAATTGAAGTAATTTGAAGCAACAAACTAGGCTAATGAAAAGGGAAACCTCAAAATAATTATTTTAGAGCCAAAGTAGAAGATAAAAGGCAACCATATTTAATTTGTCAGGGCAATCACACAATGACTGAGCCATATAGCAAAACACTGGACAGATCCCTCATATAATCCCAATAGAATGGAGGAGCAAAACAAACTTATTTAAACAAATAGCGTAAAAAGACCCCACCAAAAAAGAAAATCCAAACATAAGCTAGTCTTTGCTTGCATCAGAAGTGTCATGTGTGGTCTTTTTCATACACATCACATTGATTTATTTTTGCTTAAAGCGTAATACAGACTGCTCCTGTATACGTAAATTTCCAAAAGCCACTCATAAACCTTCACATCCCCACTATTAACCTCATTTGATTTTTCAGTGCGAGCTTTTTTTCCTCTTGATGAGGCCATTTTTTCACTTCCAGTCTTCATTTCTCGAGAAGTTTTGTTGGAATATTCAAACTTTTTTTCTCAATATACTGGTCAAGAAAGAGGACAGAAAGCTAACAACAATGTAGGGGCTGTTTAAAGAGATGGACCCAAGGAGAAGGGTCAGGAGGGACAGGTAGAAACGGGGCCTTGCAGAATGCAGATACCTTTGAGGAGGCATTTTGAGCAACTTTCAGTGAGAAGAACCATATCAGCTGTTTGTATTTCTAGGTCACAAAGGTCAGAATAACACCAAGAAGCCTTTCTTTAAAGAAAACAAAACTCAACACATTAATCACTCATAAGTATGGAAGTAATCAGCTGATGAAAGTGAACAGGTAAGAAATTTAGCAACAGGTGTGTGAAATTAAATTTCCCCACATTTTATCAAACTACAGCCTTTCCAAGGCCCCATTGCCACAGAAACGACCTTTAGGGTAGTCACGTCTTTCTTGGAAGTGTTAAATTTATGTTTGAATTCTCAAAGGCTTGATTTCTTTTCAAGTATTTTAGTTACAAAAGCTAAGATTTTAATGTCAGAAGTGCCTTGAAGCGCTTCTGTGGGACAATGCATTAGAAGTGCCATGGCTTGAGCGGGACATCAGAAGAATAGGACGTGCTTCGTCACTTTTACAAAGCATTAAGTCCCAGTGCACCATTATGGTGAGACCTGCACCACTGGGCGCTGGGGGAAGTGTGTGGAATGGTCCCAGATCCGCAGACAGCCACGCAGCACACGGGAGTACAGACACCTCTTTTCTCGGATCTGCTGCCAGACAGCCAGCGAGGGAGAGGAGTCATACATTAACAGGACAAAGATGCATCTTCTGTTGATTCTGTCTGTTGGTTTTTAATTCACAAATCACTTCCCTCTGCTCATCCCATTTGCCTTATTCCCCCAGCCAGTCCATGCCACCTCCGCAATGCCAGAGTACCTTTTTCTAACTTGCCCACCCTACCTGGTGAGGTTGTACCTGCTGGGAAAAGTGTCCGAGCAGTGCCTTGCCAGAGCAGCAGGAAAGCCAGGTGTCTGCCAGAGGCTCCTGCCTCCACTGAGCATACAGCATACAACATCGCTGTATTTTCACCCTTATTTATCCCTCCACCCACCACTCTTGGAGTTGTCTTTGTTTCTGCTGGGAGAGCAGAAGGGAGAGGGAGGTACTGCATGGTCAAGTACTTTTCTAGGTGTCTGTTATTCTTCCTCCACATGTGCCCTCTGTGTCTTATTTTCTTCCTCCTCTTAGTAAGGGCTCGGCAGCGACAGAGTTTTAAGACAGCTATTGCCTTAAAACCTGACATCATTAAAATCTCCTTCATTATCATCACTGAGCTGAGAGTATCATTACAATGAACAGCGTGATAATAGATACCTTTGTCACTTACAGTAACAATAACAGATAACAGCCAATGTCCGTGTGTCTCAAATAGTATTAACAGAATGTACAATTTAGTAGCGAGAAATAATTCAGTTGTTAGTGGCAGTGAAGTGCTGGTATAATTTAACATTCAGATACTGGACAGGATTCTGCAAATCACCTTTGCTTCGTCCACTCCTCCCTGCACATGGAGCACCCACCACCTCTAGTGGCAGGGCTCAGGTGAGAGCAGATGTCCACTGATGAAAGCAGGTTCCATGTACAAGACATTGTGATGGCCCCATGGTACTTCTGCATTTAAGACTTTTAAGGCATTTAAAGTCTTCTTGAGAAGTCATTTAGTTCCCAGATGTGTAGCTGAAGCTGCAGTTATGGCCCAAGAAGTACTGAGAGAATTCTCTGCTTCTAAACCCATCTCGAAAGGGATGGTAAGAAATTCCCTCTGCCTGTGCTTTGGATCCTGCCTGTAGCAGGGACATGGCAAGCCCTGCCCCAAAGGTGTCCACAGTGGGATGACACTGTGCAATAAGTTTTACCAGGGCGATGCCATCTGCTGCTTTGCCCTGCCCATAGGCACCTCTGGTGTGGGTTCTGCTCAGCTCTGCTGGCACATCAGTCTGCAGCACGGACCAAATCCTCCGCAACAGCTCAGGTGCCTCTGGAGGCTGGTCCTGCCTTACAGTACTCCCCACCATTCACATCTATCCACCTTCCGACCTCTCTGATCAGCTTTCCCAAAAGGACACCAGGTTAGCCCTGGCTAAAAAGCAGCTCTTGTGAGAACAAAAGGGGCTGCTTTCCCACTGGAGTTGTTTTCTGTCCCACTCAGGGCACATTCAGGAGCTGCTGCAGAACCAGAGCATCAAATGGGCTGCCGAGCACGGTGCCAGCCAGCTCTCCACCTGGGGAGCCTTGCCCACTCCTTCAGCACCAGGGGTGCTCAGCGAGGAGATCCATAGCAAATTCCTGTTGCTTTGTTTGTCCTCAAGAAAGAATTAATATCCAGACAGGGGATAAAATTATGGTTGGTTGTTTTGCTGTAAATCCCAGGGCCACCACTAAAGACTACGTGCAGTGCAATGTTTCAGGGATTGCTTCCTGACCTCAGCCTTCTGCAGACAGTGCCAGTTTTAAAGAGTAACAAGCTAAGAAAGAGAAACAAACTGAGGAAAGAAAGAAAGTGACACAGGAATGTGTCTGACAAAACTTTATGGACAGATCTGGCTATTGTTTCTGTTGGTGCCCTCAAATCTTTATTCTCCGCTCTTTGCCATACTGCATAGCCAAAGTTTTCTGTGATGAGTGGCTGTGTAGCTCTTCCGAAAGACACAAAGCTGGCATCATATTCTTCTTTATCACTGCTCATGAAGTCTAGAACATATCAAACAGGCCACTGAAGAACTAGAAAAGGTGCAGACAGGACCAGCAAGGATAATCATTGCTCTGGAAAGAGAACAGGACCATATGGAAACAGACCAAGATCCTTCAAGTAGAAAAATATATAGTGGAGGGGAATTAGAATAGGAATGGGAGAAATGGGTGATAATGGAATAATTAGAGAACTGAGGGCTCTCAAGCTTCTTGAAGTACATCAGCAGCAAACGGAAGACTAGGGAAAATGTGGGGCCGCTGCTGAATCAGGTGGATGACCTGGTGACAGAGGCTGCAGAGAAGGCAGAGTTACTGAATGACTTTTTGCTTCAGTCTTTAGTGCCAAGGCAGGCCCTCAGGAATCTCAGGCCCTGGAGGTAAGAGAGGAAGCCTGCAAAAAGGATGAGCTTCCCTTATTCAAGGACGATTGTGTGAGAGATCATTTAAGCAATCTAGACACCCACAAATCCATGGGCCCTGATAGCATGCACCCACCAGTGCTGAGGGAGCTGGCAGATGTCATTGCTGAGCCACTCTCCATCATCTTGGAAAGGTCCTGGAGGACAGGAGAGGTGACCGAGGACTGGAG
>Ga0065711_1008560_pt1 | contig 23462 bp, 14 predicted proteins | sample Hoacrofraction12_FD_59098 | JGI IMG/M metagenome (GOLD analysis project Ga0065711, IMG submission 59098) | Hoatzin crop microbial communities from Cojedes, Venezuela - Epithelial fraction 12 v2 (version 2) | ecosystem: Host-associated > Birds > Digestive system > Esophagus > Crop | place...
CCCTCCCTCTCTCCAAAACTCTACTTGTCTGAGCAACCGAAGCATCTAACAGCATCTAACCAAAGGAACAGGTGAGGACAGAAGAAAAACAAAGACGCTGGTCACTCAAAGCAGTCCCTTAAAGAGGCTGATCATTTCGGTATGAATACAGTGATATCCATTACAGCCTCACACATGATTTGTCTATCCTGTTTCTTCCCAATTTTGATCACAGGTTTAATTAATGTTCTTGTGAAAGAGACAATTTTGTTAGGTTCCTGTCATTTGTACAAAAAAAAAAAAACAAACAGAAGATATTCTTCCAGGACTAATGAGGCTGCATACAATAAGACAAGCCTATTTGGAAACTTTCAACAGCATTTACAAGTGCCAAAAGTTGAAGTACTCCACTTTTGCACAGAATTGTGGCTTTACGGCCCCAGCGTGGTCCAATTTCATCAGGCACAAACCAGTCAAACACTAGTTCAAGGCACCGTGCACGTCTTATTTGACGGAACAGCAGCTCCCAAAAATAAAGAGGAAATCATTTCAACAAACAAGAGAAGGAGGGGCAGGGTGGGGGTGAGGATCCATTTTGTCATCTTATTTGGAAGCAGCATCTCAAGACTCCAAGCACTGTCACAAGCAGCGATGCCGCGGTATCGCAGCAGAATGGGCTGCCTTCAGACCGCACAGTGCTGTCCGGTGGTTCTCCATTTCCTTCAAGAAAAAGGCAGGAGATCAGCTGGAAGAGTCGAAGTTTCTTGGGTTGTCTTCTCCTCCCCTGCCCCAGGCTCCACACTGGGAGGGTCTTTCTTTTGGCTTGGCTTACCTTTGTCTTTCCTATGCTGAAGGCGAGGTAAGGAACACCAGAAAACCTGCATTTCCCTACACAGCTCAGTGTAACCAAGATATTTCAGAAGCCATTTTTACGTTTCTCCTTTCAACAGACTGATGATACTTCCCTACTTTTAAGACTTCATGGCCTGTAGTTATCCACAATTTATTTTACATTTTCTGTCGTGAGAAGGATCTTTGTGCAAATTCCTCTTTTTCCACGCTGATGGCTGAAGTTTAATCTGGTATCTCCCATGATCCCTGTCTTCCTTTGTATATTTATATGTTATGACTTCACTGTCTTTGCAGCTGTTTTCATTTAGCACATGTTCTCCAATTTACCTTTTCTTTGCTTTCAAAGGTGAATTTTAAAGTCAGCATATCAAGTTTCTGCAATTCACACAACCCACCCCCCTCTGGCACGTTATCCACTCCACTGCTTGATACTGACATTGTTTTTTGGAAAGTTTTTGGCGAACCCTTGTGGCAAATGTTAAACCAAAAAAAAGACAAAACACACAAGCAAAAAATGGGGGTTTTTATACCTTTAATATACCAAGGTAAAAACGCTTATGGTCATATGGTTGCTCTGAGCATATGGTTGCTCTGAGCAACCTGATCTCATTAGTGGTGTCCCTGCTCGCTGCAGGGGGTTGGACTAGATGACCTCTAGGGGTCCCTTCCAACCCAAAACTTTCTATGATTCTATGATTCTATAACCACCCTTGGCTAAAGGGTAATGATCACTTCCAGCAGAAGATATAAGCTGTTTCTGTTAACACACCTTTGGTCTTTTCAACATTTCAGACGGGCAAGGCCTAATAGAAATGAATAAAACATTGCTAGATAAAAAGGCAAGTGGTACAGTGGCAACAGAGGACACCAGGAGCCCCACGACTACCCGGAAAGCCTAGACTACCTACCTTCAATTGATAAAGTTATACGGTATTGGTTTATAACTAGTCTGCACTTATTTCAACCAGCCTCGAAACAACAACCCTAAGGCAACACTACAATCTACAAGTGCGTTAACAGACCTCTACCAGGTAAGGAGAAAAAAAAACGAGTGACACCTTGTCAGGATGTGTCCAGCAAAACAAATACAGGTTGACTCAGCTTGAGGGTCCTCAGCACAGGTCAGCAGTCAGGATCTTCCTAAGCTGAACTACAGCACGGGTGATGCATCGGAGAGTCCCAGCCACAAACAACGCGGACCCACCAAGCTCTCTGCCAGCGTTGGCGGAGCAGACAGCGTCCGGCCTCCGGAAGCGCCTCATCCACACGTCCAACCTGTCTCCAGCACAAAGTTACCTGTCGAAAAGTGCTTAACCCCTTGCACTTAACTTAAGGTCCTGCTCTTCAGCTCTTCCAACTGCAATTAAACTCAGATCAAAGTGTTTCCTAGTGTTCTACTTACAAAAGCAGGAAAACCAAGTCGCCATGAGACAACAACGTTAAGTTCTCTTTTTCACCTTGTCCTCTTCCTCAGTCACACCAGCCCTCTGCTCACGTCTCGTTGCNNNCTCTGCCAACACCAGTGTTTAGCCACCAAGGCTGCAGTTTTGCCAGGGAACCGGCTGAGTCACCATCCCTGGAGGTGTTCAAAAGATGTATAGATGCAGAGCTTAGGGACATGGTTTAGTGGTAGAATTGACAGTGTTAGGTTAATGGTCGGACTCAGTGATCTTGAAGGTCTCCTCCAACCTAAACAATTCTATGATTCTACGAAGTTTAGCTCTGTATACCTAGGCTCTGTACAGCTAAGTTCCTTTTCAATGTTTAGTAAGTATGGCAATCTATACGGCACCCTGCCTGCTGCTCCAACTGCCCTTCTCTTACTGAAAAGAAATTACTACCGTAAAGTTACAAGTACTTCAAATATCCAGCAGCCACTCTACTTCTAATTGTGGAAAAAAAAAATGGCTGTGGCTGTGACATTACTTTCTTTTGAAGGTAAGTGCAGAGAATAAAAACATACATGCTTGATATAAACAAAATTTAAAATTAAATGTCTTCCAAATGCCAGAGATGAGAAACCCCACAACATCCTTTATTTTGCTTTAACGCCGACTCATAAGAACACTTATGTGAAAAACTTTAACAGTTACCACAGCGTTTCATCTGCCAGCAAGCACTCCGGGAAACACGGCGATGCTTCCAGACAGACAGAGCTGAGAGAACGCTCCTCCTCTCCCGGCTGAGGAATCGCAGGGGCCGGAGCGAGCTGCGTGCAGCGTGTAGACAGCTCACTAATACCCAGGCAGAAAGAGGCATCTGATGGTACTCAGAATGTTAACCACAGTCTTCCATCAATAGATGCTTAGAGTCACTTTCGGTAATTTATTTCACAAACAAAACAAACAGTATAAGCACTGACCTCCACAGTTAAAACTGATGCCATGAGAGAGAAAGAAGGTGTAAACGTGTAACAGTGGTTGGGAAGCAGCAACTGTAAATGGAGAGGGAATAACAGCAGTACAGGGACCGACAGAGAAAATTCAGCAAAATAAAAATCACTAAAAGCGCTACCACCCCAGGACAATTTCCAACTGTGCTTTTCCCTACTTGAAAAGTATAGTATTTGTTACATCCTGGATATAATCTGTCAATGTTTCTTGGTAAAGATAACAGATCTTTTATCACAAAAAAAAAAAGTAAAGTTTGTTTGAAGTTCTCTAGTTTTTCACCAAGTGTGGATTAAAAAAAAGATATCTGTATTCAAACTTGCATTAATAGTATATTCACAAAACAGACACCACAGCACTTTATCTGTTACAGGCTTTTAGTAGCTATTAATCATCACTGGGCTTTGCAAACACATGCAATGTATTTTCCATTAATCATCCAGCACTTAACACACAATGTTGGAATTGGCTTTGAACAGAGATATTTTGCCAAAACCCACCAGCTGTAAAACTGGGAAAGCACCCACTGCACTGCAGAGGTTCCTGTACTCGCCCCTCCGAAGCTCCTCGAGCAAGTCCTCCGCTTGCAAGCCAGGTGCTTTTGGGGTCCACCACCCCACAGCAGCCCAACCACGCCAGGGCTCCCGGCATCTCTCGGTAAGAGACTTTCAGCTCTGAGAGCATCAGCAGACTTTGAGGACTCCTGGGCCAAGCTCCGTGTCCAAGATTCAGATCTGGGGAAGCCTGCAATAAGCCCCAAACGTTTGCAGCTCCAAGACTGCCCTAGATGTGCCAGCTTTGGTTCTTCTGCAGTCTCCAGCCCATCGGCACCCTGCCCTGCCCTCGAAGGCAGCAGCCCTGCGCAGCCTGGGACCTTCCGCGCAGCCTGGCCATGGACAGGAAGACCGAGCAGCCCAATCCAGGCAACGAAAGCCATGTCCTACTCCACACTGAAGCTGCCAGTTCCATGCAACCCAGCATTTCAGAACCACCCGCTAGTGCTGTTTTCTAAACAAAGACACTGTCTTAGCTTCTGCTTTTTTCACTTTTTTTCCCCTCTAAGGAAAGCAGCTTTTGCCCCAAACCATGCAGGATTTACCTGTCTTACAAACAAGGAACGATCTACAGCAGGTCCATTTTCACTGTACTACAAATGCTCAATTTAGTAAATTGCTGTGTTTTGGTTTGAAATGAACTGAATTCTGTTTGAATTCCTCACGCTGAGCTCTATATCTTTGTCACGTTCTCTATCATCCTTAAATTCTCAACAGGTACAGCATCATCAAAGCAATTACTACAGTTGCTGCATTTGGTTTTAAACTGCGCACATGCTCCGTCCTCCCCAACAAATGTGATTACTTACACACATCAAGCGCAATTAAATCCTCGGACCAAAGCAAACACTCCAGATAACAGGCATCATTTCCTGAAAAATGTCCTGCCTGAAAGCTCATTCATTATTCACAAGCTAGCTCATGTTATTAAGTAGAAACAATATCATTCTACAGCAGATAGACTGAAGAAACCATTTATTTTAATACTGTAAAAAACAACTTAAAATCAAATATTTGCAGCTCCTCACAGAGTCAAGATTCTCATAACATTCTCAATTTTTGATGAGGAATTTGAGATCCAGCATTACGCTTACTTTCAAAACCAGTGTTCAGCACTTATGACAAAAAACTCTCAGACTCTGTTCAAAATCTCTCTCTTTCTGTTCCCCACTTTCTTTTTACAGTTAATATATACTTAGCTCTTTTTCTTAGAAATAAAAATGAATATTAAAAGTAGAGCCTTACCAGGTGCTGTAAAATAAACAGCGGACTGGCTTTTCTTTCACTGTCTGACAAACAGTATTTCTGAAGTCCTACCAGTAATTACTACAGATGTGCTTCTGCATTTTTGAACATTATTTCTAGACACTTCATGGCTAATCAAAAGATTGAGGTGTTTGAGGAAATTTATTGAAGGCTTCTGTTCTTTCAGGCAGGCGATACCTTCAAGAATTTTTTTTACAAGGCTTAAACTATTCCAAAAGTTCAGGCCTGCCCTAAAAAGGTACAGATCTTTCATCACCACGCTCCAGCTGAAGATTCAGATCAAGTATGGACAGTAAGCGCATGCCAAAAAACACACCACAGATGACACCAACAGCTTCCGAATTTGCACAAGGTCTCTGAGATTCGGAAGGAAGCAGACCCAGCCTAAAACCAGGTTTAAGAGGCACACACAAATACCCACAGAAGGGCATACTGCCGTCAGCAAAATATTACTGCCCACAATAAAGTCTGAGCAAAACTAATGGTCAGNAAACNTACCACCAGAATATATAAACCAGGCATGCTTACTGACCTGTCCATTTAAAACTGATGATCAGTGAAACAGATAATTAAGTGGTGGAATTTAATTGCTTAAATCCATTTACTAAGGCAAGTAAAAGCCAGGCATAACACTCCCCTTCCACTGACACCCAGGAGTCTTCTGCAAAGTAGGAAGAGTCCGGCATTTGCCAGGAAACTGCAACCCGCGAGATCCCCGACCAACGCAGATACGCTGTGCCTCACACCCTTGGTTTCACAGGAAGGTTTCAGTTTCACCACACGCATTTCAGTGGTCTCTGTTGTTCCACGGACGCAAATTTGAGATATACTATTAGGACGACTACCTCAGATAGGCAAAATTCTTACACCTCCTTCAAGCAGGCATATGTTTAACACCAATGCCTTTGAAAAAAACAGAGTGTGCACCATCCCTTTAAAAAGTCAGTATTTGTGAATGTTCACTACTTCATTTTAATAATACACTGCAAATAATACCATACCAGAGTCTTCCAGTTGCTTTGTTTCCCCGATTTATTCGGTAATTACATGTCCAATGTCTTATTACATTAAGACACTAAAATATTAAAGGAGTTTTACTAGCAGGAGTAATCCTAGCCAGCAATTATTTGATATTTGTTGACCATATATGGAAAAAAATAATTATTTAAGCACAAAGAATCAACACACATCAGTCTAGAGCTAAACTCCAATATGAGCTGTAAGGTTGTTTTGGTTTGGGGTGGTTGTTTGGTTTCGTTTTGGTTTGAGGGTTTTTATTTTTTTTCTTTAATTCCTTCAAAGAAGCTGCCATTGCATTTAAAAGAAAAATTCTAGAGGAAGTCCTTAAAACCTTCTTTAATTTTTACGCACTTATTGCCACAACAGAAACAGTCATTAGCCAGAGTATTGTCTTCCATTTGTTTTACATTATTTTTCTGACGCATTAAATAATCCTGTAAAAAGACTGAAAATATGTGCATCTTCTATTTGTTCAGTACACTGGTTTTGCTCAAAGTGTATCCAAACATGCAGGGTCAAGTTCAGCGTCCCCACCTCATAGAACAAGCCACTGCCACAAATACTTTGCAGAGCTACACTACAAATACCTGGGCAACTAGAGGAGCCTTGCAAGAAATGCATTCTCCCTGTGCTTAAGAATTAATGATGAAAAACTGAAAGTGGTAGTGTTTAAATTATACAAGACCAGCAGTGAATTTGACCTAAGGAATAATTAGATGAGTATTTGCAAAAATGGTCCTGCCGTTGAGGGCACAGTAAGAGGTGCAGAAAGATCTGGAAGCAAATGGGAAACTAATAACAACTCTCAACAAATCATCAGAATAAACATAAACTGTAATATAAAGCATATGGGTTTCACAAACGTATGAAGCACCTTATTAGGGGGGAAACTGCATGGAGGAGTGGCAAGATACAGACTACTAAAAATGTACTCAAACTAGTACAGAATCCGCAGGCATTCCCTCGGGAAACAAACTGCTGACAAATCTTTAAGTATTAAGGACTCTTAGCAACCCCAAGGACTAGCAGACTCTCCCAAAAACCCCTAAAACTTTATTTCATCAGCACCCTGAGCTACCTAGCGCCCAGCAATATTTCCAGACATGTAAGACAGAGCTGTTGGCCAGCAGTGCCTCCCTAGCAGGGAATCCTCGCACACAGCAGAAAAGCCAAACCAGCCACCCTGCTACACCTCATCACCCCCCATGAGATAGCTCCACAGCTTTGGAAGCCAGACCAGCTACCACCCGCCCCACAGAAATGGGAGCCCCCGTGCCACCACACCTTTCACTCCGTATGAGACCTTCAAATCATCACCTACGAGAAACAAGCTTCCCTCCTTCCCCCACAGAGAACCATTTTATCATCCTTATCACTGTCCCCACCCTAAGCATCAGCGGTCGTTTTTCTTCAGGGATACGTGACTGAGCAGCGGTTCTCAAACTGTATTTACCTTGGAAGTCAGCTGCTTCTACTTCAGAGCTTATGTCTGTGTATCCACAAGCACATCTACTTCCCCAACTACACTCGATTACCTAATAAAACAGTATCAGCCTTACCCATAAACGTTGTACAGATTTTAAAGACTTTTACAGAGCGCATTTTCCAAATCCACTGTTAGCACTTCAAAGGTGATGAATCACCTTGGAACCAAAATGAAAAATAGGAACAGCCACCAAGACTCTTCACAAAAGCAGCAGTTTAATCTGGTGGGGGTAAACACAAATGAGACCATTCACCAAGTCAGAAAGCGTCCTAAAAAGATGCAGGAGCCTTTAAAAATATACAAAATACGATTATATTAAACCCAGTGTTTAGCTACTATTACCTGAAAATGATGGGTTGTCTCAGACACGATGTTAAAACCTTACTCCTGTTCTCATAGCTATTCTGTCATTTGAAATTAATATTTAAGATGCTAGAGAGCTGCTGAGCTATGTGTATGCAGTTTGGTTGACTAATGAACCAACTCACCAATGTCAAGAACAGGTTGGTATTTGCTCCAGATAATCTGTCTCCTGCCCCTCAAACATCTGATATTACAGCAGGTTATAATACATCGTGGAATATCATGTCACAGAAGTCAAGAACGGACAAGCTGTGTTACACATTACAACTCAACTGGGTATCGCTTCTGACAACATAAATAGGTTCGTGAATCCCAAAACAAACATTCACCTTTCTGCACCCAACAAACAGGAGAGCTGATGGATGTAAGACAAGAAAAATCTCCTTGGGTTTAAATGAAAAGATTCCTAAGTCACATATAACAAGCTCGTGTCACATACGCACATACCAACTCTACAGCAAACTGCAAGAAGGTAAACTCTTAGATTCTGACCAAACCTGCACTGAATACTAAAATTCAAGTTGCCTTTTGCTAGATAAATATTCTTCATCCATCTTCTTCCCTTCTCTCCCACAGCAATCATATACAGATCGTGCATTCCTGGTTTAGACACTCACCAAACAGCCCAGGACAGGCTTCGCACACTAACAACACACCAAAACACTTCATCATTAGTTAAAAGCCTCTCTGCTGATGAAGATTTTTAGGAGGAAAAAAAAAAAAACAAACCACAAATGCTTTCACATGCACCCCGTTAGGAACATGGCCATTTTACCCAGACGTGACAGCGTTCTGACACAGTGAGAACACGTCAGGGGTTAAGGAACCACCAACTGCACGTCAGGGAAACACTCCTCAGTACGGGAAACCAAAAGGCTGTCGCTGGCTGGTAAGTGCTGCTGTGGGACAAACTGCTCCAAGACAGCACACGGACTGCAAAATGCACGCCTCAAATCAGTTGATGAAAACATGCTGGGTTTTAAAGCATACTTCAAACATCACTACAGAAGCGAATCAAAAACTAAGTCTGCAGTAATGGGGGAACCTAATAAAAATACTGATCAGTGCTAAGACTTGAAAGGAAAAGGCAAAATAGAAAAATTTGCTGAAATAAGTAATATTTACTTTCTGATGTCGAATATATCTGCTGTTAGATGTTTTCAACATGTTTTGCAGAACTATTTCCATTTTATTATAATACACTGCTAAAAGATTCTAGAAAAAAATCTCTTTCACAACACGCATGACCAGAACTCACAACGAACCTGGCCAGAACTTGTATTGCTTTAGGTAAGACTATAAACACAGGGTTATACAGACCTCCGAACTACTATTCAACCAACTACTTCAGACACCTGAAAAGGCCAGCCATACCATTGCAGAACCCACCAGGAGCTCATCTACCACACAATATTTGGACTGGTTTAAGTTGGTTACTTTGACAGAGCATAAACACGTCCTCCAATCTGAATTCCATGTTATGAAGCAATGCAGGGAAGCAGCAGCACAAGAGCTTCCCCCTGTGGCTAAAAATCAACAGAGGGTTGAGGCTGGAAGGGACCTCTGGAGGTCATCTCGTTCAATCATCACCTCTCGCTCAAACAGGGCCACCGAGACCCAGTTGACCAGGACCATGTCCAGTTGGCTTTTGAATATCCCCAGGGATGGAGACTCCACCACCTCCTTGTTAGCCTGTGCTCAGGTGCTCGGCCACCCTCACAGTGAAAAAGTGTTTCCTGATGTTCAGAAGGAACCTCTTGTGTTTCGGTTTGTGCCTGCTGACTCCAGTTCTGCCACTGGGCACCACTGACAAGAGCCTGGCTCTGTCCTCTCTGCACTTTCCTTTTCAGGTGTTCATATACATTGATGAGATCCCCTCTGAGCCTTCTCCAGGTTGAAGAGCCCCAGCTCTCAGCCTCTCCTCATAGGAGAGATGCCCCAGTCCCCTAACCATCTTCATGGTCCTTTGCTGGACTCCCTCCAGTACGTCCACGTCTCTTGTACTGGGGAGCCCAGAACTGGACACAGCACTCCAGGTGTGGCCTCACCAGCACTGAGCAGAGGGGAAGCACTGCCTCCCTCGACCTGCTGGCAATACTTTTGTCTAACGCAGCCCAGGTTACCATTAGCCTTCTTCGCTGCAAATGTGCATTGCAGCGAAGGAGCCCTAGGTCTTTTGCACAGCCATTCTGACAGTTTTAAATCCACTTCACCATCTGCAAATTTAGTCCATACTTCATCAACTTCTCTACGAGGAGTGCTGAAAGCCTTACTGAAGTCCAGGCAGACGATATCAACTGCTCTCCCCTCATCTACCAAGCCAGTCATTTAATCACAGAAGGTTATTAAGTTGCTCAAGCACGACTTGAGCGTTTTCATTTTCCCTTCGTGAAGCCATGCCAACTACTCCCAGTCAACTTTTTGTCCTCTGTGTGCCTGAAAATGGTTTCCAGGATTATCTGCTCCATCACCTTCCCACAGATAGAGCTGAGGCTGACCACCCTGTAGCTGCCTGGGTCCTCCTCCTTGCCTGTCCATAGGGCTGGAGTGACATTTACTTTCCTCCAGTCATCAGGCACCTCCCCCAGTCACCACAGTCTTTCTAAGATGATTGAGAGTGGCCTCGCAATGACATCTGCCAGCTCGCTCAGCACTCATGGGTGCACCTTATTCAGGGCCCGTGGATTTATGTATTTCCAGTTCATCTCAGTATTCCGTAACTCTATCCTTTTCCACCACAGGCAAGTCCTCCTTCCTAGCAACAACCACCACTCCTGCCCCCAGTGATCACGATCCCACTTGGTAAATGGAGCCGGCTCAGCGATCGGTGCAGTAGCGCAGGGAGGTAGCTTGCTGCTGGGGGAATGTGGGACAACTGTTTGCCAGACTGAGATTGACTACAGTTGTTAGAGACATTCCATTTTCCATAAACACCATGTCACAGATCCAAGTTAGAAAGCAGATGTAGAAAGAGATGAAGTGGCCCAATCAATGAGATAAACCCAGGCAGAAAAGGATGGCGAGACACAAGTAGATAGCCTGCTACCATCAGAACATCAATGGGCAACTACAGCACTAGCCAGCAGTAAAACACCTAAGTTGCAGAAACTCATTTGGCCATAGATGAAGTTGTGCTAACCAAAGCCAGACCTTAATATCCACTTCAGAAGCTATCCATTTTGAAATAAAGTTCATTATCTATAAATTAGAGGGTTGTAAGCACGACTGGTTAGAGCAATACTTAAATAATGGTTTCAATTACACATCTACAGTGTAAAACAAGCCTTAAAAGTTATAGCACTGATTAAAAGATAGTTGCAATCATATACCTATAATGAAAATGGAACAGCTACTTAGTCACAACGAGAAGATGCTAAACACCACAGGAAAAAAGTAATCAAGTCACAGGGCTTTGACTCATACAGATAACTTATACTGAGACAGGCTTCAAGGGTACTGTTACCCTCTTCCCACAGTCTGGATGTCCAAGTTGTTTGTGAAACAGATCCTGGACAGTTCAACATTTTAAAACAAAACTAGCTATCAGTTCAACATTTTAAAACAAAACTAGCTATGAACACAACTGGAGTTGTCTCCGTTCTTGCCAGAGCCGTCAGCCAAAACCCAGATACACCTCAGCAGCCCAAGACGTTTGTAATACTGACAAAGCCATGTCCAGCCACAGCAGGAAACGGGAGATGATCAGCTGTATCTTTTCACTCTACAAGAGAGATGAGCTGTAACGCTAGAATACACAATACATTTGGTCTATGCAGTGAAGTCACCTACATAATTAACTTAAAAACATTGCTCAGCTTCTCTTCCAGCAGATTAAAAATTTTACACAGTGCAAGAGGATAAGAGAGTGCCTTGCACATTCTCTAAAAGGTGAGACAGCAATTTTTAATTCCCAGGACAGTATTCAGACAAGAAAGTATATGAGGAAGAAGACTGGAACAGGGTCCTTATCCACCATCTTCTGTTGACACTTTGCACCACTGTAGCATGAGTTCAAGAATGCCAAGACAACAGTATACATCAGGAAGCACGAACCAGCTCCCCAAACACTACCTGAGTACAGGTGTGATGTCCAGAGGCTTTAAACACAAGGTGCACAGGCATCTGAGGAGAAGAATTTAAACCAAGGTCTATCCCAAAGAATACCCTCACCATAAACGACAGTTTTGTGTTTATGCTAATCCTACTGTTGTCAAATTTTGCCTTCTGTGATACCATTCAATCCACCTCTGTTTAAAGATTCTGCGTAAATGTAACTGTCCCAAACTAATTCCATCAAATGCGTAGAATCCAGCTCTTCTGGGTACAGCACTTCTCTCACGCTCACAGAACGGAAAGCAAAGCAGCCTCACCACGGTCACTAACAGGATTATGCTGAGGAAATCAGTAGGAATGGAACAAATAAAACGCTCTGATGACTTTTGGTCAGCTTTCTCATTCACTGTTCCTATTATTTTATTTTCAACAAAACATTTTTAAACACCCCTTTCAAATAACATCTTTTATACATACCGTCTTCGTGTGACCAGAAACACTGCCACCCAGTCACTAGAAATGGCTATCCATCCATATAAAAGTAATTCTTAAATCACAGTTGTTATATTTCAGACTTACTCCCAAAGCATTTTTACTACAGATATGAAACCTAATTCTGAAATCATTAACAATGACTTTTAGATATGAGAGTTAAAGAATATTTCCCAGAGAAAATGCACATTTATCTGTTTTGCAGTAAGTTTCAAAACACATTTTCCCTTCAAGGTACATCAACAGACTACCTAAAACACTGTTTCCCGCACAATCAGATCTACTTTGAATTTCTGATGTTCATACAGTGTTGACATCAACCAGTGTAATGAAAAAGTTATTAATTTTTCCTGTTAATCACTTAACTAGGGGAAAATAAATTCATAATATTTCAAGATCATACTGTGAAAAAACAGAAGTGACTTTCTTTGAACTTAGTCTTACGAGCTCCAAGTACGCTCCAAAGCCGTACTGCAATAGGCAACCCGCAGGCCAAACTGGGGCTTACAAGCAGCGCCTATCGTTCTGCCTCGCGCAGCCTGCTCAGCCAGAGAAACAGGAAGCCGTCACCAGCAGCAGTCAATCACTGCAAAGAAACAGCAATTATTTCATTCACGACAGAAGTTCTTCGGTCCTGTCCTAGCAGCGCAGTGGCAGGACAGCTCTGACACAACAGCAGATGGAAATTACATCTAATTAGCGCAGGGAACAGACTTACGGCACAAAGCTTCCCTTGAGCAGCAGCCCAGGCTTTAGCAGCTTTCCCCTCTGTCGCACAGGACCCTCTCGCTGGAGGGATACAACCGCTTGTTGCTACTAATTAAGCCAGATAACTGACCTAGGACTGGAGAAAAACGCACCGGTCACAAAGGCGACCTGTTTTGGTGCCGAATGGCCCCACGTGGCACGCCGGCAGCCGAGGGACGCCAGGGGAATGCGTCGGCCCCGTGCAGCACAGAGGGAGCACAAGGCAACACCAACAAGTGACACAGCCGTGGCCGTCTCTGGGTTTCGAGGGTGAAGAAGGAAGATCAGCAGGTTCTTTTCCCTTAGCGCTGGCCTGTTGCTATCCATATTCCAACATGTCTCGCAGTGCAACTCAGGCGTTCTGGGTTTCTCAGAGCACTAAATACTTCTGCCTTAGATTGGGTTCTTCTTCCATTTTACAGATGAAGAAAACTACCAGGCAGTGCTGCAGAGACATTTGATACTTAGTGGTGGCATAAAACTAGCAGGGTGCCAATTTTATTTCATACATTATCAAGGGGGAGGGGGCTATTCCTCTGCTCTCAGAAATTATAATCGATTTTCTCTTTGCACAGAACGCTTGCATTGACCCGCTCTGATCATGGTAAAGGACATGTTGCCAAAGCAGTAGAAATCCCTTTCCATGCCATGAAGATGCAGGTTGAGGGCTTTAGGACCTATGCAAACGTTAAAAAAAGAAGCTGCTTGTCATACATAAATATGCTAACAGGTAAATTAGTTACTGTTTAGCAAGTGTATTTGGAAGTCACCACAACTCAACAAACAGTGAAAGCCATTCCAGTTCAGAAAGACAACTGGTCACACACACGGCTGGATTACTTTGACACATGGAGGTGGGATTTTTTACACACGTGCTGTGGAACTACAGAACACCTCACAGGAAAATTTGGTACTGGCTACTGACAGTGGGGCTTGCAGTACAATTCTTTTTCTCTAGTCTTTGAAAAAGGGTAGGATTTTATTAACTTTTCAAGGATTTGAGTCATCTCAATTCAAGCCTGTAGATCTGAAAGCACAATGAATATTGATTATGCTTCAGAAGGACACCAAAGTTAATATACTAGGAAATATTCTGAACACAAGTGGCAATTTACTGTCAGGAACACAATGTATCAACAGCTCACTCTATCAATCATGAAAGTGGCAACAAATCAGTCCTTCTGCAGCAAATGAATAAAAGAACTGGGAGGGGTGGGGAGGAAACACACAACAAAACAATCTATCCCCTGTACCTCTGCTCCTGCATCTGCTATGAAGAATAAGCTTCCAATCTGAAAGTCCTTTGTAAGGCACAAACGACATTCAACCTGGAACCAGGCCACGAAGCACGCGCATGCGTTACTGAAAGGTCCTATTGACAGAACCACTCCACGAGCTCGTGTTCCCCCTTTCAATCTGGCGTTTGTTACCAAATGCTAAGTAGTACCAGATTCGGTTTTCAAGTGCTTTCCACCCAGTAACAGGTCATGCATAAGAAGAGTTAATACCCTGAATTCTGTGTAAAGCTTATTTCAATGAACAGAAAGCAAATCATATGCAAATTTCTTAACTGCAAGTATCGTGTGGGGCTAACAAGCACACGAATGCTTCACTATGCAAAATCCATGCAAATACCTGTGGAAGATTTTAACCTGGGAATATTCAATATTCCAACTGCATGTAAATATCTATGAAAGATTTTAACCTGGGAACACTGCCTGTCACACTACCTTTCTATGGTTGTGCACACTACAATATTTTTCATATCCTTAATATCTGCACTCCTGACAATACAAAATACTGGGTCAAGCAATTAGGCAAATTCGAAAAAATGCTTTGAGAAACATCAAACAACGATAAAGGAGGTCAGATTTGTATAACACACAGACTGTTTGCATATGAACGTTAAGTTTGCACGGGCTGGGTCAAACTGGAGCACTCAGAAGGGATGGTTCCTCCATGAGAACACACTAAGGCTGGAATCGAGAGGGTTGTTAGACTGTTTTCATCGAACACATCATTTTTCTCAAAATGAAGCACATGTAACAACACGTCCTGAAGCTCTTGCAAACAATGCAACTGGAGTGCACAGTGTTCATAAGAAACACATCAGCAGTAGACAGTGCAAGAAAAAAAATATTCCTAAAATTCCATGCAAGCCTCAAATTAGTAGGCTTACTGGGGGACCATGGCAGAGTTACTGAAACAAAGAATGAGTCATTTTCTTATGTGCCACGACTTTTTTTATACAAAAAAATTTGTATATAGATTTAATTTATTAGGCATTTAGTATCAGAGTTCCCATATGTTAACAAATATGAAAATGGTTTCTGTTTTATGCAATTACGAATTTGTAACCGCGACTTCCTCAGTAGATTTCGAAGAAGGATGGAACTATACTGAAGCAGAAAGCGTTCAATGAGACTCAACATACAATAACATACTCTTATCAGAAGAGGAACACCCTGTAACTAAGAAAATGATGGACTTTGGAAGGATGGACTTATTTTACCTAGCTTTCGGGGAGGGGGGTGTAGAGTTAGAATCACAGACTTCGATTTTACTGATTCTTCCTTACACTTGCTGTGTCCCATTCTCATCTCCTACTTTGGAGGAATAATGCAATTGCCTTCCAGCGTTATTAAAAAGTCAGAAAGTGAGAGCATATATGTTTAACATCTAGGAGAACAAACCAAACAGACCGAACAAAGCTTAAAAATCTGGAAAATGATGAAAACTTGAAAATCAAAAAGATTTGTATATGAATCATTTAGACCAGTTTTTACAGATTAATAGCGAAGTCGTGCATTTTCTATTAAGGGTTTCTTACACATTTCAAATTCACTTCACATTTGACTTCTTCCCCAGCATGAGATACCTGTCATTACTGACTTTCACTTTGCCGAGATGTGCTGTGCAGGCCACGTGATGAAGTTATCAATAATGCAGGCTGCAAGTGTATCGTGTTTAAAATGATGGCCTACTTTCAGTCACTGCTGTAAAGATCATGGAAACTAGCATCAGCCATAGTACTGTGGAGTTCCAGTGCTGAGGCTAATATTGGCCTCTGCAAAAGTGCACCGGACTGTAAAATTTGAAATAAAATCTGATATTCAACTGTCCTGTAACCAATGGCTCAAAGGCTCTTCTGCTTTCTGTATCATTCTTCACTAAATTTTGCCTAACTGCTACTGTTAGAGGGCCATAATTCAGAACTGTATCTCATCTTTAATGATCTCCTTCCTGCTAATGCATGATGCTCCGTAACAGACACGAGCAAGTTTAATTTGTTTTCAGGATGCTTTATGCACATACTTATGTATATTTGTCTGCATACCGACCATTTAGTATCAACTAATTATGAATACTAGAAAAGTTTTCCTTTATCATGAACGTACTTGATGCACATGTAAATTTTTTTGGAGGATGGGAGGAGTTTGTTTGGTTTTTCATTTCTACTACTGAGGAGTACAAAGCTCAGACATCTTTCAGCCCCAGCCTCCACTCCAAGACAGATTTAAGTCATTTACTAATAAAGTTTAGAACTTCTTTCATTCTTTATTTTTGATACCCAGTAGGCCCAGAGATCAATACCTTACTGACCTTCACACCATTCACATAAAAGTTGGTCATGTCTCAATAGCAAGGCCTAAATAGTACCACCAAAACCAAACAAAATTTTCCATATACCCTTAGAGCCACCTACACCTCACCTGTATCTGAATACTTTCCTGATTTGAGAAAAGGCATGAGATACATAAAGGAAAACATGCCTGAAAGACATTTGCATCTCTGCCTGCTATTCACATCACAATAATAGCTCTACGTCTCCATCAGCCACCGCTACATCGCCTATTGAGGAGACAACAACATTCTCACAAAAATTCTGGTGCACCAAGCAAGCCTGGTTCAGCCCTCAGAGACTCTTCCTCTGACAAATAAAAATAGACATACAGAATTAAAAACAATTGTCATCAATGAGGTTGCCAAAAAAAAATGGCGTGTCTCGCTCTTAAAACCCCAGTAATGTAGCCCTGAGCACCCCAGGGGTCACCAGAGCTGCCATCCCGTAGCTGTCCCTGCCAGCCACGCACTGCAGGACATGCTACAAGGTTAAGTTTATCATAGAATCAGTACAGTTGGAAAAGACCTCTAAGGCCATCAATCACAGAATCATAAGATTGCAAAAGACCTCTCAGATCATCAAGTCCAACCATCAACTCAACACCACCATGCCTGCTAAACCACATTCTGAAGTGCCACATCTACACATTTTTTTAACACCTCCAGGGGTGGGAACTCCACCACCTCCCTGGGCAGCCTGTTCCAATGCCCGACCACTCTCTCAGTAAAGAAATTTTTCCTAATGTCTAATCTAAACCTCCCCTGATGCAACTTGAGGCCATTGCCTCTCGTCCTATCACTAGCAACCTGGGAGAAGAGACCAACACCTGCCTCACTACAGCCTCCTCTCAGGTAGTTGTAGGGAGCAATAGGTCTCCCCTCAGCCTCCTCTTCTCCAGACTAAACAGCCCCAGTTCCTTCAGTCGCTCCTCGTAAGACTTGTTCTCCAGACCCCTCACCAGCCTCACTGCCCTTCTCTGGACACGCTCCAGCACCTCAATGTCCTTCTTGTAGTGAGGGGCCCAAAACCGAACACAGTACTCAAGATGCAGCCTCAGCAGGGCCGAGTACAGGGGCACGATCACCTCCCTGCTCCTGCTGGCCACACTATTCCTGATACAAGCCAGGATGCCATTGGCCTTCTTGGCCACCTGGGCACATTGACGGCTCATGTTCAGACAGCTGTTGACCAGCACCCCCAGGTCCTTTTCTGCCAGGCAGCTTTCCAGCCATTCCTCCCCAGGCCTGTAGCGTTGTGTGGGGTTGTTGTGACCCAAGTGCAGGACACGGCATTTGGCCTTCTTGAACCTCATACAGTTGGCCTCAGCCCACTGATCCAGCTTGTCCAGGTCCCTCTGCAGAGCAACACTCCCACCCATCTTGGTGTCATCTGCAAACTTACTAAGGGAGCACTTAATCCCCTGATTCAGATCATTGATAAAGATGTTAAACAAGACCAGACCCAAAACTGAGCCCTGAGGAACACCACTCGTGACCGGCTGCCAGCTGGATTTAACTCCATTCACCACCACCCTCTGCGCTTGGCCATTCAGCCAGTTCTTTATCCAGCAGAGAGTACACCCACCCAAACCATGGGCAGTCAGTTTCTCTAGGAGGATACTGCGGGGAACAGTGTCAATGGCCTTACTAAAGTCCAGGTAGACAACATCCACAGCCTTTCCTTCGTCCACTAGGCAGGTCACTGGGTCATAGCAGGAGATAGGGTTGGTCAATCTTGGCTTTACAATATGATATAGTCTGGAATTAGGTTTGGGAAAAGAATTAGTGTAGAAAATAAGGATTTTTCCTTCTTCAAAATCTACTGAGGAAGTCCAACCGTCAGCCCATCACCCACCACACTCCTGCTTAAAGGACAAATGGCTCGCCGAGTCCAGTACCAGATTTCTCTTCACTTCAGCCCCTCTTACCTCACAAACAGATATCCGTCAGGCCTCAAGGCAGACTTTCTCACTGTTGTATAAATCTGCCTGTATTGCCCAAGACCTCTGAAACAGCAACAAATCAGTCTAGCCATGAATAACCAGGAGACTGAAATCTATGAATATGAAGAGATATTTTTATCCACTAAATGAGCTGCATTTGTAGAAGACTAAGGTACAGAGAATAGTTTCCATTATAACCGCATGAATAGCAGCCTTTTTCTTTAGGCTGGTAACTTGCCAAGTGAAAACTATAAACTCCCATCTCTTATTAAGGGTTTGGAATAACTCCAACATCTGTTGTAACTTAATGTCAAAAGGCAATCTCAAACCTGCACTTGAAACTTTTCAGACTTACTACACACCCTCTCCCATGGCAACTGATTCACTGAGGTGCCATCTCACCCTCAACGCTATTTACAAAGAATAGCTGATACCCAGCAGTGGATTACTGGCAAAAAAGCTGGCCATCAACAGGCAGCAGAGATGCGTTCCCTAGCTGGTGTGCCATTACAGATCGAGCCGGTGTTTTAAAAATGTTTGCTGCAGGCAAACACCGAGGCACATTACTACAGCTCAGCTTCCAACCATGAGTCGTTCAAGCACAGTAACTCCAGCAGATCTTTGAGCACAAGAACCACCTCGTCGATCAGCTGGCAGGATAAGCCATTGAAATTCATTTCTGTCCAGTCTGCACCAGTAAGTTGTTTACCTCATGGTACTATCAGTTTAGTTTCCCTTTACTTTAAAAAAAAAAATAAAAAGAAAAAAATCTACTTAACTTTCAAGTTGTTTCATTTTCAAATTCAGTGCTAATATATTTCAAACATATCAATAGTGAAGCTCAGCAGAAAATCTATCTTCCACTTGAAAAACACCACAGCAACTGAAGCACTCTAAAAATTAATTAAATATCATGTCACAGAAAAGTGGAAAAGATCCTTACAGCGTTACGAACTATACTATTAATGGTTTCTAAATAGAACACCCCCCCCTTTTTATGTTCTAATCAATATAAAATGTTTAAAAAAATTCTCATTAAATGTCAGTGGCAATGTTTCAAGTTACTACTTTATTTTGAAGAGAAATTTAATTTTTCTCCATCTTTCCTAACTGGAACAATGAACCTCCCTATCTCCCATTCCAATCTTAATGTTCTATTAATTTGGGACTAGCAGCTTGATGAAGCTGAAAAATGAACCAAAAACACATTAAAGACTTAAATTAACACTTCACTGAAGAAGAATGAACATTTTCTTCCCTTGACCAAAGCCTGCATTTCTCTTCCAACCAAGTTGTAACATTTGATGTAACGGAACATTTCAGTCAGAACAAAAAATGCTAAAAATTAAATCAGTTTTTCTTTGAACAATTCTAATTGTGAACAGTAGCTTCTGACAAAATAGTATTAAGTAACATGCTGAAGTTTCTGCCACCACCAAAACAGCAGTAAAATCTTAACCACTGCAGTCCTTCAACAACGCTAGCCACAAAACACGTTACCACTTCAACACTCGCAAACATTTAATGCTGTATTTCAGATAACTCCGGCGCTTTGAAGCAGCTTTGAGTGTCAGCTTGGTTTGAAAAGTAAGGCAGCAAAGATTCAAGGTTAAGCAGAGTTACGTAAAGCTAACTGCTTTCTATTTTACTGTAGCGGAGAAGCACAACTTAAAATCAAACTTCTATCTCATGTAATAAAATAACAGCCTGCTTTAAAACTTCAATCTCAAAAGAAAAACCCTTCTTTGCTAATCAAAATATACCTCTTCATGTGCAACTTGAGCACAGACTTTCACAGCTTCTTATTTTTACATTTTCATGCATTAAGAATCATAGGTAACCTTTTTCGGTTACCAAGTAATTAATGGTTAACGATTCAATTGTCACTTCTGTAAATCTGTGTTTGGGATGGAAACCAAAGGCAGCCCCTCAGACACGTACACAGGAAAACCTCCACTCCCTCCTCCCCCCACCCGAGCAGTTCCAGCAAGAGGGACCCTCCCAGGTGCTGTCATCATCTTCCATTCCTTAAGCTTCTGGCTCACCAAAAAATCATCAACAGTCTTGTCTGGCATTAACAACTTATTTTTAGAAAGTTTAGAAAAGATACACGACAGCAGGGTTTTAGCACGGTCCCGGTTCTCTACACTTGACCACGTGACAGTTTGCAATTACTTCTGTACCAAACGTCGACTACACTTCGCAGAAGGACTACCCTAAGTTTTCCTCAACAGTATTTTCATTCAAAGAGGTACAGGTACAAAGGATACAACGAAAGAGAACTTGAAATCTCTTTCTCTAGCTGGCTCTGGGACCAGGCAGTTGCAATGTAAGTCTACCGTATTTTACATAGTTCTATGTTTCAGGAATGCACCAGCCAAAACTCTAGTCCAACAGCCAGCTGTTGAATGAAGAAAGAAAAAGCAGTACAGCGTAAAACAAAGGTTTGCATACAGCTTGCAAACATTACATATTCTACAAAATATTATTAAGAGCTTGAACTTCTTCAGCCATGCGTTACATCTGTGGAAGTTACAGAAATGATTCCGAAACTGTCCACACCAAGCAATTCCTCTCCACGAAGAAAATATATTTTCTTACTAATTTTCACAAAAGAAAACTTGGTATTTTGTTACTTATTGCTGTTTGTGAAAAAGCAGTGATTTGATAAAATCTCCAACATTGAAAGCTGCAAAAGTTACATTATCCGAATAACAGATAGTCCTTACAACTTCTTCCACACACCCTTTGGACAGTCTGCTGATGAAAAAAAAAAAAAAGGTGGAAGGATAAGCTCTTTTTCCTCAGCAATTTCTTTATCACTGACGCACCGGTCACAGCCCATCTCTCCTGTCCAGCAGTCTGACAGAGGGGCACAGCGGCGTTTTTAGAAAAAGGTGTCAGAAACATAACAGCGAGCGAGTTGCGCAAGCAGCCGCTTCCAGACCCAGAGATAATGATGCCTCACCTAATTTATGAGGTGGGAAACCTTACTCTCTCTTCGAAATTTCTTTTCAGTGCCTGATACGCCACATACTTTGCTATTTATCAACACACAACTCGTTCCTGAATATTTGGCCCTGAAGATAATTCCAGCGGTGAGTATCAGGGGCTGAGTTGACAGCATATAAAAAAGCATTGTATTTCACACTTCAGCTTTTTGTGGGTTTATCTTCATTGCCTGCCACAACAGTGCCATAACAACTGTCTAACAGGTCATATTCCTCCCAATGCTTCTGTCACAGTACCAGGTGAAAATCTCATTCCTGACCATTTCCTCACTGATCACTTCTCTACATCAAACCACTTCATCCACAGTTCCCTTAATTAGCTGTGTCTGCCCAGTAACTCCGCTCATACCACTACTTTGATAATAGGGATCACTTTAAATTAAAAAAGAGAGCATTCATAGGACCACAAAAACACCACAAAGACTTGGTCGTTTCTCACCAAGAGTGAGCGACACGCCCAAACAACAGAAAATAACAAAATACCATCAAACTATCAATGCAAATGACCATACACAAATCACCATACTGATAAACCCGATTTATTATTTTAAAGAGAAGAAAAAAACAGCTTTTTTAGCTTTGGTAAGCCTGGTCCTTGTGATACTATTTGTCAAAAAAAAAAAAGCGCTGCAACTCTGAAGAAGGCTTTGCTCTTTTTCTTTCACCATCTTTCAAAACAGAGACATACATATTCCACAAAAACAAGCATTTTCAGACTCTTGATCAGTGTGAACGCTCCTCCTCCTGTCGCTCCCCTCTCCGTGCCTCCCCAACAATCCCATAACTTTCTCTGAAGCAAGCCCTGACACGTCACCTATGCAACTTCTGCCCGAAAATACTAAGGAAAATATCCATCAACAATAACAATTGTTTCAAAAAAAAAAACATCCAACAAACAAAAAAACCCCACACCTTGGAATTTCACTCCCTTGAGAATTTATCTAGAGTAAATTAAGATATTACTGCCTGCAACTATTCATTAGCGTGCCTCAGCAGGAGATCCCCATCTTCACAGAAAGCCAATGGATCACACGATCATTTTTTTCTCCCCTGCTCTCTCATTTTCTTTTTACTCCGCACCACGGTGTGGATGGCAAGATGGTGCCTTCCAAATCACCTTTGGCGGACGGCTGTCTGTGCTCTCACGGGCCAGTCGCACGCCGACGCAGCAGAGAGCTCAGGCAGGAAGGGCGCAGCTCTGCCCGGGATGGGCGGTGGGTCAGGCAGACGGTCCCGAAGGCCACCGTCCGACCACCTCGCCCAGCGACGCCAGAACCTAAGCGCTGGTCTCCACAAGCAGATGTGGAAAAGCCTTTAGCGGCACAGGAGCCAACAACCACTTCCCTGCTTCCAAACACCCCAACACCAATGGGACACAGCTGAGATGGAATCCTCACCGTCCACCTCCTCCCTGCAGGTCAAGGCAAACACCACGTATTTAACTCCATGCAGAAACACGCTGGAACACGCCACCTGCTCCCAGAGAGCAGCATTCCCAACGCCAGCTTTTCATCTCAAAGTTCAAGAAAGATTATGAACTACTGGAGAGAGTCCAGTGGAGGGCTACAAGGATGATGAGGGGACTGGAGCATCTCTCCTACAAGGAAAGGCTGAGGGAGCTGGGCTTGTTCAGCCTGGAGAAGAGAAGGCTGAGAGGGGACCTTAGAAATGCCTCTAAATAT
>Ga0065711_1034636_pt1 | contig 23460 bp, 13 predicted proteins | sample Hoacrofraction12_FD_59098 | JGI IMG/M metagenome (GOLD analysis project Ga0065711, IMG submission 59098) | Hoatzin crop microbial communities from Cojedes, Venezuela - Epithelial fraction 12 v2 (version 2) | ecosystem: Host-associated > Birds > Digestive system > Esophagus > Crop | place...
ACCTCATCAGGTTCCTCTCTGCCCAACTTTCCAGCCTGTCCAGGTCACGCTGAATGACAGCACAGCCTTCTGGTGTATCTACCACACCTCCCAGTTTGGTGTCATCAGCAGACTTGCTGAGGGTACATTCTAACTCTTCATCCAGGTCATTGATGGTAGTTTAGAGGTGGCTCAGGTATTTAAAGGTGGCTCAGGTATGTTTACATGAACTATAATCATCGTTTTAACTGCAGTGTTAATATAAACCAAGTGGGGATGGAATTACAAGAGAATCTGATCACTGGAAATACAAAATTATCTATTACTAACAGAGTTAGGAGTAGAACACTGTGTGTGTGACTTGAAAGAATGTCTTTCATAGAATCATAGAATCACAGGTTGGAAAAGACCTCTGAGATCATCAAGTCCAACAGTCAACCCAACACCACCATGCCTGCTAAACCATGTCCCAAAGTGCCACATCGACATGTTTTTTGAACACCTCCAGGGATGGTGACTCCACCACCTCCCTGGGCAGCTTGTTCCAATGCCTGACCACTCTTTCAGTAAAGAAATTGTTCCTAATATCCAATCTAAATCTCCCCTGACACAACTTGAGGCCATTGCCTCTTGTCCTATCACTAGTTACCTGAGAAGAGACCAACACCTGCCTCACTACACCCTCCTTTCAGGTAGTTGTAGAGAGTGATAAGATCCTCCCTCAGTCTCCTCCAGACTAAACAGCCCCAACTCCCTTAGCCACTCCTCGTAAGACTTGTTCTCCAGACCCCTCACCAGCCTCGTTGCCCTTCTCTGGACACGTTCCAGCATCTCAATGTCCTTCTTGTAATGAGGGGCCCGAAATTGAACACAGTATTCACGGTGCAGCCTTACCAGTGCAGCGTACAGGGGCAAGGGGCAAATCCCTGTTTTTCTTTATAGACTTTAAATTCCTTCCTAATTTAAAGTTTTGTGGGGAGGAACCTATAGATGGTGGATCCTGGAATGCCTATGACTAGAAACTGGGGTTTGAGGAGAATGAATAATCATTTCTGTTATCAAAATCATGATATAACATGATATATCTATTCAGAAAACCTTACAATATTATATTTCCTCTTTAGAGCTGAACCATAGTTTTGATTCCTGTTTTTCCTGGGGTGGATCCAGAGGAGGGCCACAAAAATTATCAGAAGGCTGGAGCACCTCTCCTGTGAGGAAAGGCTGAGAGAGTTGGGGCTGTTCAGCCTGGAGAAGAGAAGGCACCGGGGAGACTTCATTGCGGCCTTTCAGTAATTTATGGGGGCTTATAAGAAAGATGGGGACAGATGTTTTAGCAGCGCCTGTTGCAATAGGACAAGGGGCAATGATTTTAAACTGAAAGAGGGTCAATTTAGACTAGATGTAAGGAAGAACTATTTTACAATGAGGGTGGTGAAACATTGGATCAGGTTGCCCAGAGAGGTGGTAGATTCCCCACCCCTGGAAACATTCAAGGTCAGGCTGGACGGAGCTCTGAGCAACCTAATCCAGTTGAAGATGTCCCTGCTCATTGTAGGGGACGCTGGATGAGATGGCCTCTAAAGGTCAATTCCAACCCAAACTGTGCTATGTTTCGATGTTTGTTACTCGCCAAAGGTCTGTGTAAATAAATACGTAGTGACTGTTCTGTCAGAGTGGGAAGTGCAGAGCATCCAGATGACTTGCATCTGAATATTTATTATCGTCCCCACTAAGTTGCACTTTATCTGGTTTTTATGGAACTCTTGAATTTAAATCATTATGACCCCCTTTTCCCTGCTAGCTTTATTCTCTGTGGTGAATTTTAGGTAAATTTGTCCTTTTGTACATTTAAATGGGTTTTGATTTGTCTAGAGTGCAGCCTTTTACACAGAAGTGTAACAAAGAACCCCCTACAATTTGTATTTTGCTTATTTGTGGGTTCTATAAAAGTTTTTAGTCTTTTTCTGCATGCACATGCCTTTGAAACATGTAACCTTTTAAAGGAAACAGCCAATTTCTCTCTACTCATGCAACAGAAAGGTAGGAAAAATGACGGTATACTGTCATACAACTTATATTATTGATTAATCAATAATATACAGATGTGTCAGAACAACCTCTCAAATACTCCATATAATCCCTGGTTTGGCTCTGCACACTGTGATGTAATACTGGAGAGTGGATACAGGTGTACATGTGGTTTGGGACATGTATTTGCATAAAGAATAGTTTTTGTACATCTGCCTGGTAGTGGTAAGGCCAGCTGAGTGACTCAGTTTCTGGCAGAAACTTCTGGTTTGCTAATATTCAAAAAAATCTGGGAACAAATGACTTCAAAGTACCAAGGGGAAAAAAAATGTTTCCAAACTAAAGTTGTCGGTACAGAAATAATTTTGAGGGAAAAATTTTCTACTTGAAGCTCATGCACAGAATGTTAGGAAGTTTGTGTCTTCAAATGTTACCAAACCTTTTGATTATATATACATGTTGTTTTCTTACCTGTCTTGCATGTCATACTAGCTTCCCCTCTGTGTACTATTTCTAAGTGGCTATTCTTACAAAGGAAAAAGTACTAAACATGCCAGATTACTTGTGTCCCTATTTTTCATTCTTTGTTTCCTTTTTTTCTTTTTTGTAACCTTAGTTTTGTTGGATGTTGTCAAAGAGCTGAATTTTCCTCAGGTTTGTTTGTGCTAGCTTCGCAGACTTTATCCTAAACAAAGTGTTTTATTTGCATCTTTTTCCTTTCAGGAGTGGCTAACAAGTAAATGAAACTGTGTAGCAGTGCTTTATAACTTGAAAAAAAAATTCCATTCACTTTGGAAAATTCTGGAGAAACACCGTATTTTTCCTTTTGCCACTCAGAACTTCTTATAAGTTAGAAAAACTGAAAAATTATAAAAAAAGAAAAACATGTGGCAGAAAAATAATTAGTCAAAAAAATTTAATTTGGCTTTTTCGCTGAGTTGAATCTGAGTGATGCTTAATTTGCCCAGCTTTGATGCGTCAATAACCACAATAGTGTCTTCCTTGTCTTCTGTTGATTTTGTGTTAAATACAGCTAAAATGAACCACTACATTTTTCCTTTTTTTGGGGCAGTATACAGTTTTGCTAACTTACTTGTTCTTTCAAAAAATGAGGAAACACTAAAGAAAAAAGTAATCCAGAAAATGTTTGTACTGGTCCTAGTGATTATCAGAGACAGAGAAAATAAATGAATTTATAAGAGTTAGTAGGCTGTTCTGCTAAGAGTAACACACTGGCTTGCCTTTTCTTTTGCTGATCGTGTTTCTTTTGAACATCTTACTGTATGCAAAATACAGAATATCTGTGTCATTTCAAATGGTTTTTTGAGTTCATAGATCTGACACTGACCTCTGAAATGCACAAGATTGTATTATTTTTAATCCCAAACCTTAATTAGCTTTATGGCAAGCTCCTAATGAATGTGTGTTGCAAACCAAGGGCCAAGGTCTCTCTGTTTTCAAAATCTTAACTGTGTCTTGGGAAGGGAAAAATGTAAGACAGGAAATTTTTGTCAAGTGCTTAGACAGAAGTCCCAGGAGGAGCAGGCGTTTTTCCCCCCTCTTTTTTTGCCAGAATTTCCCACAGGGTTAATCCACCAAGCGATAATTTCAGACCTGTCAGAAGTTCCACAAAATATTGTGATAATAAAGACATCACCTGTTATCAAGAATTGTGTAAGCTGTGAAGAAAATGATATTTTCAGATGAAGCATGTAACTCTTTAAAAGGAAGAGTATGTGTCTCTGTCCTTGCATTACACAGTATTTTCAGAGACGAAGCATTTCCTCCTGAGTTTCGTTTAACAGGTATTTTATTTTCTTAAAGTCTGCATGTGTGGGGTAGGCTTCTTGTTTGTGACATAAATGCCCATCGGAGTAAGAGAAATGGAAGAACTCTCTTTGTTTGAAGAAGTAAGTGTTTGCATGTTAGTGAAAATAAGCATACTTTGAAACATATACACTAGGTACATAAATTTGCATGTGAATTGTGTCTTATACATACATACTAACATGTTGTCCTCATGATAGGACCGTTTTTGGAAATGTGGCACTTAGTGCACGAAGTTTGTCTGTAGATGGCCCTACTGTAACTTTACTGAGAGGGAATTAGTTTGGTTTTGGTTATGAAGGAAGAATACGGTATAAGATGCTGTGAATTAATGATGTGTCACTAGAACATCTAACAGTAGCTATATTTTTTTCATCTCAGGGTGTTTGTAAAAGGATAGAGCTGGTGTGAGGAGGTTGGTACAATTGCAAACGTTTAAAAATGCTGTTGAGAAATTCTAGGAAGTGTAGGCTTAAAGGATTTTTTAGTACCAGTCTTGATTTGTAATAATGAAAGCAGTAGGAGCATATATGAAAATAAAATTAATTTTACTTTGTCTAGTCCTGAAAATTATTGTACTGTTTCTCAATTTAATAGAAATTAACATCTATTTCATCCTGTCCTTCGTTTGCAGATCATGTCAAGACATTTCTTTCTCTTTTCCCGGACAAAACATCTTTAGCCTTCTCAATAATTTAAAAAGACAAGTGCTTTCCCAAGCCTTTCCCCCTTTTTTTTCCCTTGCTCTCTTTGATGTGTGCTTTGCAAGCTAATTCTTTATTGCAGTGTTTATAGATTCTTTCTGTTTGGTGCTAGGCTGTGATGTATATTGGCAATAGCAGTTGCTTCTGGATGCAAACGATATAGGGAGGAAGCCAGGAGATCATGAGCTTGGGAAGCTTGTTGGTCGTAATTTGAGGCTCTGGATAACAGTTTAATATAGCTCTTAAAGACACACATGCACACACACACACACACAAAACTCTTTCACAAGTCCTAGAAAAAATGGTTCACAGGGGAAGAAAGAATGCTAAGTCTGAAAGGACTGACAAAGACTGTAATTTTTCTCCTGTGAGATAATGGTTTGAAGCCAGCAGCAGATAAAAGATTGCCGTAAGAATGGCTTAATTCCCCATCTTGTAAAAGGATTAGATAATACAGTCTCTTTATGGATTCGTTACTCTGGGAAATATATTTCCATTTTTGGTTCTCCTCAGAAATAGCTGGAGATTGTACTTATTTAAATGCACAAAGACCTGCATTCAGACATTTTGAAAAGGCAAACAGCACACAGAAAAGATTATTTTGCAGGCTGTCAATGTGTAAGTTTTGCTTAGCAAGTGGATATTCTAGTTTTACCAGCTGAAAACATTATGGCTGTGCATTACGTATTAGTGACACAGAAACTTTCCACAAAAATCTTCAAGAGTGACTGGAAAATAATGCTTTTAATTTGCAGAAATAGAATGGACTTCAATCAAAATCCATTTTTAACTACAGTATTTTTAAAGCTTGGAGTACCGTTACTGGTGTGGTGTTGAGGTTGCTAGGGAAAGGTACAAGAAAACATTCAATGTAACCTAAAAGCATGTGGGGGCTTTCAGGACTTCTGTTATCTGATCTCTGTTGCTCTAACTTCCCTGGAGTTATGTATTTGTTCTATGGAAATTATAATTGAGTATTACAGTGATATCAAAGAGAGATGTTAGGTGTAGATGTAATGCTTTAAAGTACAGAAAGGAAGCAGATGATTCAAAAGAAAAAAAAAAAAAGAGGAAGTCTGAAAATTCCCTTTGGTTGCCAAAGAAACATTATCGTGTTATATTTTTAATAAGTTTCTTTTGTTAATAAGTTCATGATATTCATTAATCTTACAAAATGTATATTACAGCTTTTAATCCAAATCAATAACTACTTCATAAAGAAACTAACTAAATCATTGAAGTATTTGTTAGGATTTTTTCAAGACCATAGGTCACCTACTTTGAAATAATTTAAGCAAAATCAGTGATTCAACAAGCCAAAATCTCCTTAATTAAGATTCTAATACAGACATGACACAACCTCTGTTCAGAGTTGAGAACTTTTCTTTGCGGTTGTAGCCTTAAAAATGTACACTGATCTTGGGTGAACATGAAAACAGCTTTACTGCTCTTTTTGCCGAAAGGTTTGAGGATTCTTTGCTGAACTTTCCCCTGCTTCTCGCCAGGTTTATCTAAAAGAAGTCAGCTGAGTCTTCAGCAAAGCAGATCAGGAATTTTAAAGGTGTGTTCTTTAGGAAATAATGATTCACAGAAATATTTTACAGAAATTAAAATTTAGCTGAGACAGGGCAGAGCAGAGAGAATGGCTGGAGCTGCAATTCTCAGATGTGTAATTTCCCACTTCCTCCTCGGGGAGTGCTCTTTGCTGCCTTGGAGCCCCTGGAGGAATTTTTCTTTATTACTAAAAAGCCAGCAGAAGCATTTGTATTGTCTTGTCTTGAAATAACAGGTTTTCAGGATTTCTTCTCAAGTGGAATTTCAAAGTTACTATTGTTGTTGACATCTGGGAACATCAGAATTTGAGCAAATTTATCCAGCTCTAGTTTTCTGTGTTTAAAAGGAAAAAGAAACCCCGTAGTCGTGTATCAGAATTTGAAGGCCAACCACGTAAACACTAATTATGTAACTCTTGCATGTAGTTGTTTATTTGGGTATTAAAGGAGAGTTTGTACAAAAGTGATAACCCTTCTTCTGTTTGGGTTTTTTTGGTTCATTTTTGGGAGGAACAGAATGGGAATTTGGTTACATGAGTTAAGCGACATATTTCTGGAAAACTGTCAGAAAAGTATTAATATAAATATAATCCCAGGTCCTCTGTCTGTCGGTGAGCAATCACCCTCCTCTGAAGGTGAATCTCCTCTCCTGCTTAGTATTTGATTTGACACAAAAACTTCCTAAAGCACAACCTCTACTATACACCAGCACAAGGCAATTTATAATGCACATACTTTGAATTAGTAGTCTACAGAAAACACAAATACTAAGGAGCTTATATCTCAATATTAGGTATTAGAAACATTTCTATTTCTTTGTTTTCAGGATACTTTATTCCTTCTCATTAGGCCCTAATGCTGGAAAATACTTATGCTTGTGGTTAAGTGTTTTTATTTATTTTTATGAATCTGATGTAGGCCTTGGAAGTAATTTTTTTTTTCTTCTAATTCATTAATATTGCGAGAATGGTGTTCACCAGTGAACTTTTTTTTAACTGTAGTATTCTGTTATAACATAGAGTTACTGTAATTTTATTTACTGCTAATTTTAAGAATATCGTAGGACAACAGTGTTGACATGGAGGACAATCATAGTGTATGTCTACATCTGGTGCACTAGAAGAGTTCTTAGGTAGGAATTTGTCCTTCATCTGTACTTGCAGTCATGTACACACTCAAGTATAGACATAGTCGTAGTTGCCCTCAAAGCAGGACTTTGTTTTACCTCTTAAAAATCTGTTTTGTTTAAGCATAAATTCCACAAATTTCAAATCTGAAAATGCATGCCAGCTTTAAATTGTGGAGAAAAAAATCCATTTTAGTTCAGCTTCCTCAGCTGTTCCCTGTTATTTTTTTCCTGGAGATACAGTTTAATTCCAGTGTCCTATTATCTAGAAGCTCTGCAGCTGTATGAGGGCTACTGCATTGTTTTAGGGGTGGTACAAGCGGAGAAATCACAGCTCCTCTAGCATTACTCTCTCCTTCTATCCCCGCTATACCCACACTTTATTAGGTACCTATTATAATTAGTCATTTTAGGATACTGTTAGGTGGATTTTGGATTCATATAAGGAATTGTCGCCAGCTTCTAAGGGAGGTCATTGATGTAACATCTTTCTAAAGCAGCAATTGCCATAATGTCAAGAAGCTGTCTTCTTAATAGCTCATGTAAATTGGATATTGATGGGTATCAGAAAGATTTGAAAACAAGAGCACTAGTTCTGTCACGCAAAAAGAACTGGGAAGTGTAATGACATGCCATGTAGCTGATTGCAATAAAGTAGTAAACTCAACCAGACTTTGTTTTCTTGTTAAATATGTCAAGTTTTGGGAAGAGCTGACTTTCAGATAGTAGTGACAAGTTTCACCACACAGTCTGCTCAAGTAGTATCAGTTTGATTAGAAGAAAAGATCATGAAGAAGTTTGTCCTAGTGAACTGTGTTAGAAAAAGAAGATGTCATTATGTAAGGGTCCTTTCTAGTGTCTACTTCTATATAGCTGTAATTAGGTAAAATCATGTAGATAGGTCTAACTGTAATATTTTGGGCATAATTAAGTAGCATGCCTTATAGTATCAAAATGATTTACTGGTAAATTTCAGAAACTAAAAGGGAAACGCTCTTAGTTTTTCAGAGTCATCTAATGGGGAATATATTGTTGCTTTGGAAATCTCATTGATGACTTTCAAAAAGCGTTACAGCATGTATTCATTCATACTGCTTATTCATTCCTCCTTTAGTACTAACAGAATACTCTTTGCTTTATGCAAATATGTGGAAGAATTTGGCTCTATAATCGGATTCAGACAGTACAATCTAGAAACAAACTATATGCTGGATGCCTATTTAACATCAACACAAAGCTGATATTGCAGAATGACTGCTTATACTGAGCCAGTTTATTTCCAGCTGCTAAATAACTCTAGAAGAAAGATCAAGATGCACTCAGTGTTTCCTCCTGATAGCAATGATTACATTGCCAGAGGGATGTTACTGTGGCTTTGAAAACAGGGTGGGAGGGCGAGGAGGTTGCTATGAAGGGAAATAAAGTTAGTCCATGAGGCATTTCCTCATTAAATTGTGCCATCAGAAAAGCTCAAGAGTCTTTTGACTGCTAAAATGGGTATCTCCGAAAGGTCAGGCACGAGAAAAGCTTGAGACTTTGTAGTAGTTGATCAGTCTCTTCCAGCTGGACTCCACCAAGCAGCCACTCAACAGAGCTCATCTATCACGCAGGAAATGCAGATCTGCGCTGAATCCTTAGCCCACCTGCATGGTGTACAATGTCCCTGTCACTAAATTCATGTTACAGATACTTACATGCTGCATATTTAATCCCTGTAAAATTCCCCTGGAATATTCTGTCATCTTGAAAATAGAAAGAAGTTGAAACAGTTATGGCCAGTGGTCTGCTTTATTTCACTTTTTTATGCAACAAATGACACTAGAGTAGGAACTAGTATCTGATACTTCTCTAGAGTATTACTTCTTGCACTGCCCCTAGAATGAAATCAATGAGCCAGTGAGTTGTTTTCCACCTCTGTAATCATAGGGATTTACAAGTGTTTCATTAAGACAGTTGGTAATTGTGATACCACAGAACAATGTGTTCTGAGGTGTTGTTTGGCACTCAAAATTGCCAGTGAAATATTGAAGATGTTCAAAAGGAGTCTGTCATATTAGTCAGAATAGGGTTTTATGTAGGTTATTTTACACAGCCTCATCAATGAGAGGTTACGTGGTGTAAATCACAGATTAACCTCATTTTCATTTCAGTTTAGCAACTGGGATTCAGATGATAGTTTCATGTTAGTATTTTTTCATCTAGTAAAATAGGTGACTCGAAATATCGAATGGTAATAGCCTCTGCTTGATGACATGCCCTGTTCTCCAACAATCCTATATTTTAAGAAAGAAAAGCATCCTAAATGCTCAAGTTCAGCAAGGTACTTAACATGGGCTTGATTTTAAAACAGAGAGTAATCTACTTATCTAAGTGTGTTACTGAATCAAACTTGCAACATTTGTTTTATATCACCTTTGTGCATGCTGAAGTAATTTTTAATTTTTCTAGTGAAAATTTAAGGTGGCTGAACTTCTAGACTAAAAAAAGAAAAGGTTGGGATTTGTTTAGGTAGGTTACTCTTACTTCCAAATACTGCACCATCACTAACAGAATGATTAACAAAGTGGATAAAGGCAACTTACATGGAAATAATATAAAATCTTTGATAAGGTGATAAATCTTAAACATTGTAAAAAACATTGCTTTTTCAGATATCAAGAGAAAATACTTTCCTAATCTGAATCCTAAAGGAATCAACATGTTTTCTGTTTGCTGACTTTAGCCACTGCCATTTCTTAGATAATACTGTGTGTGCATATAGTTCGTTCAGGAGTGTGAAAAGACCTTTTGAAAGTAGTGAATTTTAAAAAAAACTCTATAATTTCAGTCTTGACTCTTTCTTATTTGCTGTTTTCTTCCTCTGATGAGGCAAGATAGGATTTTATTATGCTGTGACTCATTCAAGGAATGTAGCTGACATTGTTTTGTCTTCTTTCTGTATACTTTTGTAGTGTCATATTTTCTAAATCATACTGGCAGATCGACTTTTTCACACACCCACAAGCTTCTTTGTAGTAATAGACCTGGTATAATGCTGCTGCACCCGTCCTGTAGAACTTATTCAGAATGTCTTTGGTCTTGAAGTCCTTGGCAATTTTCTTGGAACAAGTCCTACAGAATGCATTTTTGGGTCAAAGGAAATTGAAATATTTGCCTGGAGGCTGTTTGCCTTTGTAGCTCTTGAAGCTCCAACGTGCAGCTGGTTGAATGTAGCTGAAACAATGGCCTCTAAGCAAGAGATCACACTACAAAAAGAATGTATATAGAAAAAAAATGCTGGCTATCAGGTATCAAGTGTAGACTCCCATTAAAATAATTAATAGCTGAAATAGTCCATGAAGTACTAGTAAGATACTAATTTTTAGGTACCTTAGTTTTTTGGAGTTTTTTTTAAGAGTACACATTGAAAATAACAGCCAAGATCTTCAAAGCTAGCCACCAGTTTGGAAAAGCTCGACTCTTTTTAGATTGCTTTGCAAATAAAGATGTGACTCTCATGTATTGCTCTTTTTATAATCACTTTTTCTAAAGCAGTGGACAAAAAGTCCCAGCACAACATTTTGGTCATCATTTTGTCTTTTTTTCCTAAAGGAATTTCTGTCTGGTAGCCAGTAATAAAAAAATCAAGACTGTCTTGGAGTTTACACTTCTGTGTACAACTAGTCTACAAGAAAAAGTGTTGGAGATGAAAATGCTTTTTAGTACCAGGGACCAGATAAGTGGATCTCATAGCTTAGGCCTTCCAACATAAATGAGGTTTGCAGCATGGTACAACACACTTTTTTTTGGAAGGCATTCAGCAAGAATGAATAGGGAAGAAAGTAGTGTAAACAAGGACAGAGAAGAAAATACATCTCTGACTGTATAATGAACTTCAGAAGCATTCAGAAGCTCTTCTAGATATATGCTTCTTTCTAATTTATTGCTTAAGAATTATGAAGTGTTTTCATTCTACTGTGGAGGTGTCTTATGAATAGTATTATTACTGAAGAAGAAATCAGAATAGTCCAAGCAGCAGAGTTCTTTTGGTGTTTGTGACTTTTTTTGTTGCTTGAGTCACTTGAGAAGCTATTCCAATATGAATCCACGTGTAAGAAATACATAAATAAGTTGAAAATTGGATATGAAAATGAGGTCCAGGTATGTCAAACATCATATTCAGCCATCAACCCACCCAGTTCACCCAGCCATCTCCTCCTACAAAGGGAAATCATATTAAATGGCTTTTCTGACTGAATACATTGAAAAGATTTTTTTTTTCATGAGGTGATGGACCACTTATATATAGGTAATTTCTACAATAAGATGAAAACAGTTTCGGTTGGTCATGTCTGGGTTGGATTTATGAAAGCTCCAAATGGGAACATATCACAAAATCTTGAACGTTCTGAGGGCATAAAAGAAGCAGATCCTACTTCTAGACATAATTTTTTTTATGACTGCCATATAGGCAGAGCAAGTTGGAGAAATTTTCCTTTTAATTAAACACAAATAAACTATCAGTATGACCGCGAGAAAAGTACATCACTTCTTGTTCCTGCGATTCCATGCATATCCTTTATAAGCTTGAATACGTGCTTGCAGTAAACATGCGTATGTGTGTAATGAAGGAGGACATGTCAATTTTAATGCAAAGGGAAAAGATGTGATTTTTGAGATCTTGCTTTTTCGTGTAGTTACTTCATTTGCAATTTGTTTTCTCCCTATATGGATATCTTTATGAAGATGGTACAAAGTTATTTGCTTCTGTTTGACTGTCATCTTGAGAAGAGCCTGTTTGACAAGCTAGGTTTTTAACAAATTGGTCACTAGAGCATTACAAATCAGGTATAGAGTTATAAAGACGACATAGGACTCATTTCCAAAACTAGATTTACAGCTTCTAAGTTTTGCACTTTTGTTGCCTTGAGGAGTTTTGTAGTCTGTGGAACTGCCTCCACGGGTAGGAGTCAGTATGAATTCACGTTGAGCTTTCCATCATAAATAAACTGTCCCAGGGGCAATAAAAAGAGGTAAAGTAATTGGGGGGGAAGAATGGTTGTGAGAAGGTACAAACAGATGACTTAAGATGCAAATATATTAGATAACAGTGAGAGTCAAAATGTGAAATTTAGATAGGGCAGATATGGGGGTTCTGCTTGGTTTCAAAGGTTGATTCAAAGTTTAGTGTAAAGCAGCGACAGAGAGTTAGAATACAGAGTGAGAGGAACTTTTTTTAAGAGATAAGTTATTTCTTTCCCCAAGGTTTTACTTCAGTGCATTTTTATGATTCCTAGGCTTTGCAAAATTGAATTGCATTTTTCTTACTCTTTTCATGTCTGAATAAATTCAAGGTAAGATAACCTTTATGTAAATGGCAGTTACATTGTGTTAAGAGCTATAAACCATTCCTTCAGAGCAGAATCTGTATTCAGGTTTTTGTAAGAGCCTGAGGAAGGATGGTGGGACTCTTGGGATGCTCGTTTAAAACAACTGATACAAGGATTATTTTGTAAATCGCTGTCAAGGCATTGCAGTCAGCTGATGCACGGCAAAGCCTGAAGACAGAGGCTGCCATAATTACTGTATTTTTCTTTTAAAAACTAACAAAGGAGGAGGGAATATTCTTGCATGTATCTCCCTGTGGTGGGTTCACCTTGGCTAAGGGCCAGCCTCCCACCCAGCTGCTTGCTCATGCACTGCCCTCAGCAGGATGAGGGGAGATAATAGGACAAAAAAGCTTGCAGGTGGAGATAAAGGCAGGGAAATTGCTTACCAGTTACTGTTGTGGGCAAAACAGGCTTGACTTGGGGAAAATTAGTTTAATTTGTTGCCAATTAAAATAGATTTAAGTAATGAGAAACAAAAAGACAAACATTAAAACCACACCTTTCCTCCCTGCTTTCCCAGGCCCAACACTCCTTCACTCCAGACTCCTCTTCCCACCAGCTGAGCGGTACAGGGGAGACGGGGAATGGGGCTTGGGCTCAGTCCATAACGGCTTCCCTCTGCCCCTCCTTCCTTCTCACACTTCTCCCCTGCTCCAGAATGGGCTTGCTGCAGTGGCTGCAGTCCTGCAGGAAAAAAATCTGCTCTGTTGTGGGTTCTCCACAGGCCACAGTCCCTCCAGGACATACCCAGCCTGCTCTGGTGTGGGTCCTCCATGGGCTGCAGTGGGTACGGGCTATGGCCTGCTCCTCACCAAGAGCTGCAGGGGAGTATCTGCTCTGGCGTGTGGAGCACCTCCTCCTCTTATCTTGGTGTTCCCTCTGCTGTTTCCCACTCTTTCTGTCCCCTGCTCTTCTGCCTGCACGGCATTCCTTAACTGTATTTTCTCCAAGGTGCCACCGTTCTGGCTGAGGGGCTCAGCTGTGTCCTGCTGTGGGTCTGCTGGAGTTGGATGGAACTGCCTGTGTCCGGCACAGGGCAGCCCTAGCCTCTCCACACCAAGGCCACCCCTGCAGCCCCCACACTGTTGACACCTTGACACGGACACACAGTAGTCTTGTTCAGTTAAAATATTTTTGAATCTAGTGCAGGGAGCTTGCAGTTTCATATGCACATGATACCGCCTAAACCCCACTGTTGTTAAAAGAAGTCTTACAAAAATACATAAGCTAGGATTCAGCTGACTTTCTTAGGGGCTAGTTTTGGTTACTAGATAATCTGGGATGATATAACTGAACTGTGGATGCTGGCTTTTCAACAAAGCTAACCTTTTAATGAGGACAATGTTGTGAGTATGGTATGTAGTCAGAGATAACGCTCTTCTGGGTCTTATCTATGGAATATGATTGCAAATGTTTTTGTTCCATTTTTCTACAATTTAGATTGCAAGGAGATAATTTGGCAGAAAGGCCAGAAGATGTCTCCATGGTATCTCAAACTTCTGAGCCAGCAGTGTCAGACTCTGATGGTAAGTTATATAAATATTTGCTGCTCATAAAAAAACCCCAAACACCAACATCTTGAATTTAAGAGTAGAGGTTATGTCTGTAAAAGAAGATTAAACACTTCCAGAGAGTGTTCCTGAGCATTTGAACTCAATCATTTGCACTTCAAATCTGTTAGAAGAGCCCCTAATGTGCTTTTTTGCATGGCCAACGAGCACTCCAGAGTAATTCCTAGGCATATTTTGGAGCCACCTTAGATGAAGATTCATTCTTAGTAGACTGTTTGTATGTTAGCACACTATTTTGGATGTAAAATAGCTTAATAGCATAGACATGGGCAATTCATTGCCCTTTAGCCTCTATGCCAAAGAATGGTCTTTGAAATATTTAATTTAATACTACGAATGCACCCGCAGGATTCAAATAATATGCAGTAAAAATAAAAAGATTTATAGAACTTCTTCCTTGCTTCTAAATGAAGTGTCAGAAATGCTCCTCTGATCTCTCCAAGCACCTCTGTCTAGAATTAAAATACCATAAAAAGGAATTTATACAATAGCTCTGAAGAGCACTTTTTTGCCTCATGCACACATAATCATACATTGCGCTAATCTGCAGTTAGGACACTCAGCCTTATTTCAATTTCTGCTCAGGTTTGTGAACAGAATAACACCTGAAATCTAATGGAAGAGGCACTCCTAAGGGATGTCTTGCCAGAAAATGCCCTGCTTTTCTATGAAAGATAAAGTTGATAAAAGTTAACTTTATCTTACCTGTTGCTGGAATGGAGACAGAAAGGAATAGAGCTTTGGACAATTAATCTGCAAAGATAAATCCTTCAGTCCACTCCCTTACTGTTGGGCAGAACCAGCCGAGTCTATTAATTGGGGGGTTTGATTTACAGTTTAGTTTTCAGCAGCCACAGACAAGTTATCTATGTTGATTAATTAATGCAAAACAAATAGGAACTAACTTTTGTTGTTTTTAATTATCCTGCTAACTGTCTGCTATTTAGTGCTATTAGGTGTGCCATTAGATATGATGGCAACCTGTGCTTTCACTCATTTCTCTTGCCTCATCTGTAAACCAATGTATGTCAGCTTTAGTACATAGTGTGTCTTTAAAGATAAATTTTTCAAACTGATTTTGTGACAATGCATGCCTTCATGCAGTCATACCATTTATTTTTCCTTTCATCTGCCATTGATCACTTCATAAAAAAACATTAAGAGAGGACTCAGAATCTCAAAGTGTGATGGTCTTACAAGCTTGATGAAGATTGGCAGTGAGAGAGAACCAGACTGGTGACTGCACTCAAACCCGGTGAAAGGAAGACAAAATTCTTCTGTTATGAAAGGAATCCCCAGGAAGGGAAGTGGTGGTGGCTTGTTTGGGATAGGTAAAAGAATATGCAGGCATGAGATTATTGCAGCAGAAACAAGCAGAGGGGTAAGACATACATGTAGGAAAAAGTTCTACAGTTCCTGAAACAATTTTTTTTTTAACAGATCTTTGCCTACCTTTTTCCTTCCTATGTATCCTTGTTCTTGAAGTGGAAACATGCCCACTTTGCAATGCCAGCTTCTGAAACTGTAGGCTTCAGTAAAATATGAAGGTGTTGCTAAGTGGCAGAGGCACGAGGATTAAAGAAGGTGAAACTGTCAGAAGGCACTGGATGCTGTGTAATAACGAAGCTGGATCTTTCATGGCCAGAGAGCATGGAGCACAAGAGTGCTATAGGCATTGTAACTTGGACCACTTCATATGCTTCTTGATCCTCTGTAGTTGGTATGGATATAGACAATATGGAGAACAATTTCCCTAAAAAAAACCCACCTCCAATAAAAATATATGGAATAAAAGGTAGATGGGGCAATGACATTCATGTTGTTATGAACACATATCTCTCATGTCTGTGAATATACATGAACCTGTTAGTCGTATAGCTAGAAAATAGAAAAGCCCCAGGGGCAAAAGGTCTGAGGTCAACAGTGAGGTACTGCCAAATTCTTGTCAAGAGATGCTCTCAGAAATGTTCAGCTTTTCAAAATGTGGTGGGTTTTTTTCCTAAAATGTTGACTAGTAATGCATTTAGATTTGGAAAAAAGCACAGATGGATTTTACTAGTAGGCACAGAATAGAAACAGGCACAGAACTTGGGTAACTTCTATCTATCTTTCCTATAAATGTGACACATCATTACTTGTTTTCTGTGTGTCTGATATTTAATTCCAATAAATATCATGTATGAGAAGATGATAAAAGAGACTCCTAAAGATATTGTTAGAAAACCCTAAGTAACCACGGCATTGAGTTACACTGCATTTTTAGTTATGTCCTCTGAAGAATGTATTATATCATGAAAAAGTGACGAACAAGCTTCACTTGCAAGGTTTATTTGAATTTATTTTCTGCTCTTACTTGTCAGTACCAATAACTTTACTTAGAGAAAGCTGTGCATTGGGGAGTGCTAATGTAAACCATTCACTCAAGAATACGCAACCAAGGTGCTGATGCACAGCAAAATTGAGGCTAGCTTTCTCTAGATAATGATCTGTTTCTGGGTTAGTGGGAAATTGTTAAGTTGTTAGATCTGGAACATCTCTCTTGTGGATTTCAGATGAACTAGGTTCAGAAGTAATTGGCAACACATCTGATCTAACAGCCCTTATAAATAAGCCTTACTAAAGCAATTCCACCTAATAAAGTCAGTGTAATAGCTTATGTAAGAAGATCATCTGCAGCATCAGGCACTATACTGACTCCACTGGCAATCAGGATCTGATTCTAATTAACCACTCCACTGATTTCCCCCTAGTACAATCCTGCTGAATTGGATGGAGTTGCGTTTGATCTAAGTAGTAAAAATGAGAGATGGGAATCAGGTCTCAAGATCAGAGAACACCAGACATATAACGCTGTAGTTCCTTTTTACTGTCCCAAACTGTACCTCTAAAAACTGTTTCTCTTTCCCATTGGACCACTTCACAAGAAAGAGCTAAGGGAAGAATTTAATAGCTAGGTTCTTGATTTTGATTAGAAGCAGCAGCTTCGGTGACCACACAGCAAAATTCTCCAGTAGGTGCCAAACTTGTCAGGCTTGTCTCTTGGATCCATCCTCCATTAAGCCTTGCTCCTGGTCTGTACAGATAGGTGGGGAGAATGGCTGAGGCTTCAAGAAAAACAGACACTGCAAGAGGTTTGATCCAGTAAAAATGTGTCTCTGGCAACCCGCAGCCTGTTTTTCAGGTTGAGGAGATTGTAGAAGTCATCTACTACTGTGTATTTTTTTTTTTTTAGTTTGGATATTGACAAGTAGTATCAGTAAGGATAATTGTTCGTTTAATCCCAGTTGCCTGTAAGTACCATGGGACCTTGTTTCACTTGTTTCAGTCTCTTTTGCTGAAAAGTACCTTACCCTTTGAGTGAAAGCCATAAGGCAGGACAAGAAGTCATTATTGCAAATAAGATCTTTGCGGTCAGTGCATTCTTGTAGAAGGAAGCTTAAAATACAATAATTTACAAGGGGGTAAACTGAAAAGTGTAGCACTTCTAAACTTCTAAACCATTCCTCAATTTGTGTGAGAAAAGCTGTTTGTAAAGTGCGTTACTTTGCAGTATTCTATGCAACTCCATATATTTCTGAGGTGTGGGCAAAGATTTGTTTTTTTGTGGCTCTACCTGGAATAATATAATTGGACTGAAAATTATAGATTATATGGTACTGTGCTACAGCGTGTACATGTGGTATTTCCTATTCTGTTGTGCTATTAGATCTACAGATTGTGCTGTGATACATAGCATTAAGTTTGCTAAACAGATTTTACTAAGCAAATTTCACATTAGTAGTTCATTCCCTATCAAACAGGAGTCACTGGTTTTTATTATTTGCAGTTAGCCATCTCATGTTTCTGCCCAGTAGAAACTAGAAAGTTTTCTACTTGAAGCAGCCTGAAAAGACTAGGATGTATAGCTTCTGCATATTTTTTTTTCCTTTAAAGTATCAATATAATAGAAAGTTCAAAACAGGCATTTGGATGTAAAGTTTGAAAATGGGGATGTTCAATAGAAATAGGAATGAATGAAACACATATAGTGCTATTCCAGACAGAACTGCATGACCAGGGTAAAAAACTAATAAGGATGCAAATATGTGGGAATTAGGGTTGAGAACTAGATATGGCAGTGGCAAAAATGTGGCATCATCTCCCAATTCCTACACGGGTCTGTGATCACAACTTTGCATCATCATCGCCTCTTCTTCCTCTGCTTTCGTTTGTGTTTGCAATGGTTGTGGTAACCATAGTTGCTGTACTTCGGTGTAGTTCTGTCTTTATAGTAAGTATAGTCTGAGTTGTTTAGCAATTAGGGCACTCTGGTAACAGAAGAACCTCCCTGCTAAGTGTCTGAATAACAGCAGAACCTGGGGGAGATCAGGGCATCTTGTTTTCTTAGGCTGCTTGTGAACAATGCCTAAGTGCCTAGCAGACTGACAAAGAGTGAAACTGCATAGCACATTACTTGGAAATTGCTTTCTCTGACATAGGTACATAAATTCTTCTTTAAGTCATTACGTATGTGTCAGAGAGGTATTCTAGACTTCTCACCAAGTTATGTTGTTTTACAAATGTGACCATATGGGCAAAAGTTATAGCTTGCATGGCTTTTAAACATTGGCTAAAGTGATCAGAACATCTTACTTCAAGGATTGTAACTGTATTCTAATTAGTTTAACAGAATTAATTAAATTTAATTTTATTGATTTTATTAAAGCTGAAGATCCACTACTCACTTTGTCTAAAGGACAAACAGTATTTAGTTTTAATAGCAAAAATAATAAATAACCCACGAGACACCTTGGCAGCTGAAGGAAGCTTGCTTATCACTCTAACGGTGTTAGAGACACTGTTCCACATTGCATTAAGCTTATAAATTAAAATCAGACAGAAAATCAGACATAAATTAAAATCCATTGAAGTGTAACTGAAAAGCAGTGCATTTACAGTAGCCACATTTACCTTCCCAGCAGTTAATTTATAGGCATTTTATTTTCAAAGTGACTAATGCTTACTTAATTAGAGTGATTTACTTCTCTTCTACCTATTTGGAACAGCTCAAGTACCTGGGGTTGAAACACTTACGGAGGATATTGATGAATTTCAGAGTGCCTCTCAAGTGGTAGGATCTGTAAGTATCTTCCCTTATGGGTAATCCTGTAATTTTTAAAAATAATAAAAATTTGATTTGCATAAAGATAAAAGTTGTGCTTGCTAGCACCATCTTCCTAGAGAGAAGAAAAATTAATTTACCTAACCATTGTGAATTTTCAGTTCTCTGGCTGTTTTAGTTTTTTGATTTTAGGAAGGGTGATATTTTGAAATAATTGTAACCTCATACAAAACTGTGTGTTGTTGGAATTTCATGTGTAGCTCCCACTGAAAGTGCAGTCATTTTATACTATGTCTGTGTGTTCTTAAATGTTAGTCAACTATCAATTTTACCAGATAATATTCTATTTTACAAAATTAAGATGATAAAATCATTAAAACTCTAAATTTCATTATGAAATATGACATTATAATATCTCAACTACAGTTTAGCTTTCTGGTAACATTTGCATGAAAGCTAATAAGCAAGAGGTATCTTTAAAATGTATGGCTAATTTATATTTTTTTAAATTATGCAGTACTACGCTTGGTAAAGTTTTCATCAGTTCTTTTATTTTCAGTTTAAGAAAATCTTTTCAGACTTGCAGTTTGCAGAAAATTTAACCAGTAATAAAATAATTCGTGAAAAAATAATATAATCAGAATTTTGGTGCTAGTCGTATTGCATCAGAAATTTTAATATAGGTTAAAAAGGGGATTGCTTTTTTCAAGGGCAAATAACTTGATAATAGTTGTTTCTTTTTGCAAAATTTTAGACAGCTGTAAGAGGACGCATTAATTCCTGCTGAACTATAGCAATACTGGTTTAGAACACGCTTTAGAGATGATAAAGTAAGTGAAAAGAAGGGGTCCGTATTTGTTGGCTAAGGAAGAAAAGGCAGTATTAAAGAAAAAAGAGTGATGACAATGCAGACTGATCCTGTAGTCTTTCAGGCAGCTGATCAAGTACTACTAATAAAGCTAAATAATACTGAACATATTCCATTTCCAACCAGAGTTATCAAAGCAGTTGGCAGATATGGAGTTACCAGATCAATTCCTAGAGCTCTCTAAGAACTTGGAGTGCAAAAACCTCACAGAGCATTTGTGGATATTGGGTAAAAGCAGTAAGGAGCAGAACTTTAGTTGCCACTGCTTTGAGCTTTTTTCTCAAGCCTCCTTTCTGCTTCACACCAGTGAACAGAGGTATAATATATTTTTCTGCAGTTTCTGAACCCACATTTCTCTTATGGATTGGAACCCACAGCTACCAGCTTTGATCTGTCAGTTCTGCAGACATGTAGCATAGGGAAAGACCAACAAACAAGTTGAATTACACAGAAAAATAAAGATACAAAAGATCATTATGTTTCTTAGCAATATCTTGCTACAGATATGTACAGCCTTCAACTGACTATTTTTTTATATATATATCATCTGTGCGTGCATGCTTGTGAACGGACAAACAGTACATACATGTGTCATCTAATGCTGCGCTAATTCTAGGCATAGGTAAGGTTGCCTGGAGTGGTAGACTGCCAGAGGCAGCAAAGTTGCCTGGGCTGAGTCCCTGAAAGCCACACTGGCTGTTATTACTGCCAGTGCTGCAAAGAGAAGGCAAGAAGAGCAGTTGCAGCTATTGCTCTGCCAACCCAGCCTCGCCCTAGGGCAAAGGCAGCTGGCTTCACCTTGGTAAATTCCTCTGCCTAAGTTACTAAGGAGCCATAAACCAGTAACAGTTAGTTCATTTGCTTTTGGGTTTGTTTTTTTTTGTTTGTTCTTTTGTGTTTTAAAGCTCTTGCTTAAATACTGTGTAGCTAGCTGATTATGTACTTTTATCTCTTTAAAATAGCTTGTTATTCAGAGTAAGATTCAGCTATCCAACACTGTATGTTTGTCTGCAACTGTATCTCCTCAGAAAGGAAAAATGATCAATCTGTTGTTGTTGCCTTTTAGGGCTCTGAAGGAGTAGAGATCTGTTCCATGGTCCCCTGATAACTTCCAGTGAGACTTATTATTTGACAGTCTTGACATTTAAAATATAGAGGTAAAACTGAGGTTCCTCTTAGGAAGGTTATGAAAGATAAATGCATTCTTGCAGTGGATTCCCACAAATCCTTCAAAACAGTAAGAAATAAGCCTGTAAAATTACTTCAGAATTGATACCAAAATACATTCTCGTGACTTGAAAAGACTTTCAGACATTGTATGAGATACTGTATGAGATACCAGATGAGGGGAAAAATAGAATAAATATGATGTTGATCAGCTATTTCTCATAAAATGGACAAATTGGTTCATGGCATTCACTCAAATGTGCATATTACATGTAAAAATTCCTGATCTGATTCAAGGTGTGCCACGTTTAATACTGGTCCTGCATTCCAATAGGGCAATTTGAGTCTGTTGCTAGCTAAATGGATCATTATCATAAATTTCTCTCTGCTCACGTATATATGAGATATTTTCTTTAAAAGTGCCTCGGCCTTCAGAGGAGAAGTGTTCTGAGAAAAACTGTGTGATAAAACTGCAAGAATTATGCATAGGGATCTTTAAAAAAGAGCTGTGTGGGTTCTTTTTTCATGTCCCGTGTGTAAGTCCACCTGTAAGATCTTTGGTGTGGAGACAAAAGCAATCTGGATAGCAGTTCTTACAAGAGATAGGTAACATATATGTCTGTAACATGGTTCATGTAATTTATACTATGGTTACATTATGATTTTCTTGTAACATTGTATATGTTTACAGTTTTATTTCTAAGGAATCCGGAAGTTTTTGTAATTAGACCTTTTCCTTTAAACCTTTTTTAATTAGAATCTTTTGCTGCCCTTTACTTTTCGCAAAGAGAGTTGATACCTGAAAAATAGACAACTTAATTTTCAGTGCTGTACGATCCCAAACAAGGCGTACTGAACGAATAAACAAGTAAAGCCAGCAAAAAGCAGTTCTAAGTATTTACAGGAATCAGCACTATTCCCGAGTGTTTTGCAAGGATTCAGAGTGGAAGCAAGCATGCAAAACGTCCTTAGGGATCCTAGTTTACTGCAGGGCTCGTATTCTGACAAATATTTAATGTAACAAAAAGTGCTAGGTAAAATATTGAGATTTTTGCAGCGTGGTGAACTCAGACTCCTATTTACTTTATGTTTCTTTAAATGACTTTTATAAATACTTGTCTAGCAAGCTTTAAGAAAATACTGAAGTGATACTAGGAAAAAATTAGGTGGGCTGGAATTCTGACAGAAATGGAAAAGTAAGGTATCAGGGGAAGTTGCTAAATTTGCAGTGAGTAACAGAGAGAAACAGGGCACATGCACTGCGCAATTCGCATTGAGCAGCCTTTGCCTTCCCTCTGAGTTGCTGCTTTCACCACCTGGATCTAACAGGACTCAAGCTTGTTGACTTTTTTATGCGAATCTTTCCATTCACACAGCTTGCCTTGCACATAAAAAGGTATACTTTTCTTTGCAAATTATCCATGTAAGGCAAACCAATCCATGTAACAGAAACTGTGGGAAAAAAAGGTGTCCAAGTGCAAAAGGCATATCTGCATGAATTTGCCTTGGCTTTTTGCTCTTTATTACTGTGGGAAAAATACTCTAATTAATTGTTTTATAAGGGTGTTTTGTTTCAAATTATTTTTTTCCTGTTTTCCCTACTGCTTTGGAACTTTCCCATTGCTTTCCTACAAGGAATATACTCATGTATTTTCTGTGATAATTACAGAAATTCCTAATGGTATTTCAATTAGTGAAATGACTTGAGGCTTCATGCACAAGGAAAAATTAAGCTTTTAATTTTTGCTATCACTATATATTGAAAACAGCTGTATTCCAGTGATACATTATTTAAATTGTATTTGTTAGAGATTTTCTTAGTCTTTCCCTGGGAACAATGCTAAGAAGTAACTTAATTACTTGTACAAATTTGAGTAAAATCAGCTCTATAATCACCCAAACTTCAGTATTTAACTAAATCTACAAAGTATTTGCTGGATTGGGTCATTGTTTACCATTTCACAGGTTAGTCATTAAAATAAGTATTTAAAGGTTCCACTGCTACATTGGGAGCGACAGCAGTGTGCCTGTGAGGTAGTATGAACTATAAAAGTCACAGAATCACAGAATGGTAGGGGTTGGAAAGGACCTCTGTGGGTCATCTAGTCCAACCCCCCTGCCGAAGCAGGGTCACCTACAGCAGGCTGCACAGGACCTTGTCCAG
>Ga0065711_1034637_pt1 | contig 23458 bp, 10 predicted proteins | sample Hoacrofraction12_FD_59098 | JGI IMG/M metagenome (GOLD analysis project Ga0065711, IMG submission 59098) | Hoatzin crop microbial communities from Cojedes, Venezuela - Epithelial fraction 12 v2 (version 2) | ecosystem: Host-associated > Birds > Digestive system > Esophagus > Crop | place...
TCTCTGGAGATATTCAAGACCCGCCTGGACAAGGTCCTGTGCAGCCTGCTGTAGGTGACCCTGCTTTGGCAGGAGGGTTGGACTAGATGACCCACAGAGGTCCCTTCCAACCCCGAACATTCTGTGATTCTGTGATTCTGTCACTTCGCAATCTCCTTCAGATTCATGCTCAAAGAGATCATCAAATCACTAATTCCAAGAAAAAAACAAACAAACAAACAAACAAATTGCCTAATTTGCTACTTCAAGAATATATTCATAGTCTCCTCTATATCTGCAGATGAGATATCTTTCTACATTTATAATGTGCTCATCAAAGAGCTACCAGGATTCTTCAAAACTTTCCTCAAACCATCGTTGCTGTTTCCGTACTCCCCCTGGCAAAGATTACTCCGAGACAGAAAAGCTTCTTGCTTTAGCTAGATAGCATAAAGCACTTCCCAGCTAACACTCCCCTGCTCAAGCTGACACGTCATTAGACCATATCCCAACATCATACAGCACGAAAGCCTGTCTTCACTCTTCAGAAAATTGCAAGATACACATTCAGGATTTCATCTGAAAGACATCATTAGACTCATCTATTTGATACGTACCCAGACAACTTTGTCTTCAAAGCTAACATTTTCTCTTGGTAATGCATGCAGGTATAGGCACCAGTGTGGTCATAAACAAGGCCAAATGTCTTCTTAAGCTGCTTCTAAGATTTTAATTACTTCTATCCTCAAGCCTGTAAGTGATGTCTTCACTACCTGTCATGGAAAACTGGACTTCACCCTTGCTTCAGCATAAATTCAAAAACTATCACAGCCCCTTCGAATTGCTTTTGAAATATTCCTGTACAACATATTTTCTCTAGACATCCCAGGCAGTATCAAAAATGTCATAGGCAATATAAAAAAATGATAGTTTGCAAACCACAGCAGAAAACCTACAGATCAATTGCCTTGCTTCCAGGCAAAAAGCATTCATTTAAAACACAAAGAAACACCCATTCCAACAAACACCCACTCCAACATCAGCATATTTCTGTCAATCTTATGGAACATGAGAATTCCTCTCCCTCCACCCTCATCTAAACCATCCATACCCACAGACTGAAAGTGACCTGTCTCTCTCTCTCTCTCCCCTTTGTGAAATAAGGTAGTTGTCAACTCCCTTCGAACGCTGCAGAGGGGTATCAACTACCTCTTCCCTCAGTGGTTTAAGTGGCACATACCTAATTAAACTCAGAAAATTGTTCTCAACTTATTTTACCTTTGATGTTTTCTGTTTCTATCACAGACTCGAAGACCAACTTGTGAGGCTAAAAGCCTGCATAGTTTTTACAAATACTGCTTGGTCTAACAAACTATAAGCTCTGTTTCAGCTGTGTCCCATTGTCATCATGCCTACAACAACATAATAATTTTATGCAAACACACCCTATATAGTCTTTCTCACAGATGTCTGTGATGTACAGTGAGCAAACAGCCTACATTTGCATTAAAAGTAGTTTTTGCAGAGTGAATAAGAACTTCCCCGCTCAAGAGATTCCAAGCAGCTTTTTCCTTTCTTCATGCTGGCAAAAATAATCTTCTGAACACAGTTAACACAAATCCCATTGAAAGCTCCCACAATTAATTTCCTGAATTCCTGATATTGAATGCACTATGTCTACAGCCAATACCACTTTCTCACTGAGTTTATCATTATTTCACATGGGCACAATGACAATTAAAACTAACACTCACACCATATGGCTTTCTCTTTTTCATATAATTTAATACATTATCATCCCCTGAAGACCTTAATATCTTTACTTTAATGCTTCCATATCAAGAAAACGATTTTGTCTTTGATGTCATTTTCAGAATAATCAAGTGAAAACAAGACCCAACTTCTTTCATAACCTGTGTCCTGTGCCTGCTTCTGTTCCATGACATGAATTATTTTCTACTGCAATTCTCCTGCTTATATTGACATCTATGAATAGAATTGCATGAGAAACATTTCAGTACTCTGTGGCTTTGCCAAGGAACCCTGTAACAACAGCTTCCAGAGTAGCCTGAAAAACATCATGTCTCTCCTCAGTCTTCCTCTGCCTCTACAGTTAACCTCTTGGGCTACAGGCAGTTTGCCTGTTGTAGTGTATCTGACAAGGTGCTAAGGCAGTCAGCATGCTGGGCAAATGGGGTCCCACATCCACACTAAGAGGGAAGCTGTTGCTAGCAAATGGAGTTTGGTCCTGAAGCTAGTGCTGAGGCTGTCCTTGGCATGAAATGTCTTGCACCTGATCAGTACTGAGAGATTTTATGTCAAATTATTGAAAAATTTATTCTTAAACAGGCCCCTTTTTCCTCAAGATGTGGGAATTACAGTTGTGTGGCCAAGTACTAGACAAAGCAGAAAAGTCATCAGCAGCTCAGCTCTTCCAGCATGGGGAAGACAGCATGGACTCCACTTACCAAGCTGCAAAAGTTTGGACTAGTCAAGAAGCAGATCACTGGCTGCAACTGTTGGCAGCAGCTCAGTCCTAAAAGGGTAGTTAGCATTGGTAGTTTACCAATAATACTCTACCTGTATCACTCCATAAAACCTGATGCTGCTATGCACTAAAGCTGTCTCCAGTAGCTGAGTAGCCCATCACTCCAGCCAGACAACAGGTAGTGTCCTTTTACCTATGACTATTGGGAAGGAAAATCCAGAAATAGGGCATGCAGTGGGAAGTCTGAGCCTAAACCCCTCTGAGCTATCCTATGTGTGTCTGCCCTTTGTAGAGGGAACAATCAGAAATCACCCATTCAGCTCCTACACTTCTGCTAATTCCGGCACTAAGAGACAGAATTGCATCCCAGATCTGTTACGCTTCTCAAACAACAAGTCATTAAGTATGAAGAGCCACTAGATCTAAAAGAAACTATGACCTAGGTTTTCCTCACTGTTTTCATAGAGGCACTCCTCATGGCTATTCTTTGCAAAAGAACAAGATGAGCAGGGCAAAATACCCTCCCCACACCAGAGCCAGCAGCACTTCACAAATAGGCATTTTTTCAGTATGTTTTTCCCTTAATCTGCTTTTTATAGTTGTAACCCTGTATCTACCAAAATACCTACAGTTTCAAAATAGTGTAAGTTTCTACAGTAGAAAGAACAATGTAATTATTATTATGCAAGTAGAAACTTGTACAACTGAATATCTTTTTATCACATATTGTCTTCCCTTAGCTAAACTACATATCTCTATCTCACAATATTTTTCATTATTTTATCACTTCACCATTGATTTTTCATGGTTTGCTCATAGTTGTTAATATATTTCTGGTAAACTATACCTCATGACAGATAGATTACAATATAACATCTACTAAGCAAAAATGCTCATTATCTTCCCCAGCTATCATGTAATACTTCTACATCTGTATTATCAAGCTATGAAAGGCCTTTTATGGCCTCTTCATGCTACACAGCCGTTTCAGGGGATTTGTGTTCACTTGCCCTTGAACAAACTTATTGTCTGATTTGATTTTCTTTCCTAAGGCATTCTTATTTTTTGCCTGTCAACTCTAGGTATGAAATACAAATTCATAGGATGTTACTGATTTTAATTAGCTTAACTTCTACTTTTTTTTGTGGCTCATGATTGATCATTACAGCAATTCAGTTGCAGAGAGGATCAATAAAATCTGATTTTCCTCTAAAACAAACAGAGGATAGTACGTAGGAAGAAAAAACATCTGATACTTTATACGGAAGTGGAAATATAGTGCAAAATAAAAATTGATAGTACTCAACACAAAGTGCAAAATAAACATTGATAGTACTCAACACAAAGTATGTTTCTTTCCCAAAGCTGATTTTAAACTAACCTTTAGCCCTTTTGTGTTTAAGATTTGAAATAATGTACTTGATCATTTAGATCAATCTTCAGACTTGTGTGGCCTCAAAGTATACTAAACACTGTGACAGATTGAGACCTAAGGATGTGTTGCTAATTGCTGTTGCACTATCAATTATAGTGCCAATGCCAACGATCCATGGAGGCCCACTTGCTTGTTGAATTAATGGAACCTGTTGCTTTATCACTACCTCCATCTGTAAGGTAACACACACTACATCGAATTCAGAAAAGAGCAGTGACAGAGATGACAGATGGAATTGGACTTCATCTCTGACCAAGTTACAGATAAAAGATTGTGTTATTTACTGTAATGCTTCATAATTAAACAGGTTAGAAATGTCTGCACAGAGACATTTAAATACAAGCCACTGAAATTTAAGAGCCATCTCTAAAAATGCAGAGGCAAAAGCCAATGAGGACATCACAATTTTCGAACACAGTAATTTTGAATTCCATAAGCTTTTTGTATTAATTAGGAAAGCTACTGAATTTGTGTGTTTTGTTTGCATTATTCACATCACTGCAATGTCCATCTTAAGAAATAAAGGAAACATTAGCAGTCACCTCGATTCGAAAAGCTTCCATTCTGAATACTTGAGAATACTATGGGATGTGACAAGTTTCTGTCTTGCTCTCAGTGACTTTTACTGTACAAAGACTAAAATTGCAGGGTTTACTTGGGAGATTATTTGCACTGCCTCTGGAAATAGTGCCACAGTTGTCAATTAGGGTAAGATTTTTCTCCTGATTTCTTGCTAGTTACATTTTGCTATGTGGAGAAACAAACCTAGTGCTATCATTCTCACCAGCAGGAGAATTTATTAGCAAGCAGCTAGGCTCCTTCTGCCTCAGGATGTCTGTTGACTGTTATTTTTGCAATTTTAGACAATGTCTGTGGCTAGCAAACTGTGAAGAAATGCAAAAGGCAGATCCTATTTAAAAGCATGGGAGAAACTGCTGATACTTACCAAACTATTCCCTGAGCCCCAGAGCCAATAGGTTTCAAGTTCTGGTAGCGTTTGAGAACTGTGAAGGTCGAGTCACCTACTTCCACGCTGTAGAACTGGTTGTCAACTTTGCTTTTGCTCATGTTGTAATGTTTGGCAATATATGACACATCCACTTGTTTCCCAAATCCCTGTTGTACAGAAGAAGGGAAGGGGGAAGGGAATGGAAAAAATACAGAAACCAGAGGTGGTAAAACATCAGAATACTGATAGAACACAGTCAGCCTAATTTTCCAGTATAAATTCTTGTCATTTTAGGCTCCTTGTCATCGATCTACATAAATCCTCAAATGCTCTCAAAGACTACCAAACCTTCTTTCACCCAGGAAATAACCATGAAAAGCCACTGATTAAAAGAAAGCTAGTGAATTCTCCAGCTGGTGTTTGTGACACAGTTACTCTCAGCTACTGGTCTCTGCTTGCCATTACTGATGCTTTATGACTACTGACTTATGCATTCATGCTGATTCTACTCTCATTCGTATCGCAATAAATATCTTATTTTATAATGAGAAGACTTACATCAGTGTAGAAGTGGGACAATAGAAATGGGAATTAGGCTTTTCACCCTTGAGTCAGGTAAAGCAGTTAAGTCTATTCACATGAGGGCTAAATCTTTTCCTAACCATATGATGAAGGCCTTGAGAACCTTTCAACTGTAGTTGCGAAAGAAACAGAGCAGTTTATGAGACAAACAGTGACCTAACATGGCTCAGTATCATGGAGAGTACTCAGTAGCTCAGGAGATATTCCCAAGTTCCAGGTTCCTAAGGACAGAAGAGTTGCTCTCGTGACCTGACAAATGCATTAGTCCTAAGCAAAGGCTAATTTTAATGACACAAAGACAAGTTACTGTAAACTTTTTATGCTTGCACTGAAGTTAGCATTGCAGAGCCGTAACCTCACCCAAATGTGTAGAATTACTATGCAGAAAGTTACATTATAATCATTTTGTGACTACGAGTGAGCTCAGTTCCCCAAAGGCTAGGAGCAAAGTAAATAGTAATTTGAGATAAAAATCAGAATTTAGCATTTTTAATTTGAGGTTCTACATAATTTACATAATGCTGAGCACAGGATGTAAAAATCTGACATATTACAACGGATCAGTTCTCAAGTAGTTGACAATTTGCTTATGGAAGTCAAGACTTTTCTGAATGCCTTCTATAAGGAGAAGAAAAAACTAAACGTGCCTGCCTCTGTCTGTGTGTTTATTTTCAGCCCTCGCAAACACAGTTTCTAGATTTTCTTATTTCCCTTATTATAAACTGCTTTCTCAAAGAAATCTGAATGGTCAACCATGTTATGAGACTATGGACTACTAAACTGAATTTTGATGTAGAAGAGGAAAATGTAAAATGGATTTGGACAACACTATTTTTTCAATTTAAAAAGACATGATTCCAGCGTTGCATGAAGCTGGTCATTTAAAACAGGTAACTGACCTTGCTGATAACCTGGATTCTCAGGTTTGCCTTAGGTCAATTAATATTCTTTTTCTGTCTGGTATCTGACTGGAAGGCCCATTGTCACTGGACACCATGACCTCATTTAGAGACTTTGAAACATTTTAATGAACATAGCTGTTCATTCAAACAGAAAATCTCATTTCAGAAGAGCAATTAGAAACATTACACTTACTTGTTAATCAGACACAGGGCAAGGTTTCCCCCCCCCCAGCACAGAAAGTGAGATATTTACGGACACTGACACAGTTGCTAACTTCAAGCTTACAGAGAGTGAAATGACTCCAAAAGAGGTTTGAATTATTCTCATCTAAAGAAAGACAGACAGCATCCCATTCACACTGTGTAGCCTTAGTCTTAAAACTCCTTCCATTACGTGAAGAGAGCTGCATAGATTTGCCTAGCTCAGCTATTCATACCAGACCTGGAACTGAGAGGCTTTATTCTGATAATATGCTCCTAATAGACAGGAAATAATCACAGCTCCCTCCGGCTGGACAAACATGTTTGCAGCCTGGGTTTTTTTCTGATGTCATTATCAGAACAATGCAGACGATATTCAGCATTAACACCCGTTACTCTGAAACCAATGTTATATAAAGTGTCAGCATAAAAATTGCATTCCTTGGTAAGCCTGATGCATAGCCAGCTCCTCTGGAAGTACAGGTACAGCAACCTTTCTAAACAAGTCAGATGACTGTGTTAAGTCCTGGGTGAGCCAGGCCTGCCATGACTTGCTTGCATCCTCACTCCTGAGCTACGCAACAGTTCAGCATGTTGGTGTGGAGCTACATGGGAAAAGACACTTTGTATCTACGTTTGGAATCCTGTGCCCATCAAAATTAGTTGCTTTTAAATTAGCAACTGGGGAGGAGGAAAGAAAATGAGCTATCAAGACTCAAGTGTTTGAGATGAAGGAAAATGATCACCATTACTAAATGCTTAAAGAACATATATTTCGCTTTCAAAGAACAATTATTTAAAATTAAGTGAAACTCAAATAACTTACTGCTTCACACACAGCTACAAGTTGTATTCTTTTCCTTTTTTTTCACAGAATAGAGAGCAAAAGAGAGGGTTAAAACGCACAACAGAAAAAAAATTATTTTATGCATTATGAGGTGAATTGTTTCCTGATATCCTATTTGTCCATTTTCGACCCCATAAAAGAACTATATTTATTATATTTCACTGATAGATCTTTGTTTCTGAACACCATTCCTCCTATTACTGATAAGCCTAAAATATTACAAATTGTTACAGCTCAGTATCTCATACATCTTAACTTTTATAAATACAAACCATACTAATGGCAGTTTAAGCTAAATTGCTCTCCTCTGCATTTTCAAGACAATGAGTGCTGTCACAGAGTCTTGGCAGGCATCAGCTGAGGGGAGACTTGACCTCAGTATTAGTATCCTTCCCTGTCTGCATACAGAAACACCTACAGGAACACATCAACTTTTAAGGATACTATGATTCAAGGCTACTGAAAATAACTAAAATAACTCCAAATGCATGAATGCAGGCAAGGAAAAGAATTATATGGAAGTTTCAAAGGCTGACTCCTAATCTGCAGTTGGCACAACACCCAAAGATGAGCAGGATGCACAAGAGACCATGGTCTGAACTAGCAAGCACAATGGCTCCCCAGGGGCCCCCATGTCTCCACCTCATCTCAGACAAAGAGACTGGTATGGAGGACAGCACATTTCAGAGGTGGTTTTAATAGGTTAATTTTCCACATTTTTCCAATCTCGCCGCAGCAGTCTTGTCCTAGCCCCAAGACACAATTTACCTTCCTTTATGAAGTCAGTCTTGCAAGTCAATTGACCCTTGCAAACAACTCAACCTGGATTGACTAATCATTATGTTTTTACTATATTTGCTCTGTTTACTCTATTTTGAAACATCATATTAAAACATCCTATCAGATGGAGTACAATATTCATAAATACTGGTTGTGGGGTCTTTGTATTTTTTTTGTTTAAACGCACTTTCCTTGTTTACCCTCTTCTAACTGTTATACAAAAAACCCAGCAGCTTCAGAACCGGCTCTTGCCTAGTTCTGATTACACAAGAAGCAGCAAGACTGCTTTCTTTTTCATTGGTATCTACTCAAAACTCAAAGCAAAGCACTATTTACGTATTCTTCACTTGTCCTCCACACAGTCACTAAGCTTTAACTACTTTTAATTGTTTCTCTCTTACAGGCATAAAATTTTGTAGTTCTTTTCTTACTGTGGTATCACGTGTTGCTCAGAAGTCGCTGAGACACAAAGGTGTCTGCTTCATTCCAAGCCAGACTTCTAAGACGAGCAATATGCAAGTATCTGCACAATGAAACAACTACTTCAAAATGATTCCTCATTCCCCCAATGCCCGAAGAAATCAACACCGACACACAGGTAATATCCAACCATGGTCATTGTACCAAAGAAGGTAAAGATGAGAAGACAGATCAAGAAATACTAAGAGAAAAGATTCCTTGAGAGTGAGATTTCTTTATGGACAGGAACTTAATCAGTGATCCAAATGGAAAATGTAGCCAAAATACAAGAAAGAAAGATTTAAGAGTAGGTGAGAAAGGTACAGTAAGGATGTCTGGAAACACCTCATTCGGGCACAGCTCCAGAGACAGGAAGCTAGCAAAGACACACTGTGGATTGTGTCCAAAACAGAGGAAAGCGGTGGCAGCAGCCACATCTAACTCGCAGGAGAAATGAGAAGAGAGGAAACACTGCAGTTTGTTTTAATCATTTTGTTCTGAGGCCCTAGATTTGAAAAAGAAGCAATAACATGGGAAGAAGCAAGATACAATTAAGATTAACAATGAGAAATTGGATAACTATAAGTTGGACAAAATATCACAACACTAAGAAATGAAAAATACACTCAATTTTTCAACAGTAATGAAGGGAACATAGAAGCAGTGTGTTGAAAACATAGGAAAGCCAAGATGGGATTAACAGCATCTCTTTATTTAGTGGATATATTGATAATACAGTATATTTTAAATGTTTTACACTTCTCAGGAAACTGGAATTACACTGAAGTACTGGGTATTGTTTAAGAAGCTTTCTTCTAGTAATGCAAGCAGGGCAGCAAGACCACTGACTACACAAAATGCTATGCCCCAATGCACACCATGCTGCTCCTTTAAAAAGAAGGGCAAAGAAGCAGCATGTAACAACAGTAAAGATGAAGTATTAAAAAAATTAAATTTCTCAATATAATTATATAATTACAGTATTCACTGTGAAGACAATAGCTAATGAAAAGATTCTCCCTTTTATAAGCAAAGACTACAAGAAACTAAATACTTTAATCACACCTTTTGTTAGAAATAGATAGCTCTTGATACTATGAAGTATCATTTTAGTCCTAGAAAAGTAAGATACAGGTCACTGCTTGTTGATGGCTTATGAATACCAATTAAGCTCCCATTGGACAGAAGACATAATTGTAGGACATTCTGCATCAAGACAGTTTCTTTAATGGTCAAAATAGTAACTCCATCCACTGATTAAAGCATTAGTTGTAATTAAAGTGGTTTATCAAAGTTAGGATAAAATTAAAAAACAGATCAGATGAGTCAACCAATCAATGGAGAGCAATATAATTAATAAAGCTTGTCTTTTCTGTGTGTAAAGTGAAGTTTTCTAGAGTAATGTGATTTTTAAACAGTCATTGATGCAATACTGCATCTAGGAAGTCTATACATGTTTTGTTCAAGACAGGAAAGCATGACTGTAGAAATAAAGCAAGTTAGCAGAACATAAGGAAAAGAAGATGTCTAGAGGTAAATTAAAGCTTTTAAAATCTTTTTGGTTTGGGTTTTTTAAAAGCACGAATTAAGTTTGCAAAAATACCCTCCACATTCAAACTAAAATTTCATTCAAAGGTTTTCTTTCAGTGGCATCAATACAACACCAATTCCAATTTCAGTATGCAAAATGCTGACATACTCTATCTGGGACGTGAAATTGTTTAAACTAGGCAATAAAGCCTAGTGATGATGCTGTACCAAATTAGCATGTGAATTAATGTTCCTGATTCACATCAAATTTTGCTTAACGTGCATGGCCAGGTCTCCGATATCTCATCTCAGTAATCCTATGTCCTGCTTTTCTGTTAAAAAATGTAACTGTTGAAGCACTATGGAAATACTGTGACATACAAATTCTAATAATAAAGATGTGTTTTTCAAAGACAAGAAAATTGAGGACTGCTGCTCTAAGCAAAAAAAAAATCATACAATTGTAGTCTACATAAAGGTATCCCATGCAGCTACAGTTTAGAAAACTTGAAAGTTCTGACAGGTTATACACATCTTGATTAAAAAAAAAATTGAAAAACTAAATGAAGGAAAAATTGGATAAATTGTATGTTCTAATATAGAGTCACTAGAGGCTCTCAACAGGGTAGGATCAAACTATACCATACTTTTTCTGATATCTGTTGCACGCTTATACAGTAGAAATTATTTTTGCATTGTTGAATCACATGAAAAAATTAAATTGACTTTTGTTCACTGTAAACTACTTTTTTGTGGTGTCTTGTCTAGATACTGCTGGGATTCTTGTCAGCTGTAGACACCTCAAGATTTGAGTGGCAGTACCTACCTTTTGCTGATATGATAACCATTCTGCTGTCACATCATCATCTTTTGTGAACAGTAGTTCCTAAACCTCTTAGATTTACTGATTCAGCAGACAGAATTTTCCCAAAGGTACAAATGAACTTTACACTTAGAGCAGAAGAATTACTAGTAAATCACAGCACATTTGATTTCCACATTAGCATTATGAATAAGTGTGGAATAAACAATATTCCTACCTGGAGACTGTTAAACAGTCTCTAAATGAAGATCTAGATGTTTGGACCAAGTATTACCAGGATACAGATATAACCCACATGTCGCCCTATGCAATACAAATGAACAGCATCCACGACAGCTAAGTTCTTAACGTAATAAAATACTTTATTCAGAAACTGTTCTTGTACTTAATGCTAACTATGTGTGTAACTGTTATTGGGATCAGGGCCTATCGTTATGGAAAGGATAAATTAACATGAAGTCTGAACCAGCTTTTATCCTCGGGAGACCTGCTTCGGCAGGAGCATTGGACTAGATGATCCACAGAGGTCCCTTCCAACCCCGACCATTCTGTGATTCTGTGATTCTGTGAGACTAAATCTGAAGATCTGAAGACCTTGAAAAGGTATTTGTACGATAAGTGCATGAAGGATAGAATCCTGTTTCCTGCAATGTCAGGATAGTATCTCTTGTATGTATTTATTGGATGACTCCTCTTTGGGTACCAGCTGTAGGTGTTAAACGTGAATCAGTTTCATTCAGTGGTAAAAATTCACCCAAAATGCTGTAGATTTCATCACATATACTTTAACAAAAACATTGTAAATATATTTGGTTCTGTATGTGTCACTGAACACCTTTTAATGTGTTAGGGTAACAGCAAAGGAATAATTACTACAGCACGTTTCCAGTAAATCAAGAACCCATAGTGAAGTGACAGAAAGCATTGGCTGTACAAGGTCACACACTGATTGGTGACAAGCCTAAAGGAGCACTAAACATAAAAGTGTAAAATGTGTAAAATAGAAATGTTTCTGTACAGCTCCACTTTGGTCTAAGTAAAAGGGAGATGAAAGCTGGCAAGCAGAGCTATGAGATAAACCGTTCTGCACAGTGCAGATATGTCTTTTCATAGATAATGTCTTTTTCATCGATAAATGTCTTTTTCATGCAATCTGAGGAAAAACCCTTTTCCACAATTTTTGCAGAATTTTTTGAATTCTCTTTTGCAAGTGAACTATGCCAAGAAATTACAAAAATACTATGTTTGAATGAAATCCTTTCTTCTCTCAAAAACAGTGGAAGAATTAAGCCAGTTAGATAAACATACACACATGAAGAACAGGAGATAAAAAAGACAGAGAAGACAGTTAAACAGATTATCAAACTGTATTGCCAAGATCCATCCCAGAGCTGATGACTTTGTGACCGCAGAGCCAACTTTCTCAGCAGAAATAAATATTAAGTACTCCTGAGTTTAAAAAGGCCAAACAGACCTCCCAACACCTGTGACTGTTTTATGGTAAATGCTTACACAAAAGTAATAGCTCTTTCTTTTTTAGAATTGTGCTTTCACTTACTTGGACCCCATAAGTAACATAAAGGGGAAAAAAACACTGTTTACCGTAATTCCATTTCTAAGAATGCCGCATTGTTCTCACCTCTCAAAAAATGAAGAATCTTCCTAACGTCCCTCCTACGAGTTAGATTACTGGTGTCCCATCTCACCAAAAAAAACTATGAAGGTACAGAATTCAAACACAAAATACTGCTCAGAAGTAAGCAACAACGTCATCTTTCATTTATGATGGAAGAATATGCAGATTTATGACTCTCATATATATGTTAACTAACTTACTCTAACCAGGAACAAAAACATTTTTTAATTTGTATCACAAAGTTAGTTTCAGCCTTTGTAGACTTCCAAGCATTGTGGCCAGTTTCAAGGGTAATTTAGAAATACAGAATTTGCTATAATACAGCCTCATGACTCCAGAACCTGAATAGCAAATGGTGTTCAACAAACGCCAGAATTTTTATTACCCTCCCTTCACTTCTAGTGAAGGTAGACTAACAGACAGAAAATTGTAGTCACAGGCTACAATGTAAAAGGCTCCATCTCACAAAAACAGAAACTAAGATAAAATAGTTTTAATTTGCATAGTTCTGTGAAAGCATCTGGATAAGTACAGTTCTGTTGTTTGATTCATCATTACGTTTATCGGAAGTACAGCCAACGTTTTTTCTGTTTGGAAACTCTACTATTATCTTTATCTAAAAAAATCTCAGAACGTTAACTGACATTTTAGCAAAACACAATTAAAAATCACTAAGAGCAAACTACAAAATAAACCTAAAAATAAACGGAAAAGTAATTTATGTGATGCATTCTTCTATTTTTCATATTTATTGTCATTCTTATAACCAGCTTCTTGCAGAGAACTGCTGAAATTCACTTATATTCTATCTTTTATTATGATATGAACTGCAAAAATGAAGTACAAGTATATACTGTACCTTGTTTTACCTGTAAGGAACACACACCTGACAAAAGGCAACCTTCACATCCAGAGCAGGTTCACCACAATAATACAGGAAATGGCGGCTCATAAATACCTGTAATTAAAGAAAAGCAAACATAGAAATCTTGTATGTCTGCTGATGTGCAAGTACAATGCAGCTCTATCTACATTTAGATTATAAAACTAACCTGAGTTGCTACCCAGCTCGTGAACAACAGAAATCAGAACTTTGAACTGTAAATATGCGCTATAGTCTTTCTGATACTTGTCAAAGTTATGGCCTCAAATATGACCTGGTTACATCTGCAAAATTTTACAGTAACTGATCTCAAAGTTTATAATGTCTCTTGTATATTCCTACATCAATAAAAATAAAAATCAGGTCAATAACGTTCTAAACAATGTGGGAATGGGAGACAGTTACTATTATGGGGAGGAGTAAAACAAGTTGACAATCATTAAGAAAGTTATAGAAATGGAAAGACTAATCACATCACTGTATAAATTCATGGCACAACCACTTATGAATATTACATGTAGTTCTGGTTCTCATCTTCACGTCTTACAACTAGAAAGGTCACAGAAAAGGGCCGTAAGAAGGGTCCAAAGCACATACAGATACCTTGCACAAAACAACTGCAGAGACTGAGAAACTTTTTTAGCCTAGAAAAGAGCTGTCTGAATGGAGGTATGCTGGAGATCCATAAAATGAGCGGCATACTGAGGAGTGAAAAGGAAAACACTCATCTCTGGCTTTTTTTTTTTAATGAAACAAGTACGTGACGGCAAATTAAGTTATGAAACAACAGATTACGAATTGGCAATAGGAGAGAAATCTTCATACACTGTTTCCTCAGACTGTGAAGCTCCCCGCCTCATGTTGCTGTGGATGTCAGAAGTCAATGTAAGTCCTAGTATGATTAGGCAAAGTCACATAAGAAAGAATCTGCTGAAGGCTATTAATCTCACAAATATCACGTCTGACTCAAGACAACCCTGAGTCACAGTCCGCCACTATATGCTCACGTTATTTTCCGATTCTTTCACAGGCATCTGATACTGGCCAAGGGAGCCATATGCTAGACTAGACAGGCCTCCCTGTGCACTCTCTTACAGCTGTTTTTACTTAATTTCATAGTACCACATTCAGCTCTGACTAACCAGTCCTTTCCTAGCTGCATTCTAGCATGGGACATCAATGAAAAAAACAAAAACCCCACAGTAATGCTATCAGGCTGAAATAGGTAGCTATGTCACAAGACTTTGGAACACACTGATTTTTCTGCATGACTCCACTTAAAGAAAAAAAAAACCAGAACTTTTAACATTACAATTAAAAAAACAGCAACTTCTAGGTAAAAAGAGATAAATAAAATAGAATTTCATGTTTTCTTTTAAATATAAGCTCATTGAAAAGACTTAAACCCCCCCAAAATGCAACCATCGCTCCATTAAGATGCAACCATGATTCTGAAACACTGTGTCTCCTTATGGCACTTGTCTTCAAAAGGAACAATCACATAACTTCAGCTGTAAATGCCACCAAATAAGACCAGAGTTAATCTGGAGTAACTTCATCGTGCACAAACTGGTCAGGACTTAAGAAATTACAAGAAAATATTCACCAATACTTGCCAACTTGAATTTATCACGTGCTCCCATTTGTTTAATTATTAATGAATGAATGAATAATCCTGTTATGAAAGCAAGTGTATGACCTTTTCTGCACCACATTACAGTATCTGAGATTGCTGCCTCATTGCCCAGTGACTCATTACTGGAACCTCACATTCCTCACATTACTGGAACAACACATATGTTGTCCTCACATGCAGTTATACTGCTTATAAAATAACAGAAGTATGATATGTTTTAATGGCCTAAATCAATACTCATATTTCTCTGTACATGAGATATATCAAATGAATCACTAGAGAGCTGAGATCCTCCAATTGTATACCAGGAATTAGAATACCTTTCTGTAGCACAGAGGTCTGTAAGACTGTATATCCAGGGCAAAACAGATTTAAGTTCATGTATTACGTAGTGCGCATCTTCATGTATGGAATTCATACAAGATTCCCTTTGATGTCCTCTAAGTAATCACACATGTATGTAACTTAATTGCTTCACAAAGAAAATGTATTCACACTCGACTACGTAAACACCCTTGACCATACCTCCTCTGGTGCTAGCTGACACTGCATCACAAGAGACATTGAAGAAGTGTTAGCGTAAAACGAATGTGTAAAGAACTGGCCTGACACCGAGATAGTTGTGTCCCAACATAAAACAGTTGTAAAACAAGAAGCTACTGACAAACGGCCTCACTCACTAGGGATGTGAGGTTTAGGTGAGAGCATAAGCCTCCAATAATTCTTTACCCTATTTCCAATGCTTTATCTTTTCAACCTTGAGCAAAATCACCCAGAGTGGGAAGAACTGGGAGAATGGAACAGTGCTGATATAACAAAACACCTTGTAATAACCCAGGCCGGCATCCAGCTGGGAAGCCAGAGATCGTAGTAGCATCACAGGGAGAAAACCCATCTATGAAACACCAACACCACAACTGGATCTCAACTTTTCATCAGGATCAAGGCAGCTGTATGCCAGAACCCACAAAAACATACAAGTCTCAGCAACAAATACACGATGTACTTTCAGGCAAGACAAAACTAGAAGGCACTAAAATAGCAGGAGGAAAGTAGACATGAAGGCAAGCGTAAGATAATCTTGAAAATCCTCTGAGCTGCCTACTGGCACAGCCCCCAAGTGAACTGCTGCCGTGGACTATGAAGATACCACTGAGGCTTGGCCTCTACCTGGACTGGTGCTTCGCTGTCCTCTTCTTCACTCCACTCCCCTTATCAACAGCTATTCCTCCAAACACAACACGGGCTAATGACATGCCCCAGTTTCAGGCATGAACTTCCCCTTCCTCTCAGTGCTGCTACCTAATCTGTCTTATCTGGAGGAGGACAGTTTATTTGTAATAATGCTTATCTTTCTCTCCAGGGGTCAGGAAGATTATCTCATTATTATTCAAACAGCTCTTCGAAGACTGAAAGAATTAAATCAATGCTATTAGTATAATTACTGAGAGCAGAGAGGAAACCATGCAATGGCAGTAGACAAAGTAGACTAGAAAACCAATAGTAGTTGTAGCTCTCAAATACAGCTTCCCGCAGTATGTCTTTCTTGCCCATGCTTGAATTCTTTCCTCACCCACAATGTTGTATACAGTGACTATGTGGGCAATTCGGTAACCAGTCTTTTGGCCTAGGGAGCCTTGTTTCCTTCCTGACTGCACTACTGTTCACATATTTGGCTTCTGGATCATGAGTGGAGAGCTTGTGTTTGCCTTAGGCCCAAATAGATCCAAACTTTGAGCCTGAGGGGCCTCAACTGTTGTTGTACTTGTCCGAGGAGAGTCTCAGCGTTTGTACACACCACGTTGCCTCTAAGCTACTTCTCTACCTGACACTTAACAAGCTCTCTCATCTGGAGAAAGCATCACAGTCATTTTCTTTTCAGAAAATATCTCCATGATGGTTTCTCATCCCTATGCCTCTTAATCAACAGGCAAATCCCTCATGCCCAATGGATATTGCCTTGGCCTGTCAAAGCATATTTAAAGCTTTTTTGGGACAATTCGGAAGACAAATGTGGAGCCTCAGAAAAGTTTCATATAACTTTTTAATTCACAGAGACGAAGGAGCCAGCTGCCCTGCTGAGATACTGCTTTCTTCATCACAGCCTAGACAGGCAGGACTCTCTACCTCATCCCACAGCAAAAATCACCTATGTCAAATACACCAATCCAGGGTTGAAACAAGTTTTCTTGATGAGAAAAGCTCCAGCAGCTGGTTGACATGTATTTAAACCAATGTTGCTGTAGTTGAAATGAATCAAGTCCCATACTAGCCGCAGTGCTGTTGTCACTACCTCCCACACTCCTGAGGCTGTACTCTGAGAGGTATTTACATGTCCTACAACAAAACAAATTGGAAACAAATGCTTCAAATCCTAATTTAAAAAAAAACAACCCTGTGTGGAAAAAAGAAATATTAAAAAGTACAAGGTCCAGTTTAAACAGAAATCAAATGGCAGTTGAAGATATCATAGACGGAACTACTTGTATCTAAAACATCATTATATTTAAGCCTGGCACAGTATGGTTGGAAACTGGAAGGTTTTAACAGAATCATGGGACATCCCCCAGTAATATGTTATTCCAAGTCCCATCAAGTGTGATAATCTCAATACTAAGGGGAAACTATATACATTCATATCAAGAGACAAATCCAGCATTTCCGCTTGTTTGATATCACCATCCAAATACATCATGTGCACAACAGGTACAGTGAATGTGCTCCCTATCTTCACAGGCAAGTAGTTCTATACTTGTGCTAGAAAAGGCTAAAGTATTTATTGCTGCCTCATATTTCATTCATTAACAGATTCAAAGCACAAAAAAAATTAATAAAATAACACAATCATTCAAAGTTATTAAAATAAAAAAAATCCTGTCCCTCTTCACTGAGAGGGGCAATTTATCAATTCAGCTGTCACTTAAAAACCTTTTTGAAAACACACTTATGTTCAAAGATTAACGTGTATGAACTATTAATGCTTCCTGTTTTGAAAATCTGTTTAAGTCATTTAATGCATTTCCAGTACTGGAATTCCTCTCTCCTTCGTGTGAAAATATATACTGTCATCACAGTAGCTTATCAGTTCTCTGAAGCTTTGAGTAATGCTCTCACTCCTGCAACTATATCTTTCCTTTACTGAAATTTAGCTATTCTGCTCTCTATAAACAACAAGGAGAACAATAAAGAGGTTACAGAATATTGTCAGTATACTGAATCTTTCCATTTAGCATCTTTGTATTCTGAATGGATGAAATAATGAAGACCTCACCTAAGTCACATAGTGTGAGAAAGGATACCAGGAGAGAATGGTAATTTCTGATGCCCAGACTCCTGCAGAATTTCATATGTGGGCCCTGCCTTCCTTAACATGCTGGATCAAGAAAGAAGGGCTGCAATTTGCCTGAATTTTTCATATAATTGCTGCCAGTTACAATGGGGATATATATGTTCAAATATCCTACCAAACTGGTCTTCAAAGACCAGACCTCCAGGGTGATCAGCAATTTTTCTGGAACTTAATTGTTTTTGCACATCTAATTTAGAGCACTGCAACAACAGAGCATTTTCAATATAAGTGTCAAGGAGACCCACTGCTTCGCAAGAAGCTTCAGGACCTGACAGAGGATAAACATGAAGTGAAATTTGCGAGTGGATTAATAACAGACATGGAGAGTGTTTCTACTGAGAAAGAGTGGTTTTCTGTTGTGTCTATGCTCTAATTTTAATTATTCTTAGAATAACTGGGGAAAGCAATGGTGTGAACAGGGTAATCACTAAGGTTAAATCCCAGCAGACCCAGATCATCTTCCACTGGGCTGAGAAGTGATGACATGCAAAAATTCACAAGAATCATGCAAGCAGCTGTAAAACTGGACTGCTGGAAGAGAAAAGAGTGATAAAGAAAGAACTCAGGAATAGCACTGAAAAGACTTCTGGAGGAAATACATATGAAAGGAAAAAGAACATATAAACTGAAATGATAGGGGACCGATAAGTGGGTTTTCCTAATGATCACAGCTTACATGCAGAAGACAGGAACAAATGAGCTCCAAGTTTGGCCTTGCTACCAACTTCCCGTGTATTCTCAAGTCAATTATGAGTCAGATTTCCACACTTAACAACAGCTGGTGTAAATGCCCAAGTTTTAACAGTCCAAGATATCACATATCTAAGCAATACTTACTTTTACGAACAGGTACTATCAGAGTAAGAACCTGCTCCTGTGAAATGCTGCAGCAGATTAATTAGTCAAAGTTCATGGTGATCTTGTCATAACCTGTCATATCATCTTTTCATTTGTAGCTGAATATCTTCATCCTCTGATGCAAATTCAAATAGAAAATAAAATCTAGCCACTTCCTAGAGGCATAAAATCAGACTTTGATGTTGGAAGCAGCTCTGAATTTGTGCAAGATGAACCTCCAGTGGTAAGTGTGCAAAACCATGGCTACTACTGTCACCAAAAAAATGAAGAAAACCTAACTGGAAGGAGCTGAGCACAGTAAAACACTTTCTACTTGCCTACCATAAGATAATAACATTTACCACAATGGTAAAAGCATTTTTCCTATTCTGGCACTTGGTTTTAATCTACTTTCTCTTCTGGAAACACAAAAAGATAAAAAATTGAGGTAAGCATCTACGCACAGTTGAATGAAAAAGTCTGCCCTCACAGAAATTTGTTTTCCTCTATTTAAAAAAAAAAAACTCAGTAAAAAGCTGTTCCTTAGATAAAAATCAGTGGTAAAACTGCCTGAAGGTATGTAATGAATCACATCAAAACTACTTTTAATACACTCCCAAGTCAGAGCACAACCTTCAAACCTAATTCAAATTCAGTTAAATGTGCCTTCAACACAGATGACCCTGGCACTGTAGCACTGGTGAAAATGACATATATTCTATAGAATACATAGAGAAAAATATTCAATTACTGTCTGCATCAAGCGGTATCAATAAAATTAATGGATTTGACTGAATTATATATTCTAAACTCTAACAGTTTGGAATTCATTTTTGATATGTTGAACTGTGTGCTATTGGATCTTGTTCTTAATATGCTGCTCTGAGGAGAAGGACTTGGGAGTACTGGTGGATGAGAAGCTCAACATGAGCCGGCAATGTTTGTATGATGGAGATACAAAAAGCTGTTTAGGTCTATCGCATAACTTGCTCAAGTGAGACATCCATATTTATCATCAAAGCTATAAAAGAACTGTCTAATTTGCCACTGAACCGAGTCAGCTAATTTACACCTCACAGTTATTCAGGAACAGAATCACAGAATCACTCGCATTGGAAGGGACCTTGGGATATCTATTATCCAGCCTCTTTGCTCAAAGCAAGGACAGTTGCTTCAGTTGTTTGTAAAGTCAGGATGCTCAATCCCCGCCTTGGTTTGTATTCACGTATTAGTAGAGTAGCTACACAACTAAAAATCCTCTTAGTCTAAAAACGTAAGAGGCTTAGTTCTGGAGTACAAAAGCCTGTGGCCATGAGTAGATTACACTGTAAATTCTGCAGCTACAAACCAGCTTATTTCTCAAGCAACTGAAATCCAGATTCCTTCCCTTCCGAAAATCTCTCCCTCCTCCTAAGCATTAACATTTGTAAATTTTAATTACTCCCATAACAAAAGCATTACTAGAACTACTCAACTCAGGGATGCAAGCAGGATTTATCGCAAAATCACAGCAAACTGTTAATATTAAATGGCAGCTGCACCTTGTTTAAGAAAACACAGGAAATATTTTGATACTTTCTGAGTTGTGTTGATTAAAATGTTAAATATATGAGAAAGAAAATCCTTAATGGATTAAGAAGAGGCCCTGTGTTTCTGATAATCAATAGTTAATCTAGTATGATGAGAGACTGGAAAGAACGGCTTATCTGCTGCAGGACTATATCCATTTACCTATGCTGCTGCTGTTTAGAACATATGTCATGCTAGTGCAGAAAGGCTAAAGAAATGAAGACTCTCTTCAAGTTAGGCAGGGTACAAATCCAGCAAAAGTGGGTGTTTCCTTGATCCAATCTAGCTGTAGTTAATGCTGGATAAAAGTTTTTGAAGAGTAGTTAGCTTTGTGCTAAATAAAATACTAATACAGAACGATTTTCAGCCTACAAGGTGATGTGCACAACTGCACAACATTTTCTTCTTTAGCTTCCTTGGCTGTCTGCATGAGAGGTAGCACGTGTACATGATACTCCGATCACTACGTTTTACTACTCCCATGTAGGTTTGTTTTCCCTTCTCCTTAAGTGTTACATCAGCTTTGGCCATGAAGTTCTTACATTAATCAAGTCATTAACTACACAAAAACTGAAGCGTAGCACTGATGCCCAACTTGATGTCTGACACATATTTTGCAAAAAAACTTAGCTTACTATGTTTAGCAGCTATACCAAAAATAAAACAAAAATAAATAAAACTATCCATTACTACAAGGAATAATAGTGATAATTATACATCCAGTGAATACAATTAAAGTTCTAGCGTCTGACAAAACAATGAGAGGAGAACTATTTAAAGAAAGCGTATCTACTGCTGCTGAGGGGGGCTGCTGCAAAGAGTGTCAGTTATTTTCCTACAAGCAAAACCAGAAATGTAGTAGCTGATTAATGCCAAAATACTGAATCGTGAAGGTTAGTGTTAGTTACCTGTTATATGAATGACCACAAACCAGCACATTAGAAAAAAATTTACAGTTTTGTGAACTTAGACTGGACATGTAAGGAGTGATTAAAACCAAGTCATGTTCCTATTAGGTTCTTCTACATAATTAAACAAGGAACTGTGCATTAAAACACAAGATTACCTGTCACAATAAAGTAAATTTGTTTGTTTTCTTTGTTCTGTAGCATTGGAACAAAGTGATTTTGATAAAATCAGAGGGTGGGAATCTCAAAGATGGTAAGTAGAAACACTTCTTCATGTACATTTCTTTTTAGACCAAGGAACTGATGTATTGTTGCAGAAAGTGCACCGAGGCCAGGAATTTGAAAGGAATTTGAGCCTTACATGAAAAGCAAGGCCATCCAGGTTTATAATAGCTAATGGTTACAGCAAATAAGATGTTCTGCTTTAGGACTTCAGTGAGAGTCCTCCTATTTGAGGCCTACTGTGCAGGTAATGTCTTATAAGGTTATTTACAGATTCTTGTACTTACCTGTGAATCTTCTGTGAGAGGTCATGAGAAGCAGATACAAATTTTCTGTGCACTGAAGTAGAAGTGTGGGAGTGCTCTGACTGTCCTCTTTGTATCTCTGTGGTATGTACTACACCAGCCTTTTGAAGCTTCTGCCATTTCAGGAGATGCTCCAAGGTTATTCCATTTTTAATAGGCTGTCACAGATTAAATTAAGAAACAGAGACAAGAGATAATGGGGAGGAGGGTAGACTTTTTTGAATCCCAATGGCCAGTCTCCATTAGCTGGGGATGCTGGTTCACTTCCACTATTACCCAGCATAACACTGACCCCTGCAGAGGGCCCAGCAGTTTACTTCAATAGACAGGGACTTTGGAAAGCTGGGATGCAGCACACTCCGAACTATGCATTAAAATAATCCTGGCTTTGGTTCTTTTCCCAAGTGTGAAATGGCCAGTAGGAATTATATGTGCCAAATTTAGTCTACTTTCCTGTGCCAAACGTCACAAATCAACTCAGGTGAAGCTAAAGCAGCAACACTGAGAAAAGACAACTCTGCTGCAAAACACTTTCCTGTAGTTGTTATCTTTTTGTAGTAAATAAAAACATTACAGCATGAAAGACATTGCATTTTCATGGGCCATCATGCTCTCTAGTTGCAATTGCGGAGCTATCTTTCTACTTATATTCCCCAGTTTCACCTTCTGAAAGGAAATTGTTCTGTCTCTGAGTTTCCGCTACATCATATCCCTGGAGATACCCAACATAAGATGGAGAGTATAAAGACATGTTTGGTCCTACTTTGCTGAGTGGCAAAAGATTCAACAATTTGAGGGACTTGGAGATTAACCTTTTACATCAGACACTATCTATTCAGACAGTGTGTCATCCATTCCAAATAGAAAATAATAAATGAAATTTTTCATAAGCCATTTGTTGAAACAACCAAAGAGAGAGGAATAGAGTGATTCATGGAGGTGAACTAGCCGTTTCATGGAGGTGGAAGAGAGAGATTCATAGAGGTGAAGTCTACAGAGAGGATGACTTTCCCTTGGTCGAGGAGGACCGTGTGAGGGATCGCTTAAGCGATCTGGACGTCCACAAATCCATGGGCCCTGATGGAATGCACCCACGAGTGCTGAGGGAGCTGGTGGATGTCATTGCTGAGCCACTCTC
>Ga0065711_1034639_pt1 | contig 23455 bp, 13 predicted proteins | sample Hoacrofraction12_FD_59098 | JGI IMG/M metagenome (GOLD analysis project Ga0065711, IMG submission 59098) | Hoatzin crop microbial communities from Cojedes, Venezuela - Epithelial fraction 12 v2 (version 2) | ecosystem: Host-associated > Birds > Digestive system > Esophagus > Crop | place...
GGGGGGGGGGGGGGAGGAGTATATGTTTTTTTTGGATGCTGGTATTAGGTACTATTCAACTATTTTTCAAAGCAAATTACATACCAAACACAAACAATATAGTCTGGACATTAGATAACCAGGACTCCTATGACATATCTATAAGGTCTTGTCACAAGAAGCATAACGCCACCTTCTCCACCCTGTAAATGGATGCCAGCGTTACCTACTTGAATGTCAGCTTAGCTAGAAATGCAGCTGCACTTGGCACAGTGAGTGACTAATATATCTTGCCTTTCAATGTAGAGTAGGTTTTCATCTGGCTAGTGAAGACTACGGGCAAAGTAAGTCTGCATTTGCCTGGAAATACTGTAAAACAAGTATGGCAAAAGGTGAGACTGATACGAGGTGGAGCTGTCATTTTTAGGTTCTGGAGTAGGATAGGATCTGATGGGTACAAGATGCTTTATCTCCTCAGTTGCAAGCTGACCCTTTTGTGCCACCCTTTAAATCTTCATTATTGCCTCTTTCCCTTTGATTTCTTTTCCAAATCTCATTCGTCATTTTCATCTCTGGCTAGCTATCCCCATCTAAACTTGTAGGCTAGTCCATATTTGCCCTGACTTCAGACCTTTTCTTCTTCCCTCAGCTGAACACTTTGCTTACTTGGTGCAAATTACCAAGAAAGTATCTGTGTTCTTTTGTGGTGTCCCTGCTGCTGAGAAGAGTTTCCACAGAGCTATGTTATTATTCTCCTTCAAATTCCTCCTTAAAACACTCCCTTACTATGATGCTATGATGAAATCTGGAAAAGAGATTACTAGTATGCGAAAACTGCTGGCTTTAATGCCATCACGTCATTTTCCTTTGCATTTTTCCATCTGCTTATATCAATGTGTTGCCTATCATCTCAAATGTGTAGATGTAAGATCATCAAGCTTAAGACCATTTATGAGTGTTGTAGAGTGTCTGCCATGATAATGCTTTCCTACATGGCAGGAATTCTTAGGCATTATGGTAATGTCAATTATCACCATTTGTCAGAGCCCAGAGATAAGGATTTTTTTTCCCTGCACTTGTGGCTAAAATCTGGAAAATATAGCATAAGAATTCTGTTTCAAAAAATGTTTTAAGGTTTCATCAGTTGGAGAGGAACGCTGTTTATAGCACTGTGGAAAAGATAGCAATAAGGAAAGATCATGCCTCATCATGGTTGCCTCATTTTAAAAAGGCTTGTGTGATATGGGGAGTGGGTTCTTGTTTCTGCTTGAAAAAAGAGAAAAAGAAGATATTTTTATTCACACACAGTAAAATGTCTTTAAAGGAGACATGATGAGGGAGACTGAATCAAGCAGAAGTATTAAGTTATATCTATCTATGTTATTTCTACATGCAGATCTATAGAGTACCAGAAGTTTATATGGTCAGAATTCCATCCTTCCAGGTAAAGTAAAAAAAAAAGATGATAAAAAGAAAAAGTATTTTTATAAAAGAGATAATTTAAATAAAAAGTTTCTGTTCTGATGAAGAAATCTTTCATCACAAAGTTTTACAATGGTTCTGTCATTTAATAAAAGGTATCTGTTTTTCTTAACGTGTTTACTCTGTGACAAAATGAGGAAAATAATTTACTATCTCTGTTGCAGTGTTGTGAGAAAGCATTAATGCATGAAATGCACTTAAAGACCCTCAGGCAGAATGTGCCAAAATCAAATGTACTCAACTTTATTAAAATACCTATACTTAATATTAAATTATTTTAATAACTGCAAAATATTTATTATGGTTTTCATGGCTACAGAAATTAAGTATAAGGATTTGTAATATGTTCCAAAATCAACAAATATTGCAACCCAGCAGTCAGGAAATGTTTCAGTGTGTTTTGAAAGGTTCTCAATTTTAAAAGAGCTACAGAAAACCCTCTAGCAACATGCTTTTACAGAGTGTACAGAAATCTAAGAGATGTATACAAAGTGTTGAGACGAGTGAATTACACAGAGGAATTAGTTTTATTTCTATTTGTATTTCTGGAAGGGTTTCTAAAGATTGCCAGCAGAGTTCAATGAATAGTGAGGAAAAAAAAGGCATGAACACATATACAGTTCAAATTTTTCTTTTTATTTGCAAACTTTCCTTTGTACAACTCGTTGGTTTTCTCTCAAATAATTATTGCAGAATAGATACTCTGAAGATTATGCACAGGTAACTAATGTGAATGTTCAGGTTAAAATATTTGCAAAATCTGTTTCATTTCCTATATTTTACCCTCAGCTGATGTTTAGAAAAAGTCTGTAAAGTCAGGAAATTTGGCTTTTAACTGTAAGTTATTAATTGAACTAGATGTAAGAAGCTCCTAAAAGGGAGTATCTACAAAGTGAAAAGATAGTTGAGAAAGTAAGTCCTAACACTGCTAGTGACTGCTTTCCCTGCACTTGGGAGGTGCTTGCCCCTACAAGGAGCAAAGTCTGGGACCTTCAAGTGTCCTGAATGGCACCAGGCAATGTGCCTTCTCCAACCTCAAGATACCTCTCACATTCACACTCATTCTCAGGATGCTTGCCACATTTCCCACAGAGAAGAAGCCTCCACTTTCAGATAAATATGATGACCAGTTTTATTTATTGCTTAAACACTTGCCTTTTGCGAAGTTAATAGTTGAAAAATGGCATGTCAATTAGCAGATTTGATCAGGAAGATGATTATGAACATACTGATTCAGGTAATCAGCAAGATCCAAAGCCAATGAAATAGGCAGTAAGAGCAGAATCAAACATTTGAGACAACTCACAAACTGTAGTCCTGTTTAATCAAAATGTGTGGGTTAAAACAATGGACATATCTGTAAAAATCAATGCTGTGTAACTGAAAAGCAATGGGAAATGTTTATGAAATAAAATATCCAGAGTTGCTCTAGTTAAATGACAATTTGAATTTTAGAGAAGTTAAATTTTGGAAAATAAGATATTAAACTTCATCTTCACATATCAAACCACTTATTCAAAAAAGATGCAAAGTATATGTATTATATGGCAGATGATCTCCCACATAACTAACATATTTGATAGTCTTTTCCAGAAGTATTTGGAGCAGGCTAGTGTTCAATAGTCATTAAGGAAATTTCTGTAATTTTGTTTCAGAAAAAACAACCGTGCATTTCCGAAATATCAAAAAGTTTAAATAAAACACCTTCAACCTTGTTTTCCTTCTGAAAGATAGATCGGTCTCATAATAACCATAGTATCCATGTTTGCTTTCCTATTACAACCATCATCCAGAACAAGAGGCGTACTTGCATTGCTCCTGCATAAGCAAAAGTATTAGGGGTACATAACAACACTGTTATGTGCTCTGAAGAAAGACGGTTAGTCTCAGTATCAGGCAAGAAAACTAGCTGTATCTTCTCTGAGTCATAAATTCCTCTAATTTTCCCACTCTTGTCTTCCAGAGAAATGAATAAGTTTCTTTTCATCTTTGTCATGGAGCATCCTCTGAGATGCTCTTGACTCTTCATGATTCAGGAAACGTTTATTAGTCTTCATGATTGTTCCCTAAGCACAAATCATAACCTTAAGCAAGTTAAGCCTGAAGCCTGTAAAACCTCGACCTCAGCATCCCCAGGACAAGTTTTCAGCTCTATTATGTGGATTTAAGATTCTTTCTAGGGTACAATAAGGAATATTTGTATGTAGTTTTAACCTCAGGCACCTAATCTCTCCAGAACTGATTGTTATTGTATGTGAAGGAAAATTTTGTTTACTTCTGTTCAGTACTCTTGTCAAATGAAAATAAACAACTCTGAACAGCAGTAGAGAACTACTTGTTACAACACTTTCTCCCTCAATTTATAAGCCCTGTACTTCTGCAGAGAACAAAAATGCTCCTTTAAAACTAATAGCCATAACTTAAAGTTTGTCAGAATGGACAAAACAAGCTTATCACTAATATAAGCCCAAGAGATTTGCCAGACCCAAAAGCACCTCTGAGGCAACTTTCTTTGCGGAAACCAAAATCGTCCTTCCCCTTCGCCCTCAGCATGCAGTTGCTGCTGTGACGTTACAGATTGTAGCCCTATATATTGTAACATAGTGTTTTCATAGTGATGTGAAGGATTTTCTTGTGAGCATATGACCGCCATCACTTCCGTCTTCCTCACTACTGACAGGGCTGGTCCTCAGTGTCCCCCCAAGATGAGGTGGAAGCCAGGATTAGCTCTTTACCCAGGTGTCTTGTTTTTCAAGGCAGCAAGTGGAACTCCTTCTGCAGCAGTTGCCCACAAAGGAGATTCAAATCGTTAGGAAGAAGAGAAACTACTAGAAAATTAATGCAGCCTCAGGATAGATATTTCTCCTTGCTGCAAAGTCTGTGCTTCTGATTAAGGGTGAAAAACAAATCCAGCCTGCAGGCAGAGGCCAAGGAAGTTCCATGCTCCAGGTAGTTAATACTTAATCATATTTCTTGTGTCTTTAAGCTAAAAGAAATTAAACATTTTGAGTTTGCATGTATTTGGCTAGACCTTGTGTAGACTTGCCTTGACTATTGCAGTAGCCTATAGATCGACCAGTACAGGAAGACTGTTAACAGTTTTAAATTGAGTCATATTTAGTTGCTTTGAGGTGAAACTGTCTCCTCAGGTGCTTAGACAGACGACTATCAGGCCCAGCTAAGCATTCCGAGGAAATACCTGCTTTTCCACAGCAGAATCAAAGAACAAGGCAAAAAATTCGATTGCATTAGGTGGTGAAAGTTGAAGCCCTATCGCACATGGAAGAGAGGTATTTTTAAAAGTAATGTTATTTTTAATAGGAAGAATGTCCAGGAGCACTTCTCAATAGAGTGAAAAGTCTTTCCTGGTGTCAAAGGCAGATTAAGGACTTCAGAAGATGATCTTATGGAGATAAATCACTCCTGCAAAATTTGTGCAGGGCAAGACCAGTGTGACAGACCGGTGGACCCGGTAAATCAGCACAGTAGGTTCCATGAGTCCTTGTGCTCACTGTGTAGCATGGCGACTAAGCAAAGTCAAGTCCCATGAACATCTGTAGATGGTGGGGAAGAAACTACAACTAGGCATTAATATCCGTGAAGTTTAGGAGCAAGCAGCTGAGGGGATAGATGAGTGAAACCATGTAGCTCTTGGAGATAATCAGTTCTGCTTGCTGTCACAGAAACTATGTCTGTAGCAGTACCTACATGTCAAGTAACCACATGCATTAGGGTGGGAGCTGGAAGAAACAGCTCACTTGGCGTCATCACAGAAAAGCCATACATGGAGTGTGGGCTGGCCTGCATTAGTGATCCTACATCTTTACTATATTCTTCCAGGAGATGCTGTACCATCTTTCAGGCTGTCCATTGAGCAGGACGCTAGCAAAAATACATATTCCTCTCTGTGTGTTTTGATTAGAGAGCTTCTTGGCTATGGAGACTTTCAGTGTGTAGCATTTTGGGAACTGCCATGCTAGAGCAAATCAGAGGTTCTTCTGAGTCTTATCTCTGAGGAAAACTTAAGAACGCTTTATGTAGAACAAAATGTGGAATAACCAGACCAGAAATGAGCTTTCTTTGCATCCCCTGATGATCACAGAGATGTCCTTATTCTGTAAAGTTTTGAGGTTAAGGATTTACTCCAGGACCTTTGTCATCTATGGAACAAGAGCCAGTGTCATTGATGGTCTGTTTGAAGTCACGGAAGTACTGACACAACATGAAAAATTCGTAAGGCTAATTAACCTTTTCAGTATCAGTGTTAAATGGCAGTTTTATGTTCTTACTAGAGTTTATGAAGTTGTGGAAAAGTAGACACCTTTTGGAATTAAATTTAAGGGAATTATGTTTGAAGATGTGTCCCCTTTAATCTTTTTTTCACTGTGGTATAGTTTCCGTCTCCTTGGACATAAGAGACAATTTATAAGGAAACATGAGGTATCTAGTATATTCTTATTCTTCAAGGAATATTTTAAACAAAGAATTATGTCATATTTTAATTCAGCTTTTTTATTATTATGGCTTATTATCTTGTTCATGTATTATTTTAATTATTAGTGAAGAAAGTAATTTTTAAATTAAATTCTCAGTTAAACACATGCAAATAATAGAGGCAGAACATTTACTCAAGCTAGTATTTATTAACATAAATTCATTTTCAGTTAATATTTTTTTATTTCTGTAAGAAAAATGGTTGTCATAAATCACATTAAAAGGCAAAATGTAAAAGTACTCATTTATGTAAGATTTAAAGTCTCTCTGATGGAAAAATATATGTATAATATGTATTTTTTCCATCAGGGTTTACATTGCATGTCAGTGTTACGACTGAGTTAAAATCTAGTACTATTTTATGGTAGTATTCATTTAGAAAAGAAAATGGAAGAAAAGAAAATGTTTTATGGTTAAAAATAACTTTCTTCCATGAAAGCCAGCAGGTTCTTTTTGTTTCTAATGTTGACACACTTCTGGAAAATACTATACACTTACACTTCAATACTGTGAACACACAAAAAACAGAAAGGATTGGGTTTTTCTTTCAGAGTCCCAGGAAGCTGTGATCTGTTGTGTCAGAGATGCATGTAATACTGACTTTCTTATCATGAATAGTGTATAATTTAGGCTGCCACAGGAATTATGTGTCTGCTTTTACACACTTTCTCAGATTAATGACTTTGAAGCTCCTGGGATCTGTCAGCATATATACAGTTACACATATAGTTGCTTTTCTAGATACATAAATATAAGTGCATATATGTGTACACACACACACATGCATATGTATATATACATATATGTGTGTGTATATATGTATATTTACATATATGTTTGTGTGTATGTAACTAAATACAAATATTTACAAATATACATTAGTGGTCATACAACTATTCTCAATAATAATACATTGATAATAATAATAAAGCTATATGGAGTATCAGCCAATAAAGTTCATTCTACAAATGTCCCATCAGGAAAAATATACATTATGTTTCCTGCATTCAAATATCTTTAATAAATCCTATTAAAAAAGATCAGTTCAGGAGCAGATTTAGGAAAGATTTTTCTGTGCAAGAATATCCATATTCAAACCTAAAAAGGACATACTGAAAACTCTAATATTTCCAGCCTAATAAAAGCTGGTAGATATTCCCAGATGGTATAAATCTGTGCAACTGCAGTGGCTTCAGTGGTTTTTCGGCTGCAGCCTGTTGTCTAGTGTAGAGCGAAAAAGTTTGGCTCTGTTGTACAAAACTGATTATTGATATCCTGGTTAGATTTTACTGTGTCCCTGTTGGCATTAGGTTTGCAGTAGAAAAAATCCATACCTTCTTTCTAAAATTACCTCTCTTTCTACTTTGTTCATTGCAAAGCTTGTACATGAGAAATGAACAAAGGCAAATTCTTTCAATGTGTTCCTTTTTTACAAGGACTTAGATACTGTGTCTTTGTTTAGTGTAGGTAAAGCCAAATTACTTAGAAAAGCTGTTTCAGCTGCTGAATTGTCCATCATTTTTATTTATTTCTAATTAAGATCTTATGCTGAATGACTTCTGGGATCACCCCTGAGAACAAAGTTCTTGTAGTTCATACTCTTTCAATCTGTCAGTGCAGAAGATTAACTGCAATGTAACCTGTGTACAAATGATAGAACAGCAGGAAAGCTAGTCTCATTGCTAAGGTCAAAAATAATACAAAAGAAACCCCTTAAACAGCATTATTTTCTGTCAGTCAGCCTTGTTTTTCCCTGTGTCAAAGTTTGATATGAATACTTCATCTGTTGGCTGCACTGGAAGAAGGCTGATTAGGTAATTGTCTTGGACTAATGTCTTGCTACATCCTGATTTCAAGTTCTTGAAATTGGAGTGCACACTTTGTACTTTAGCCAATTAGAGCACAAAAACTCCAAACCTTCAGCTCTTCTTTGTCAGCTCATGGGCAAGAAATATACTGTATTTTATCCATAAGCTTACTTTTTAGCAACTATATGTATTTGAAGTTTCAGTGTTCTTATGCTTAATGGTCCAAAGATCACTGCTGAATGTAACACGGGACTACAAAATCAGTGCAAGGAAGCCAATAACTAAACTTTTGAAATCAGTGTCAGATTATTTACTTTTAGACATATTCTGTTGCAGAATAAAGCTCTTCCTTCTTTTCTTCTGCTACAAACAGACTTCACTGGAAAAAGGGGTGATCAGGAAGCTTGGGAAACAGAGAGATTTTGACATTTTGAGGCTAAACTGAAAAGACACTTCCCGCCAGGGAACACATTTCATGTTTGATAAAGTGTTGCATAAGAACCGAAAATTGTCACTTTTCCCCATCCTTTACAAAGTCAGAATGAGTAAAGGTGCTGTCATCCATCCTGAATGAGCAGTGGTCTGTATTCTCTGATTCAGCCAGGTTCAGACTTGTGTACACCTATTAATGAATCCATCAATAATATAAAACTCTTTTGTACATAGTTTTCTGGGTCTTTACCTCCCAGTAGAAGAGTAGTAGAAATTAAGAGTCCTTTTCATACTCATTCTGGGGTTAAGATATGCTTTTAGATAATGTAATCTGTTTTTGTTGCTTTAATATTTTTTAAAGCATTCTGATTTCTTGCGTCAAGAGTATGATATTCATCAAGAATTATTCTACATTATTATAGGCATTTATCTCTCATTTAGTATACCAAATATAAGGTACATTACATTATAAAATAGGTACCACATTTTGATTGATAATGGAAGTGCCCTGCAAATCCACTTCCTGCTGCTTTTCATTCAAATAAACAGAAAAAAATTTATGGGTAAATTACTACAAATACAGCATGGTTTAAACAGATTAATTCTGATTTTTTTTTTAACTTTAGGCCTGAAAATCTCTGGCCTGATCACCATCTTTCATTTAAAAACACTTGGGGGTTGTACAAGCTCTTATATGTTGATACCTAATCTCGTGATTTTCCATTAAAGCATAACTAGCAATATTTAGTGCCAAATTCACTGGGCAGCAATGGAAGTGCAACTCATACATTTTTCTAAATGCAATTTTGACAATCATAGTAAAGTAATAGTGCTATACTTTGTATCTCATTATGTGTAATTATATTTTATGATATTCAGAAGTTGCTAAAAGAAAAGGAGGACGAGATAAAAGCATGAAGGAACACAGAGGATTTGGCAAGTGTCGATTAAACATGGTGATATTTTTTAGCAAGAAGCTAAGTAACTGGTACTATATAGCATGTTTTCCCCCTAACTATGGCCTATGAAGTCAGCTCCTTGGCAGAGTATGGCTTCAGGAGATAAGCTGCAATCAGTTTATGGAGCAGAGATGGCAGAGGAAAAAACTTTTGTACATGCACCATTAAACAAGTGCAGTGTGTCTGTTCCCAGAGGTCCCTCCTATAGTATCTTTACATAAGCAAAATCAGGGAAGAACTGGACTGAATTTGTTTAAGCCATGGTGAGATATTTTGAACTGTACTTAAAGCAAAACAGGGTGTAATATGGTGAAAAACAAGACTACAGAATACAAATCATCTTACTGATAACTTCAACCAGGCAAAAAACAGAAGTGGAAACACAGAACATTCTGTACTTGTCATGATACACGATTTGTAAATGTCTCGCAGCAGAGTCCTGACAGATGCTTTGTGTAAGAGTGATCGACTTCAGCGGAGCTGTTAGTCATCCCAGACCAGCCCTCCCTAGTGATCAGAAACTGATGCTCCTTTGCTGCAGGCTCAGTTCAAGCCCTTGTAATAAATCATGCTGATGCCTATTCCTGAGATATACAGGTTGGACAATGGGGTGTCTCTTCATGTCCTGTTGCAGTTCACTGAAACTGCTAAAATACTCTCAAGAGTAGCTCATTTGTCACATTATTCTGGTTAGGAAAAATGCTTTACACTGCTGTCTTACCGCTTACCCAAGAAACTCAATGTTTTCTAAGCACTTAAGACCCTAGGAGTCACATGAAGTAAAGAAGGGTTAATATACAAAGTTGTTTAGATTTGGCCTGGATAACTGCCAGGTGCCCACCAAAACCGCTCTGTCACTCACCTCCTCAGCTGGAAAGGGGAGAGGAAATGTGAAGAAAGGCTCGAGGGTCGAGATAAGGACAGGGAGAGATCACTCACCAATTACTGTCATGGACAAAAGAGACTGAACTTGGGGAGAAAAGGGAGTTTAATCCATCATCAATCAAATCAGAGTAGGATTATGAGAAAATAAATTCGGATCTTAAAACACCTTCCCCCCACCCCTCCCTTCTTCCCGGGCTCAGCTTCAGTCCCGTGTGTCTCCCTCCTCCCCCCGAGCGGTGCAGGGGGACGGGGAATGAGGTTTACAGCCAGTTCATCACACGCTGTCTCTGCCGCTCCTTCCTCCTCAGGGGGAGGACTCCTCACACTCTGCCCCTGCTCCAATGTGAGGTCCTTCTCATGGGAGACAGTTCTCCACAAACTTCTCCAATGTGAGTCCTTCCCACGGGCTGCAGCTCTTCACAAACTGCCCCAGTGTGGGTCCCTTCCCACAGGGTGCAGTCCTTCAGGAACAGGCTGCTCCAGCTTGGGTCCCCCACGGGGTCGCAAGCCCTGCCAGCAATCCTGCTCCGGTGTGGGCTTCTCTCTCCACAGGTCCGCAGGTCCTGGCAGGAGCCTGCTCCAGCACGGGCTCCCCATGGGGTCACAGCTTCCTTCAGGCATCCACCTGCTCCAGCGTGTGGTCCCTTGCACAGGCTGCAGGTAGATATCTGCTCCACCACGGACATCCATGGGCTGTAGGGGGACAGCCTGCCTCACCATGGTCTTCTTCACGAGCTGCAAGGGAAGACTCTGTGCTCTGACATTTCAAGCAGCTCCTCCCCCCTCCTTCTTCACTGACCTTGGTGTCTGCAGAGCTGTTTCTCTCATATAGTCTCACTCATCTCTCTACACTGCCATTTCCCCAATGAGTTTTTTCCTTCCCTTTCTTAAATATATTATCACAGAGGCGCTACCACTGTCACTGATTGGCTTGGCCTTGGCCAGTGGCGGGTCTGTCTTAGAGCCGGCTGGCACTGGCTGTATCAGACATGGGGGAAGTTTCTCACAGCTTCTCACAGAAGCCACCTCCTATAGCACCCCCTGTTACCAAAACCTTGCCAAGCAAACCCATAACAATATTCCACAGGTATGTAATTTGTAGAACAAAGGCATTAACATCCTTTTGATCAACTTTCAAAGTGGAGTCTCACTTTTAACAGCTGAAATGACCTTTCTCAGAAATGCTTCAACTAATCTTTATTTGTCTAAGTTATCTTCTTAATATACTTCTGTATCCTAATCTAGGACTTCTGTGTATGAGCTATGTAGTATCACTTTATCACAAACTGTATGAACATACTTAATTGTTGGTAAATATTGAGATTTTATATCAATCAGTGTATTTGACAAACCAGTAAATACCACTGACACATATGTGAAACCCAAAAAATCATGTGATAAAAACTATTTTTATAAATGCATGTTAAAATACATATATAATGAAAAGTTTATAAGAAAAGTAAATGTTTAAAAGCATATAAATATTAGTGATTAATTCTAAAGTTTTCAAAATGACTCTAGAAACAATATAATTTGTAAAATAATAGCTTGTAGCTGAACAAGAATTTCAACATGTTCAGTATGTTGTTCAGAGCTCAAAATGTGAGAAAATTACTGTATTTCCTAACTCTCTATATTTCTGTTGAATTTGAGACCCGCCAGAGTCACTCTACAAATGCTCTTCTTTGATCGTCTTCTATAAGGAAATAACTTTGTTCATGGCAGTTTTTGAACTTTGCATCCGTTTGTTTCCTGTAACTGCACCGAACAGAAAGTGACCTTAGAAGTAAAGGATACCATAAATCTGGCCAAATACGGACCACTGCAAAGCAGAATTTTGGCTTGTAGAAACTCTGTACAGTCAACAGAAGAAATACATGTTTCATCCTAATATTGATGACTAACAGAAGTCAGATGACTGATAGCCTAAACATGATCATTTCAATCCACTGTGGAGAGAAAACAGGATTATTAGCTCAGGTGTAAATGTCCACAGTGTGACCAGCTAATGTTAGATAACATTAACCCCAGACTTTTTCCCTCAGCAGAACTGCCCTACTTGGTAAGTGGATAGTGGCAAAGACTGGTGGCTGTCTGCATGTCCCAGACATGGCTTTCTCCTAGACACTCTACTCGGTCCCTGGGCCCTTTCTTCTTTCTCCATGTTTCATAATGCGGAGATTACCTGGAGCTCTTGCAGGAGCCCATGCCACTGACATTTTTCAGATGCAGGACTCCATGACCCATTCCTTGCTGTGGAATCCTGAATTTGGTTTCAAAATGTACTATTTTACTTTTCTTAGCTCATAAGTGGTTCCCTGTCCTGTCAGCCAGAATGGTGCCAATATTTCTGCTTACAGCTCTGACTCCCTTTGCTTTACAAAGTTCTCTACATTTTGATACATTCAGAAACATGTTGAGGTTTGGAAATCCTGTTTGTAAGGAATGAAAGTTTAAAATCATGTTCCCAGAAATACTTCAGCTTCTGAGTCTTGGGAATCTGGCATGACAGGATCTGCAAAAGCTGCAGGAGTCTGAAACGATAAACTCAGAGGTGGATGCGAGATGTGAATGAAATTTTCAGTTTTGTAAAATTATTGTCTCAGTGGTATTTACATCATGTATAAATTTAAGATGAATCTTACTAAGAAATTTGTTCCTGCAGTTTTGGGAATTTTTTTGAGTTTAAAGATAAGAATAACCACTTCATTTTGGAAGATATCTAATGCTTTTATTGAAATAAAAAAGGTCTTCTAGATAAAAACAGTAGTTTATCAAACTCTTTACTAGTTTTATCAAAAGCAGTATCTTAATCATAGAATCCTAGAATAGTTTCAGTTACAAGGGACGTTTAAAGGTCATCTAGCCCAACCCCCCTGCAATGAGCAGGGGCATCTTCAACTAGACCACGTTGCACAGAGCCCAGTCCAACCTGACCTTGAATGCGGCACTTACCATCTCTCTGGGCAGCCTGTGCCAGTGTTTCACCACCCACATTGTAAAGAATTTCTTCCTTATATCTAGTCTAAATCTGCCTTCTTTCAGTTTAAAGCCATTACTCCTCATCCTATCACAAGAAACCCTGCTGAAAAGATTGTTCCCATCTTTTCTGTAGGCCCCCTGAAGGTACTGGAAGGCTGCTCCAAGGTCTCCCCGCAGCCTTCTCTTCTCCAGGCTGAACTGCCCCAACTCTCTCAGCCTTTCCTCACAGGAGAGGTGCTCCAGCCCTCGGATCATTTTTGTGGCCTCCTCTGGACCCCCTCCAACAGCTCCGTGTCCTTCTTGTGCTGGGGATTCCAGAGTTGGATGCAGGACTCCAGGTGGGGTCTCACCAGAGTGGAGCAGAGGGGCACAATCACCTCCCTCGCCCTGCTGACCACACTTCCCTTGATGCGGCCCAGCATACGGTTGACCTTCTGGGCTGTGAGCGCACATTGGTGACTCATGTCCATCTTTTCATCCACCAATACCCCCAGGTCCTTCTCGGCAGGGCTGCTCTCAATCCCTTCATCACCCAGCCTGTGTTGATAGTGGGGGTTGCCCCGACCCAGATGCAGAACCTTGCACTTGGCTTTGTTGAACCTCATGAGGTTCACACAGGCCCACTTCTCAAGCTTATTCAGGTCCCTCTGCATGGCATCCCATCCCTCAGGCGTACCAATCGCACCACTTAGCAATCTTGCTGAGGGTGCACTCAATCCCGCTATGTCATTGATGAAGATATTAAACAGTGCTGGTCCCAATACCGTCCCCTGAGGGACAACAATTGTCACCGATCTCCATCTGGACATTGAACCGTTGACCACTACCCTCTGGATGCCACCATCCAACCAATTTTTCTTCCATCAAACTGTCCATCCGTATCTCTTCAACTTAGAAAGAAGGGGAGGGACCTTGTTGTGAGAGACCATGTCAAAGGCCTTACAGAAGTCCAGATAGATGACATCCGTAGCTCTTGCGTTGTCCAGTGAGTTGGTCACTCCAGCATAAAAGGCCATTAGGTTGTTCAGGCAGGACTTGGACTTTGTGAAGCCATGCTGGCTGTCTCAAATCACCTCCCTGTCCTCCATGTGCCTTAGCATAGCTTCTAGGAGGATCTGTTCCATGATCTTCCCAGTCACAGAGGTGAGGCTGACAGGTTGGCTGTTCCCAGGGTTCTCCTTTCTAATCATTTTAAAAATGGCTGCAATTTTTCCACTAGTTCTCTCTTTTAATACCTAGAAAATACATAAAACCAGTGTAATGATCTTGTGACATCTGCATCAATTAGTTTCCTTTGTCTTGTTTTGCTTTAATGAGAGAGATTAAGAGAACATAGTGTGGGGCTCTGCACCCACCAGAATGTCCTGCGTGTGTCTTGTGGACAGCACTTTATCAAGTATATTGATATCTTAATTACTAATAGGGTGTAAGCCAAGGTGATGTTTGTTAATTCTGCTGAAACAATTGGATCCAAAATCACTTTGTATCCAGGAAGGAGCTGTGTTATTCCATGTAGACGCCCAACAGGTATCCAAAAGTTTTTCAAACATAGTTTAAAAAATTTCTATAATCCTGTAGCATTCCCTTAAAAATTAATCCCTTTTTCAGATATGTATGCTCTCTATGGGATGATTCAGGAATTCTATGCAGAGGATACCACTCTTTGGTTAACTGGTAGTGGACTGTTAATTTCCCATAGAATCTTGTTGATTTAATTCTGGCTGAGTAGGAATAAATATGCTTATTCATGTGACATCCACTTCATATTTTTTGTCTACAGTGACTGTGGTTGAGCTGTGTCTTTCACTGGAAGAGAACAAATAGTCACTGAAATACTCATTGCTGCTCTTTTTAGGAGTCTAAATCAAATCTTGTCCATTAAATCTCAAGAGTTGAGGAGAGAGCCCACCCATTTAAAGATGATCTTAGTTTAGCCGTAGACTTATTTTTTCTACAAACATAATGAAAATGGGATGATGGGATGGATGCCTGTTTTAAGAGTTGCAGTATATAGACTATTCTTAGACAAGTGCCGACATTGCACGGAAATATATTGACCCTTGGCAGTGGTATCTTCAAAGACAGCAGAAGCAGCAAGCCCTGAATTTGAAGATGGACAGGACTGATTTTCAGTTTAGTAATTTCTAAACTCCTGGTTGCTCTGGGAGTACGATGAGCATTCTGTAGTTTCACAGTCACATCATTTTTAAGTGTTTTGTTATATTCTACGCTAATTATAAAAACATCACGTGCGTTCTTGCATGGAAGAGAACATTAATTCTAGATGTAATACTAACAACTTTATGGAAAATTGTTTTCATAAAGGCTGCATCATGGAAAAGGCTTTCGGTTGTTACACAAGTTACCCAAAGCAAGAAAAGGAGACAGGTGATTATGTCACATTTCCAGAAACACACTGCAATGGAATTATTGCCTTGTAAAGCTTATATTTCAGTCCACACATCTGACAACTGATAGTCTGTGAAATGAAAGGTTTGAGATTTACTAGACCATTTACACTGCAACTTTTGCAGGTTCTCACAGACCATGTAACACTACTGGAACAACTGTGGATAATATTACAGAAACTGTAGAGATTATATTTTGTCTATTTTCTTCATTATCTCTTACTTCAGTGACTACAGACTATTTTTCCAGAGTTAAGTATTTAGAGCAGTACATATTAAGGAAATCATAACTTGTTCATTTCATCATTGTACCTTTTACTGAATATTTTTCCCAAAAAAATAATGCCAAAAAATGAAAATAAAAGTAAAACTTACAAGTTTTTAAATGAAAATGTAATACCATGGACAATCCCTCACTTCGGAAAAAAATCTCTTAGATCTATGTTGTGATTTATTTCTATGTTTTACAAGCAGCAAATCATCCCTGTGTTGTCACTATCTGAAAAATTTTCAGCTCTAATTTGTAAAAATGTTGTTAACCTCTCTTCAATGCTATTTTATTAGCTATAATTGCAGAGGTGAATTATTCATTTTCTTCAAAAACAAGAAATTACCAGAAAAACATTCCAGGTTAATTATCAAGATGTGTTTTACTATTGTTGATATAAAAACCTGAACTTGTAGAAGAAACCCTACTCATACCTGCAATTTCTATTGGCACTCCCTGGTCAGGTTAGCAAGATACAGACTAAGAGGAAGAGCAGGACAGGCTAGAAGGGTTCTTGTATGGTTCTTGTATGGTTCCTGTATGGTTCTTGTCTGTCCTGGGTTTGGCTGCAGTAGGATTAGTTTTCACAAGAAGCTGAGAGGGCAGACCCAAACTAGCCAACCAAGCAGGATACTTGATATCATGTGACATGACGCTCGGTATTTAAGTAGGGGAGCTGGCCACGTAAGGCTAGTTTTCTGCTTGGGAGCAAGCTGGGCATGAGACGATGAGAAAATTGCACTCTGTGTATTCTTTTTATCAGTATTATTGCTGTTATCTTCTTGTCCCTTTGCTGTTCTGTTAAACTGTCTTTATCCCAACCCACAACTTTTTGCCTTTTAATTCTGCTTCTCCTCTCCATTGTACCAGGAGGGGAGGAGTGAGAGAGCAACCGTGTAGTTCTTTGTTGCCGGCTGAGGCTAAACCATGACAGTCCATCATTCTTACTCTCCTGGCAGGGGAGACACCGTTATTAGACAGGTGGTTTTCCTAGGGTGACGCTCAGCCTGTGCACTCCGGGTTTGCTGACCCCTGCGATTTCCCCAAATGTGTGAAATCCAACTGCATAATTTGTGATAGCTAGGGGTGGAATAATGGCAAATCTGACCAGAGGCTGTTAAAACTACTTTGTTATAATTTGTTACACAATATTTATTAGATTAGGTAAATAGTAGCTGGTCACAACACTGTTTTGTTTGGTCACATGATTGTTTTATGTGAATTCTCACTTGCTGTATGTCCTCCCTATAGTGCTGTTTATCACCTCTGGCAAAGTGATCAGGATTATCATTTTGCTGTACTGTGTAATATCAATTTATGATATAACATTACTGGCCGTAAAGTTGAGCTGGCATTTTTATGTGGCATTGCTATCAAGCCTGACATTAGGCTCCAGAAAGGACTGCTGTGGTTTAGCCTCAGCCGGCAACAAAGCAGCACATGGTCGCTCTCACTCCTCTCTTCCTGGTGCAACAGGGAGGAGAATCAGAAGAAAAAGACAAAAACTTGTGGGTTGGGATAAAGACAATTTAACAGAACAGCAAAGGGACAAGGAAGCAACAGCAATAATAATGATAAAAAGAATATACAGAGTGAAATTTTCTCATCATCTGATGCTTAGCTTGTTCCCGATTAGCAAATTATCCTTTGCTGGCCAGGTCCCCTACCTAAATACCGAGCATGATGTCACATGGTGTTAAATATCCCGTTTGATTGGCTAGTTTGGGTCATGCCTTCTGGGTTCTTGAGGACACTGCCTCACAGCTTACAGATAGGTGCTCTCCCCTGTTGTAAAGGCTGACTGCAGAAGTTTACGCATCCATTTGGCCTTGGTGCAAGGGCCAGATTCCTCTCAGTGTATACTCCTGTGAGCATTTCCATACTGTCTGAAATTAAGGAAGGAGACTGGAGACTATTCTGACAGTATTGCAGCATACTAATTAGCAGCTATAAATGCACTGGAGAGTTTGGAGAAAAGAAATCTCATACGAACAATTGAAGTATCTTTTTGTCATCTGTTTCTTTCAGCAACTTGAGCAAAACGAATTAACTAATTTTTAGAAATGTTAACTCAATATTTAGAAATTTTGTGTCTTGGGTAATAAGTCTAAAATTATTCTTTTTCACCTGATTTTAATAACAGTTAATTTTGTAAAATTTCTCAATTCATCTTGTTCGAAGTAAAGTCACTTTATACGAAAATCTGATTGACATTCTGCTAGTGTTGCAAAACCACTTTCAAGTGACAGAAAATTGCAGCCAAAATTTACAGTTGGAAAATTCTGACTGTCTTCTGGTTTTGCATTGATCATATTTTTGGGGTTTTGCTGTTGTTGTAACTATTTGGATTTTATTTCTCCTTTGGAGAACAAGCATTAAAGTCAGTAACAGCAAATCAACTCTAATCAGTTATGAACTTTGACTACATTGGGAAGATTGGTTACATGTTATATTTTGGAGCTGTATCCTTGTTTCAAGATATTTCTTCAGCTAGCGATATTCACAGACAATTTCTCTTTCTTATGCTGCATTTTGGCACTTAGACAACTGCATCAATACCTGGAGAGCAATAAGTACCTAAAGTGGATGATTCATCACATCCTGACACCTTTGTAAAGTAGTTGGCTGAATTCCCTAAGGAAATACATTATACCCTTCAGTGACTACAAAGAGGTCCTTGATAGGCTAGCTCTAAGATGGCACTTAAAGTTAGGTGACATTAGCTCTGCATTTCCCACTTAAACAGATTAGTGTAATTCTCTCAAATTCAAGAGAGCCCAGAATCTAGCTTCTGTATCAAGTCAGATATTCATGTAGCAGGATGTGAGTGAGATCTGGTCAACTAATGTTGTAGTCATCCAAGAAGCTCCCATGTGGGGAAGTACTTCCTTCAAACAACCTCCTCCTTTGTAGGTGATAGGGCCTTCAGGGCTAGTCCAAGAACCTTCAGGGACTTGTCCAGAGACTAGCAAGTTCTTGCTTTGGCCCTCTTTGCTTACAAACCCTGTTGCACTGATGGATTTGTATAACAGCGCCCTTTCGCTAATTGTTAATCTTTTTTCCTGATTTTGCAATATAATTTATTGAGTATCACCTGTAGCAAGTTGTACTTGCTTTGACTGGGATGGAGTTGACTTTCTTCATAGCAACCCATATGGTGCTGTGTTTTGGATTTGCGACTAAAACAGAATTGGTAAAAAATGGCTCTCAGTGAACTGTGCTTCCACATCGTCAATGCTTTCTTTTTTTTCTACTCTGTCCCCTTCCCCCCAAGTGAGCAGGCAGGCTGGGGGTGAGTAGGAAGCTGAGAAGGGACACAGCCTGAACAGCTGATCCAGACTGGTTAAAGGGATTTCCAATGCCATATAACATTACGGTCAGCAGCAAAAATTGAGGTAGAGGAAATAGAAGGGATTTTTATTTTGACTTCCAAGGAGGCCTTTGCTCAGAACTGGTTGCGCATCAGTCTGCTTATAGCAGGTAGTCAGTGATTTCCTTTGCTTTGCTTATGCTTTTTTTGTCTTGCCTTCACTTGTTAAACTGTCTTGTCTTGACCTGCAACTTCTCGCAGTGTTTTTTCTTCCTGTTGTCTTCCCTGTCCTGCTGGCGTGAGGAGTGAGTGAGCAGTTGTGTGGGTGTTTGTCTATTGGTTAGGTTAAACCCACCACAGTTCTTTTTGGAGCCCTAAATGAGGCTTAAGGGGTTCAAGATAAAGACAGATCTGATCAAAGTGTGCTAGGCTGAATTTACAGCTGTTGTATCTATTTAGCTGTGATTTGACAGGCAGTTACTTTCTGTTGCTGGTCCCGATACTGACTTCTTTGCTCCTTACCCGATTGGTTGCTCACTCCCTTTCTTACTGTACATTCAGTTCCAAGGATTGCTGGTGGCTGTCTTCAGCTTTTGCAATTTGCATTCCTTCTGTGTTTTTCTCTTTCCTTTACTCATTGAACTGTCTTTCTCTCACTTTTTGTCTTCCTATTCTCTCCTCCATCACACCATGGGTGAGGAGTGTGTGAACAGTTGTGTGAGTGATTAGCTGCTGCCTGGGATCAACTCACCACACAAGTCAATCCCTTAAACTCAACTGATGCCAAAACCCCCAAATTGTCATTGTATTCCTTATTTCACACCATATTGATAACAATCATACCAATATCACTTCCCAGATTTACATCAGCATGATTTTTATTCAAGTTTTTCCAATAGCTGCACACTGAACTGCAACAAGTTGTCAGTCTTGACCTGGAGACACTCTTGATTTGACATACGTTTTCCAAAATACAAAGAAATTTGGAAATTTGTAAAGGGGAAATGGAAAAAACATTGATCCCTTTGTTAACTCAGCATGTGGCTGTGTTCAATTTCTTCTCAAGCAGAAGTGGCTTTTTCTCAAAGCGTATTTTGAAATAATATGTATTTTTTAATAACACAAATGCAAATACTATTTTGCAAAATAAGCCTTAGGTTATACCCCTAGTAAATGAGACTATGACCATCAAGTATTCTGTGGTATCTGGCTGCTTATATAGATACAGCTCCTACTTTAATTACAAATAGGAATAACTATAGGAACAGATTGTCCTGGATCTAAGCAGATCTGGCAGGACAGCAGCTAATAGATTTCTGACTTGAACAGAGTAAGAATGCTATTGAAATTTGTATCCTTGGGATTAGCAGCAATAACAGTTTTGTCTACGGAGTATGCATTGGAACATACACATTTTTAGAAGACAAATATAGTATGGATATAGTATGAATTAGTATTTTACTAAAGTCAGATATTTGTAGAGGACATGGTTTCCTGACAGTTCTACCTTGGCATCACATTTTCAGTAAGTAATGCAATGAAGAAGTTGGTTGTAGTAAGATCAGCAAGTACTTTTACATGATAAGAAGTGGCAGTCACTCACACTGATCCTTTGAAAAAAGAAACATACTGAAAGGATGCTGTCAAAATTGTTAAGTTTGAAGTGTGACTTACCTTGATAGTAGTTCCCTATGGCAAATCTTACTATAAAAACTGTAAACACTTATAACAATGGGATTTGAAAGAAGTAATACAGAGTTGCAATTCTGGAAATTTCAATTTCTGGTCATTGCACTCCTGATAGTATATGCACTGACATGAGGAAAGTCACTTAGGGTAAGTCATACATCTATGACATCTCTTTATTTTTGTGGATTTCCACATCACTCAGGGTAAGCGTATGCCAGATTTACACAGCACACACACCTGTGGCAGCAAGGCAGCTACCACTTCCAGGAAATCATGTCATTTTCAGTTCAGTATGCCACCAGGGACATTCAGCCAGTTTGTATCCAGACTTCATGAGAAGTTACGCCATTTTCCCCTTTGCTCAGGGGCCTGGGTTGTATAAGTACTGGCTAGATTTTATGCTTTGATCTTTCTTTCCAACTCTTAAACTCTGTAAAATGTGTGCAGTAAAAGAGGACATGCATTAAGGTTAAAAATTAAGTAGATGTTGTTTACACAGTGCAAAATATATTTACACTTTTGAATTTCCAATTTCTCTGAAAAACATTATTTCTTATAGGTGTAATACAACTTTTCTTGTTAACTGGAGAAAAATCTTCTCTTTTAGCAGTCCTTAAACCTGATATTTCAGAGATTAAAAAAATACAAAGTCAAGAAGATCATACTATCCTCAAAACTGTATAAATTACGTGTATGTGTTGAATAGATAAAGGCTATTACGCCTACTTAGATCAAAGTTACTAACTAAACTTTTGAGAGTCTTTGAATAAAGTATGGTAACTCTGGGTGAAACTCTAGTTGTAACTTTAGCTGCTTAGACAGGCATATCCTTTTACCCAGCTCAGAACTTCTCTCCTAGAATATTGTGTGTCTACAACATGACAACAAAGACAAATCACAAATCTGAGCAATAACACAAGAATTCCTCACTACTTATCATCTTCAAAAATTAATAGATAAAAATGAAAGTGGGATATTTTTGAAAGTGGTCTTAAATTATGTCTTTCCACAGACACCTGTTTTTACAGTGAAATTAATTGCATGGATTCTGTTCTTCAGCATACGTTCAAATTAATTGTACATATAATTACCAGGGTAGGGTATCTGCAAGTTTTGTAACAAAATTTGTCTATTAAAATGTATTTTGAAAAATATCTTTACATAAAAATGTCAGACCAGGTACAATAGAGTCTCAGATTTCAGCTTCCCTTGCTGAAATCTTCTTGCTTTAACATTTCTGAATCATTTCAATGTTTTAACATTACTGTAAGATTACAGACTTCTTATGGGAGGGCTGTATTCCAAAGAACTGATAATCTCACTCCAGAAACAATCAATCATGGATAATTTGCACATATTGTTATTATTTACATTTATGCAGTGATGATGCATGGAAACAAACAAGAATAGAACCTGATTGTATCAGACAAAAAGCCCCAAATACCAGGAAGGATATGATGGGCTTTGCAGCCAGCAGATTTCAGGCTGGATGAAATACATGCATGGGAAATGAAGGCTGTGTAAGCAGAGCTGGAAGCAAATGTGATGTTAATTCCATGGTTTTAAGCAGGAGGGAAGGAGGAAGAGCAGAGGGAGGAGGTAAGAGAAGGAAGCATAGGAAGCAGAGGAGTCAGGGAGGTGGGAGTGGAGCCAACGCTGTGGAGAGCACCTTGGTGCCCGACCGACACTGTCAGGCACCTCTTCTCCCCCAGAGTCCCCCATCAGCATGTGAGAGTAATAGAGGTGTTTCTTGGGTTCCAGGAATCACCCAAGAAAAGTTGCCCTCAAAGTCCATGAGGCTGCCAGCGCTACAGGGTAGGAAAGGATGCAAAAATAAATTATTGTGTGCAGCTTGCTGAGTAATCACCTGAACAAATGTGGATTTCTCAAACTGACCCTCAGCTTAGTCATTGCATGGTGTTCTGCTCCCTCTCCCTGCTCATGGGTTTCACATCAAATGAATTCTTTTTTTCGGTTGTATTTACTGTCTCCTGGCAACCACCCACCTTGGAAAAATAAAATCCTGGGCGATGCAAAAGAATGGAGGGCCTTCTACCTCCTTCCCTCTGGCAAGGCTTCATATGCTTAATTCCATGTACAGTCAGGCAGATTGTATCTATGCCAGTTAGTTTCCTGAGATAACAGTTATGCAAATTTATTAGGGGCATGTCAAGTCAGCTTGTTATTTAAGCTCAACAAAGCTTAATTGTATGAATAATTCTGATTTATAAAATTAAATATATGATATTTTCCTTCCATTTTCTCAGCATGTTTAGGAGGATGGTCAGTTTCAGCAAGGAAAATGAAATTAAATTTAAAAAGATGACTTCACACAAATATTTTTCTTATAAAACCATATGGCATAAAATTAACTGAAGGATAAAACTAGCGATGACAGAATGTTAAACACTAAACAGCTTTCGTGAGTTACTTAAATCCAAATAATGATTGTTTTTATTATATTTTTAAAATTGCCTAGGGAAAATATATACAAACATTCATCCAGGAAATAGTCCTGGAGAGTTCCTGAGGGGTTTACTTGTAAGGGGAAACAGAATCACAGAATGGTAGGGGTTGGAAGGGACCTCTGTGGATCATCTAGTCCAACCCTCCTGCCGAAGCAGGGTCACTTACAGCAGGCTGCACAGGACCTTGTCCAGGCGGGTCTTCAATATCTCCAGAGAAGGAGACTCCACAACCTCCCTGGGCAGCCTGTTCCAGTGCTCCGTCACCCTCAGAGGGAAGAAGTTCTTCCTCAT
>Ga0065711_1034640_pt1 | contig 23453 bp, 8 predicted proteins | sample Hoacrofraction12_FD_59098 | JGI IMG/M metagenome (GOLD analysis project Ga0065711, IMG submission 59098) | Hoatzin crop microbial communities from Cojedes, Venezuela - Epithelial fraction 12 v2 (version 2) | ecosystem: Host-associated > Birds > Digestive system > Esophagus > Crop | place...
TATAGGCTCACTCTAAGTACTGAAATGCTGCAATCAGGTCTCCCCGCAGCCTTCTCTTCTCCAGGCTGAACAAGCCCAACTCTCTCAGCCTGTCCTCATAGGAGAGGTGCTCCAGCCCTTGGATCATTTTTGTAACATCCCATCCAATTTTACACGTATTAAAGGCATGAAATGAGAATAAACTATGAAAAGTAGAAAAATGAATAAAAACTAAGCTTTGAACTCAAGTGCTACCATGAAGTAAGAAACAAGAAGGGGTAGATGTATAGCTCCTGTTTCTAGCAGTGACATGAGCACTCAGAAACCAGAGTCATGAGGTCCTGAATTCGATTTGTAAATTCTTGGGTCATTTTTAGAAATTGCTCTCTGGCTTCTGAGTCGCTGAACTCTTCTGAAAGAAATCTTCTCAGCAGATCTGATAAATTGCGTGTGAGAAGTAGTTCAGTCAGCTTCAGATATGACTGAAGGAGCAGGTGCAACAAGAGAGATTAAAGAGCATGGGTGCATTCCTAAATTGAGGTCACGGGAAACAGAGGACATGATTATGTAGGAATGTAGGCTGGGATTACAACTGTTTATATGCTCTCTCTCCCTCTCACCTCCCATCTCAATGTGGGGTTTGAAATTCTTGCTGTTAATACTCAGAATCTGCCATTAAAATGTTCAACTTCACATTACTAAAAACCCAGGGGGCATCTTTGCATTCTCCTTTTCTCACATCCTGTGAAAGACCATCCTGCACCGAGTGAAAAGTCTCAGTTAATCACAAATGTAATTCTATTTTACCTACCATTATAACACAAAACTGATTTCATTGCTGGAATTGAACCTCACTGTATTGTTCTTTGTCTTGTTTTGTTATTCTGGAGTCACTTCTTGGGCCCCAAGCAATGCAATGTGAAGAAACAAACACCAAAGCTTGATGCTGTGCAATTTAGTGAAGTGCATGCGGTGAAATCCACTAGGGTCCTCTGAAAATTTTGTAGTCAGGCTAGCATTAAAAGGAAAACACTGAGTGAGCAGCCCATTCCTGCTCACTTTCAAGGTAATCAAAGGTTTTGCAATGACATCAGCTGGAGCAGGTTTAGATCCTTTTTAAAGATTAATCCCAGATGTTTTATGGCGGGTGGTTTATCCATCATCTCTGTGCCAGGTCTGTAAAAAAACATTCAGAAAGTCAGAATTCGGAAATGTCATTTTATCATTCACTGTGGGGTTTATTATTATGTGTCAATGCTACAAACAAATGTCTCTAGGAAAAGTAAAATCTCATCTTCTCTCAAGATATTAACATTTACAAATATTTGCTTCATTCCTTTAGAGATGATAATATTCTTCAGCTGTTATCTTTTGACAAGTTACAGATAAGGGAAAAACATTCATGGCCTGATCTCTTCCTGCTTACATTGCTATGGATTAGGAGCAGCTCCAAGCAGTCAAAGCATTTACATCGAAGTAAAACTGATTAACACGAGCAGAACCGAGCCCACAGTTATACTGCAAGACTCACACATAAGTGCAATCTGCAACTAAGAATAAATGTGTTTAATGTAACCTTCACAAGTCATCAGCACAGATTCCTTTCATTTTGTGCTCTGTTTACTTGTATTACAAAATGCCTTTGTTTAAGTATTTCACTTGCCTAGTTTAACAAAAGAGCACATCAATAATGCAAACCCCAACAAGTGAGCTGGTGTGCTATATATGTAAATAGTGGAACATTAAAACAAATTGCACTGGATGGACAAATTCAAGTGTGTTCTTTTCTCAGCAGGAAAAATAAGATCATGTTATATATTTGTATTATTTATATTTATATTTAGCTCTTTTAGTTTAACTCCCTCTTTCTTCTCTCTTTTCCTTTTGTGCAGTGCACAAAATACTGCATTTGCTGGTTTTTATTTTCCCATAGATTTTACAGAAAAATTGAGCTGGGCAACAAAACCATTACCTAGGCAGATAATTTTTTGAATGAACTTCACTATTCTTATTCTGAAAAAAAAGTAAATCAGGGTTTGGCATGAAGGATGTTTCGTCATTTATTTTATTATGTATTTATTTGTACTGACATAAAGGAACACCAACATAAAAAGCTATTCATTAGACTCTTTATAGAGGCTCAATTTAACAAACAGCATCTGCCAAGAAGAGCTTCCCACCTAAACAGAGAAGACAGATGGAAGGCCTTGAAACCAGTAAGTAGGTTTGTATTCACAATTTCTTATTGCTCGTAGATATAGGGAGCCATGCTCCAGAAATGAGACATTTTTCTCAAATTTTATTCAGAAAGTGTGTGGCATAGTCAGGAGCCGCGGCTGCAGTACAGTCCATGAGCACCAAGCACAGGACTACCCAGAGCTGTGCCCACCCTTCCCCAGCCCTCATACCCACCTTGCAAACATGGAACCTCCAAATTTGCAGTACGAAATGAAACCAAAGCAGGGAATGAGTTAAAGAAACAGCTTCTTACTAGTAAGAATCTCAATATCTTCCCTGGTTAGGCAGTGGGAAATTCTAGAGAATAAATCAAGTCCTTGTCAGAGATATGGGTCTCAGAGTTCACAGATTCTTTTTGCTGACAATTAGCAGATAAGTACTGTAGCTAAATTCTTACTGTTTGTTATAAGCTATATTTTTTTCTATTTAGCTTTTAAACACTATCTTAAAACAATATATAATCACCATGTGAAAACTTCCAAATAGTTTACTTTAGCCAAGTACAAGTAAATCTTCCTTCTTTCTGTGAACTTGAAATTTTAAAATTTTATAGTTTCAAATCTTATTTAAAAGTGATTTTTTTTTACCTTAGCAATATTGATTATTTGCTTACCTGGAAGGTACTCATATTTGGGTTTCTTAGTGGATTTATATATCAAAGTTTGTATTTGAAACTTGGCCCTAGACTTCAACAAAAAGTACAATCAATGGACAGTATCTCTGTACCGGCATTGCATTCAGTCAATTCAGATTATTTCAAAAAACCCTTAAACAGTGTCCCTTAAAGTAATCAGCACTGACTTTTAGCAATGAATGTTTTTTTCTTCGGTTTGAAGACATTACATAAGGCCAAGAAGCAGTTCTTTCACACCGTTTATCACAGCCAGTCATAGATCCAAGGTCTGGGCTGATATTTAGTCTGTGGTTATTACATTATGCATCATTATTCATTAATTAAAATTAATAGAGCCATTTGCTTTAATATGCTACAAATTAACTTTAGAAATGGGATTATATTAGGGAGATAGTTTCTCACTCTATTCCAAGCTGCCTGTCCAAAGCAGGCAAGGGATTTTCAGAGTATTTATCACTGGCTTAAATCAATATGGAAGAAGACTGGAGAAATGTGGTTGCTGTCTACAACCTAGGTAACGACCACTGACAGTTATGGTGAACTTTTCCCACATATGAACTTAATGATAACAAACAGCAACATTTTTCTATGGAGAAAAGGAAAGGACTTCCCCAAGTTCATATTGAAAGCCATCAGTGCAGCCAAATGAAGGACCTGGGTTTATCACTAGCCAACTGCAACGTTCATCTCCTTCTAGCACCTAGTCTTATTAAAAAAGCACCAGCCATATATCACTGCAAATTTATGAAATTACTATTTTTAGGGCTATCATAGTACAGCTTTTTTGTTTACAGCCAGGTTTAGCATCCGTTTTTTCTTTTACCAACACACAACACGCCGTTTCTAGGGAATCCATATAGATGGAAAATATTCCATGTGTCCTAAATATAAATCTCCTTTAATGAAAGTCAGATGGCTGGTCTTATGCCAGAAGAAGACTTGACCCTTTTCTTCCATTCCTTCAAAATGCAAGGAATCACGACTTGAGTGTCCAGTAAAATCTAAAAGAAAGGATGACTTAAGCAATCCTCTGAATTTCTACTTATTTTAGCACTTTTTCTTTGTTCCTATGAAATCCTAAAAATTAAAACTTGAGTGCTGATAAAGGGTCCCCATACTAAAAGCAAACTAGCTGGTTTAATAAATAAAAGTATAAGTACAACCAGCGGGAAGCTAACTCCAAAGCCTGTATATTTTTAGAACAGTGTCTGCTAAATCTGTTGGAAAAGCAAGCTCATTCTCTCTGGTCTTTGTATGGAGCTCTGGCTGGAAGCTGGCATTGTTATTGAAGAGTATCAAGGGGTCTCTCATAGGCTGTGGATTCCTGAATCCAGAACAGGTGCAGTCACACCCTCTCTACAAACAAAGATAGTTTGTTTGAATAAGCACAGCAGAGAAGAATGAGATGTATTAATAGCTAAATAGTGTCTTTATTAACAGTGGAACAGCTGGCAGTTCTGTATGACAGCACTCATTCCAATCTATTTTATCCAATTGCAAAACTATAAGCACACCACATCAGGGAACCGAGGGGACCACACACAAGCAATCAGCCATTCAACAGCAACATAATTGCTTCACAGTTGGAAGTTCGTTCTGCTCAGCCATTGTTATTCTTTTAGTTTGAATTGTTGGGGTACTGCAACTATCTAGAATCAAGTGTTGTTAATGCAGATGAGCTTGCTCAGAGAAACTCCTTTTGTTTTACAAGGCGCATGAGCTAGCCTGCTGCAAGAACTGCTGCCAGGCCTCCGAGGATCGCAGATGCCTCAAGCGCTGGCTACCAGGCCTGAGTCAGAGGCAGCCAATCTCAAGAACTTGACCATATCTCCCACAAAATTGTTACCCTGATAAGTGAAAAAGCAAACTCCCATTAAACTCCTCAGGTGCTCGTGGACCCTGCTTCATAATCTTCCCTGAAGACTTCCTACCGAGCAAAAGAATAGGCTCTGTGAGTCTGTCTCAGATGTATAAATGGCTGAAACCGTACTAGTAGCCTCAGTGCAACAGGGAAGCTGTTCTAGAAAGAATCAGTTTCAAGAACAATCAGGTTACACAGATAGATGTAAATGTGTGTATGTACACGTCTTATAACGGATGTAGAAAAGATACGGTGAGGGAAAGGATAATAGGCAGATTTGCTAGGCCTTGAAGAAAATCAGCGTTCAACTTTATACATTCATACTCCTAAGCAACTGAGAGCCAGTAGAAGCCTAGGCTGCAGTTTCCAATATTACTGTTGATTACTGTCTGATCTCTTAGTTGTTTGGAACATGCACGCATGCTAATTCTAATGTTGTTCACTGTAGCTTGATTCTGCAGTTTCTTTCTTCTACCTGCACACATTGCAGCCCCCCCATACATAAACAGTTTTTCCTCTCCTACCATAGCATAATGCTTATTTAGTAAGTTTTCGAAGTATCCTTCAGGGATAAGATTAAAAAGCTCTTGGCTGTAGCTAGCCTAGCAGAATACACACAGATATGAAATTATAAAATCTTTCTGATTTGCAGGGGTTTTTGCTTTCTATTTTCTATCATCTTTTGGGATTAAATACTGAGAACACTAATTCTTATTATTCAAGGTTTACTATTCAGCAGATCTCTCTCAGACTCTATACACAACAGCACTTCTGTATATTGTTGTGATTTCTTTGTTACTCCTTGACATATGGCTCTAGGTAATAAAATAATGGGCTGTCCCAAGTTGTTATCTGTTGCTGCTGTTTCAGGATGACTTCTGGGTTGTCCTTTTTTGCTCCATCTCTAATGATGGCACCTTATGAATAAATGAACAGTTCTCATAGGCAAGACAATAGATTTGTATGAACTGAAGATCATTGTTAAAAATAAAGGTAGACTGAGGAGAGCTTGGGAAATTCTGAGTAGTGAAGAAAATGGCATTTAAAGAAGTCACCAACCAAATGAGTAAAAAGAAGTTTTAATTAAAATTGAGTTATGAACTAGGGTGTGTATGTGAATGGTCACAAATGTTAAAAAATCCGCCACAAACCACATAAGAAGAATAATTAGGGAAGCATCTTCAGAAAAAAATAATTGCCATATCTAGGCATAACATGAAGGTACAAGCTATAATTGTGCACACAAAATGAATTGGAAAGAAAGCCATTAACAAACAACATCATTTTATTTGCCATTGTCGGAATTATTACTTTAACAGCCAAGAATGCAATTAACCATAGAAGACTCATTTTGCCTCTGTCACTCGACTTTTTGGCAGTTGTTCCAGGAGAGTCAGATTTGCACTCTCTTCTAGCCTACAGTGCTTCAGGTCATGTCTACCTTGGTAAGCAGTGAAGAACCCTGGAAGCAGATCCATGGAAAACTTAGATGATTCCAAGATGGCAAAGAGAACTTTACAGTCAGTTCAAGGGGGCTGGCTCCAGTCGGGTCCAGTGTGTTTAAAGTCCGTTAGCGATGGGAGTGCATCAGGTGTGTACACTGTAATCCAGTTCATGCGCTACAACACTGCTTCACCATGTGAGTCTGATAAATGACAACAACCAGCAGTGCTTTGAAAGTGTATTTCTGAAATAAAATAAAATGGTAGTGCAAATGATACTTACCATCATGACCTGGACCAACAGTAAGAAGAATATTTGCATGGGAAATGTCCTCTGCAAAGCAAGCGGGTTGTTTGTTTAAGGTTGTTTGATCTTAAATGTTACAGAAATTAAATTGTCCCATTGCCACCAGCAGACATTTTGAAGAGTCTTATCAGTTAAATCTTGACTATCCCTCACAATTTTGGCTCAGTATTCCATTTCCTTCCAGTCTCCCCAAATGAGCCATTAAGGAAACGACTATTTGGTTTAGAATGCTTCACAAGTAATGCTGCAAGTGAAAAAATAAAACTAAATGTATAATTTGTAAGGCAGAGCTGAAGAGGATTTGGGGTATTTGGCCCTCTTAGGTATCTGATCCTTACACTAAGATTTTACAAGGTAATTCAAATCACCTATTTCATACCTTAAGACAGGTAATACCTCTGCAATTTTAATAGCCTCAGCAGCTACGTGAAAAATTACTTTTTGGAACTGTATTGCACTAAGCTTTATCTCACATGATTTTTTCACTACTACCATACTAGAAAGGCAGGAAAAGTCCTGGAGCTATCACAAGACAAAAAATGAACAATATCAAAAAGAAAAGGACTGTTACTTCTTAGTTGATCTTGGGGAAAAAAAATAAAAGGAAAAGGCAGACTTAGTGAAGATAAACCCAAGAAAAACCCTCAAGCAATCTGTATAGTTAGAATAATGAAACATTATCTCCACAGCACTCAGAGCATTAGGATACACAAAATGCTGTGTATCCTTACGTCTGTTTAAAAAACATATACAGTGTGCACAGACCCACTATCTTCCTATGCACATACTGATCAGGCAAAATTGTTTGATAAAATATTTCAAAATCATGCTGGGCACTCTGTCTTCTTATTTTTCATTCTTATCTCTGCTCTTCATTTTCTAATAGTTCACAGAGTAAAAGAGAAGTGCAGAGAGTTCATGTCTGTTGAAAAGGAATCACTGCCGTTGGCAAGCAGCAGAATATTGATGTGGATGCACTCCTTATGGAGGGTGCCCAGTATAAATGCATGCTTGTGAGCGACAGACTTCTTACTGCTCCTATTTAGGTAGCAAGATGGATAAAAGATACAGTACCTTCCCACAAAATATTAAAAAAAAAAGGAAACAAATAACCTCTTTTCCCATTTTCTGACTGTTCTGGGAAAATTTACTTCTGTTTCAAGGGCACGAGCAGGTTTAATGACATGCGTTCAGTGTTGCCTACTAATTAACTTAATTAATTTACAAAAAATCTAGACTCAGAAGAGGTGTGTGCCATTTAAGCTATCGGAATATCACAGAATCACAGAATCACAGAATAGTAGGGGTTGGAAGGGACCTCTGTGGGTCTTCTAGTCCAACCCTCCTGCCGAAGCAGGGTCACCTACAGCAGGCTGCACAGGACCGCGTCTAAAGGGGTCTTGAATATCTGCAGAGAAGGAGACTCCACAACCTCCCTGGGCAGCCTGTTCCACGGCTCCGTCACCCTCAGAGGGAAGAAGTTCAAATATATTCAGAACACGAAAACAAGGTTTGTAATATATAACTCTGCTTTTGAAGCAGGAGTGATTCAGTCATGTAAGCACATTTTGTGGGCTCTTGAGTTGTCCTCTTCTTTCAGATTTTAATGGAAAAAGGTTTATCAGCTTTCCAGATCCTCCAGCAAACTGTTCCTTCCTTTTTTCTTGCATTCTTCAGGCTAAGAGGCATCTTGCAGGTGTACATGTGGGATTTAGGCAGCACAACTGAATTATCAGTGCCCGCTAGAGCTTCTTATGCTGCTGTCATGATATTACATTTGGTATTATATCCAGATGTCTTGGGCCGGTTGCAATCAAAACTTGTGACCTTCTATGTGAGGTTTTGCTACAGAAGACTAATAAAAAATTCTCATTTGACTGGTAAATCAGAGGAATAAATAGCGTTAGTAACACCTACCGTGATTGTGTTCAGAGTATTTCTCTGGTATTCTTTTCTTTTTCCTCCTCACATTACCTGAGATGAGTTTTATAGAGAACTTGTAGCAGCTAGTAGCCTCTGACAGCAGGCAAATGGGCTGGAGCTCCTGTCAGGAATAGGGTGCATGCTACCCATGCTGCCAGACAATTGATAAGAAACTGAAAAAGACAAATGGCTTCTGACGTGTACAGTTGTAAATTTTCCTCAAGTTATACTGCATCTTTTGCAGTCTTCACATAACCCCTTTCCATGGAGTGGACTGGATTCAGAGACCCATGTTCTGACCTCAGCTCCGCAATAAAAGCACTGCAAAAAGCAGATCAGATTCTGTTCTTGTATACATGGGTGTAACCCCAAGAGAACTCTTGTTAGTGTATAGGTGCAAATATTCATATTCAGAGAATTTCTCACACCAGACAGAATAAATGAATACTATAATAATTAAACACCTTGAAAATATTTGTGGTGGAACTGTTCTTGATTTTCTTCTTTTTTTTTTCTCAATTTACATTAGCAGACTACTCTTAGCAGCAGAAAAAGGCAACCCACTATGGGATGCAGTTGCAAGGCCACACCTTTACTTCTGCTACAAGAAAAGGACAGAGAATTATGTTGACTTCAGGGTTTCATCGATGGTATATGGTAACCTAAGTGAAAAAGCCCAAGTTTTTCATGAACCTCAAGGAATATGGGCAGGCACTCTATGCCACTATTGGCCAGCATAACATGTCGAGGAGAATGAGGAGGAGCCCAGGTCTGAACAGGACCCACTTTGATCCTGAAGAGGAAAGGCCAAACAGAAAGCTCCAAGCCTGTACTTCTTCAGAAACTCAGGGCACAGCAAGGGGAAAGGGCTGATTTTTTTGAGCTTTCTGACACCTAGCTAATTATCTCTTTTTTTCAAACCATCTTCTCCTGGACATGGTATAAAAAAAAGTCTTCAGAAATATATGCAGTTCTTTCTTCTACCATAGATAGCCTGGCTTCAAGCCAGTAATAGTATAGCAGCAGTACTGTGCTGGTCAATAGTCTCATGGCCTAAAGGAAGATCAAGTATCTACTGTGACTTTTTTTAGATTTATCAGCTGCATTCAGTACTGTTGATGATGTGGTATTAAATCAACAGCATTAGACCAAGGTGAACTTGGCCCACTTCCTTGATCGTAATAATATCCAGACTCAGCTTCACTTCTGGAGCAGTTACATGTCTTGACATTTGTCAGCTTCTCCTATCAGAGATTTAAATCGGGGTAAATTGATTTTCACTTCTTTGACTTAGAGGCTTTTCTGGGCTGTAGATTCATTCTCACAAGCACTGCACGAAAGTTTCAGGGACCTTTGTTGAGACCCATATCTCTTCAGAATGGAACCTTTGGTGAAGTTCTGTGGCACTAATCAAAAGAAAGGTTCATTTATTGCTCCAAATCTGGCTTTCAGTGAAGTATTCTGTGTGTAATAACCTGAGTAACATCTCCCCTGAACTCTGAAAACACATTCATGCAAAGACAAAGCCAACTCCATATTACAAAAATGTTACAGTTTAGGAAGAAACAAACCTGCTTATCAAGGAGGAGGGCTGGTAGAAGCAGAAATGTACAAGTTATGTTGCAGCTATTTTGTAAGCTGGAAAAAACTATGGCCTTCAGGAAACTTGGTTTTGATTTTTTAAAAAGTAGGAATACATACATTTCATAAAGGCAAATAATAAAAATAAAAAATCTATAGCTGCCCCAAACAACAGCAGCTGAAAAAAGAGAGTGAGAATTAGTTTTGATGTGAGTTTTCATATGCTGTCTAGATATTTCCCAGATGTATGCATATAATATCAGAATTGCATTTTGTTTAATAATGCAGTTGGCATCCAAATACAGAAGACAGGGACTCTTTTAAGCTACATAAATACAGATCACATGTGATGGAGAAACAACTATGAAAAAGGCATAGTCTTTTCAAACAAGGCCAGAAACAGGGGGCTAACCCTGTGTCTTTAGACATATGACCTTTGTCTCATTAGGTGTACCTTTAACTGTCATAAATATCCATTTAAATGAGTATCATTTCCTTACAATTATGGAAGGGTCATACATAATACACTAAGTTCCCCTGGAAGCATATGTGTTAGTCATGCATATTTCATGAGCAGTTTTATTCCCCTAGTCAGCTTCAAGCGATGCTCAGGCTCATGGCTTTGGTGTGTAGGAAATGAAGGTCTTGCCCATAAAAAGATTCCAAGGCAATGATTGCAAGTCTGCACTTTATCAAGAAGAGCAACAGAATGACCTCCTTGTAACATCTTATGGGTGCTGGTATCATTTTTCTTTGTAATATACATTAATTCCCCTTATTTGTCAGTTGCTATGGAAAATGCATAATTTCCATAGATGCGCTTGAATGTAAAAATTGCAAGGGATTCTCAGCACTGAAGGGCAGTTAGGAATTTTGTAGTGACATGACAAACTGTGGAAGAAAAGAAGAAAAGGAGTAGAGAGGATTTAAAAGAATAAGCCTAATATACTACATGCTAAGTATGTATAGGGTAGGCTGCAAAAAATTCATTGTGATCCAACATACTATCTGAGTAGGTAAAGCAACATCTGTTTGTATGCTATGTTGGCTTTTCTGAATGCAAAAGCGGAAGGATATAAAGGGCTGGAGGGGTAAAAGAAGAAAAAAAGACTGCAGTTATGAAAAGCAAAACTCTTTAGAAATTCTCAATACCACCAGCAGCAATTTCCCCCTTTTTTCTTTCCAAGAAAATCAGTTTTATCAAGGCAGCTATATCTAGTTGATATTTTTCACCGTGGTAAAGACACTGGAGGCACATAAGTCACAGACGTCAGCTCAGACAGTGAACACATTCTGCTTTTGTAGCAGGACAGTTTGGTCTTAAGTCAAAAAGAAAGGTTGTTCTCTGGTAATCTTTAAAACAGTGCAGGGCCATGCAAAATCAAATCGAGCAGAAGCCCCCCTTTGAATTGTGACTAATGCTCAGAGATTATGATGCCGTGTTTGATGCCCTGTGTTTTGGGGAGATTTTGTTTTTGAGAGATTGCAGTGAAGAAAGCTTGTTCTCCTTGATGTGCTAAATTAATATTTATGTTGGTAAAATATCAGAGAGGCCACAGAAAAATATTAATATAAAAAGGTTATAATTATCTTTAAAAATGTGGCAGCAATTGAAATGTAAATCCTAGTGAGCTGAGAGAGAGACTTGTTTGCATTGTGCCTGGGGCACCCTGCCTGCCTGCTGCAGCTGCCATTGATCATTTCAAATCAAAGGAAGCTGGAGATGTCTCTGGTGGCTCAACTGGGAAAAAAGCAAGCAGAGAAAGATACTCTGTTCTCCTGGACTGTTATCAAAAAATGAGCTGGAAAGTGTTTCAAACCTTGCTTCTGTTGAATATGGAGCCCTTCAAAGCTTTGCCACAATAAATAAAGTTTTCAAAACACATAGAATCTAAAAGATACTTTTAAAGTCCCTCTGATCTAAACATTTTCCCCTTTCTTGTCATTATTAGAAAACAACTGTGTGAAACTAATGTGCATGTGGTGATTAAACCAGAAGACTATGCAAACAATATGAAACCACCATTTTAGAGTGGAGTTTCTTGTTTTAAGTTCCTGTAGATAGAAAAAATTATTTTGAGGGGAAAGGGCAAACAATACAGAAAAGGAGAAATGCAAATTATATTACTATTATTTCCAAATGTAATGTCTCTATACTGTAGTGGGCAACGACAAGCAATATGCCTTCAGCTGTCTATACTTCAATAATAGGAGATAAAATGCATCTTCATTAAACACTGAATATTAGTAAGTAGACATTTCTTGAGGTCCATTAAATACTATTTGATATACATTAAAAAGATTTAATCACAGATGCCAGTCAGCTAACCAACCCATTAATCTAGCTGTTTTTCCTGTGAAAATTGTATTTAAAATGGTCTTTTTTCCTCCTCAATTTAATTTAGTCATCCATTTAAATTTCATGTATTTATCATGTAAATGTGCCTTATTTGCAAAAGAAAAGCTCAGGACTCAGTGAAATAAACAGTTATTTCATTAAAATGGATACAAAAAACCCTGTGATTAGTGTAATTAATTTGCACACTAAAAGCTATCTTCCTAGTTCAGATCATTAATATTGATAGTGTTCGATTTTGTTCTCAGAAATGTTCCTTACAATACGCTCAGAGCTGGCAAGCAAGGATGAAGATGCAGCCGCTCAAACTAGAAATCATGATTCAGTAAGCACTTGGCTACTTTCCCTTTTCCATCATCCAGAATTAATAACATACAACTATGATGCCTGTGTCCCAAAGTGAACTGGATTGCTTGGACTGTATGGGATTACATGGTTCGTCACAAGAGAATCTTATTTACATACACGGTTCTCACTGCGTTTCTCAGATTTCATTTTTTTTAATTGCAAAATAACATTAGAAGAGTTTATGTCTAGGTACCCCATGCTGCTGTACATATCATTGCCAGATGACAAGGCAGAGTTTGCCAATACACTCTTTTGTCATTAGGTTTTCATCTGCATAATATGCAAATTGTGTTGAACAGTTTCCCACTTTGAGTCCTTTCTACTGCAAGATTCAGTCAAGACTCATATTTTGTTTTCCCACTGTACAGCAGATGTACTCCACAAAAGACCTTGAAGATAAGGTGTCACATCACTGCAGTGCACTATCGATTACGGCTGTAGACAACGTGCTATGAGAAGCAAGTTCTGGAATAATTTCAGAGACTTTACACTGTCTGTGTCTACATGCTTAGATGTACTTTCTGGTGGAGAAGTCAGACTTATACTTCAGTATAGGTGCTGTATGTTTTAGTTGTACAGACATTATATGGATACACGACATATGGCAAGGCAATATCTATGTGAAATATTTACACACCTTTCAGCTTAACTGACAGTCCACTCTCTGCTTGTTATCTCTCTCCAGCATCTATCTGAGACCTCCAAGAGGCATCAGAAAGTTTCAATTTTTTGAAAACCAGCTCACAAAGCCATTTTTTCCTCTGCTTTCTCAAATATGGAACTTTTTGTAGCCTCTTATCCACATCCAAGAACACCTTTGGATAAATTTTGTCCCAGGTCAAAGGTGGTTTGATGTGATGGCAGCTTAAATATCAACACTTCTCACTTGTGAAGGATTACAAACATGCATCTTATCTTATTAGAGATAGTATTCGATTCACATCTGGTAACAATAGACAGTCAATAGAAAACAGACTTCATAATTATTACAGTAATTTTACATATATTCTAAAGAAATATGTACCTTTATATAGTTTTTATGGAAAAGATCACACAGGTTTTTAAGTAATATCAAATTTATTTTACAGCTGTTAATTCATAATATATTTGCATAGTTTAGTAATTTCCTCTTTCACAGTCCTTTCTCAGGCATCATATTTGAACTCTTGATTTTCCAGGCAATTGGAAACAAAACCCCATGAAGTGGTTTTAATTCCATAAGATGGGTCATTTTTCTGCAATGTATATGCCCTATATAAATAATATGCTAGAATATAAAAGGATTTAGAACCATTTAATTGCTCACAGTTTGTAAATACAATCAGAGCTTCACTACCAATGAACAACAATTAGTTCTTAGCTAAAATGATAACATCCTTTGTTTCTTTCTGTATGTTAGAACAAGGCATGCAAAAGCAATGTGTGATCTGGCCATCTGAATGTTGCACTGCGAGTGACCAGAATAGTACCATCCGAAAATCCATCCCCTTTAAAAAACAGCACGCAGAATTACTAGATACTTTTAAAAGAAATCCAAATGTCTGTGTACAGACAGTTATGTGTAAATATGTAACTATACATATTTTAGTGTATATATATATAAAATAGCCATCATATTTTTTCACTCACTTATACTGTGTAGAACTGAGAAAGTCTGTCCACTCTTTTCATTTCTACACTGTGTGAATGACTGCACATATATGTGTCTCAAGGAAACACTACAGCCTTTTGGATTTCATATTATTCTTGAAAAATCCTTGTTTACTTTTGGAGTTTGATATTTGACTAACTGCTCATCCTACTCACCTGATGGTTTTTAAATGTGAATTCCAAATGTCTCTCATTTAAAAGAAAAAAGGGGAGGGGGGAGAAAAAAATCCCTACTATGAATAATACAGCAAATATTTCCTGATTCTTCTGCCATGGATCTAGTTGAAGACCAATAAGTCACTTCAAAAAATATAGAGCAAAGTACTGTAAATTTCTGTAATATCTTTCTGTATTATTTATTGACAAAAGTATTTGCACTAACCTTTAACTATGATTTGGAGAGTGTAGGTCTTAAGACAGCCTCATTTCTGTTCACTCTGAACGGAATCTGGCACACTGTAGGCATTTCAGCAGCCCTGATATTTTCATAGGAAATTGTTTTAAAAGCCTGGTTTCTCTCTTAGATACTTTGAAGTCAATTGTAAGTTAGGAAGTCACACTCCTTGTGAAGTAACGAAGATGCTTTATGCACCTTTCTAGTGAGGATTCACTACCAGCTTCGCAGAGATGCAAAACCAGCAAAGACCATTTGAATGTCCATTTTCCACGTTTCAGTGAACACTATATGGACACACACCTATACCTGCTTTCCACAGGGCATAGCAGAGAGGATTCCTGGGACAAATAACCTCAGAGGTGACAGATGTCCTCTACGACCATGTGGAAAAACACTAGGAGAAAATCTTGAACTTCTCCTGAGTGTGAAGAGTTCGTGAATAAATTTGGGTGAAAGTCTCCAAATGGAATATTTCTGAGATCTGCAGCAATAGAAGAACTTTACAATTTATTTAGTCATTTTATTTTATTATTTGTATCTTTTTACGATTTGTTTAAGTAACAAGCATGGTATGTATTATCTTGGAGAGGATATTTTCATGAATCACCAGAAGTCTCCACTAAAAGTGCAGCTGCAATCATTAAACATAGATTCCCTTTTGCTAACCCATGAATTTATTCTATTCTTTCCATACGCTTCTGACAAAATTTTGGGTCAGCCTCCATTCTCTCTTCCATTCAACTATAGCCACAGTAGTTTTCCTACTTTAATGTTACCACTTTAAAATTCTGCTCTGTCTGGAACAGCTGTGAGAATTTTGAAAAGCGTTTAAAATACTACACCAGATAAATTTTTCAAAAATGTGATTTTAAAAACTTATCTTTTCTATCATCTTATTCAATTATGAAACCCTAAAATTTCATTATATTTAAGGCATACAGAAGTGGTTTGTAACAAGAGAACTCAGTCTAACAATGCTTTTGTTTTTAAATAAGCATATACACATACACATATTCCAGCTCTGGAAAATAAACCTTTCCCAACTATGTCTACAAAAATCTGTTTTGAAGTTATTTTTATACAACACAATAACTACAATTGGATATACTCAGAGCTTTAACAGCCAATTCTTTCCATAAAAAAAAAAAAAAAGTAAAACATTGAAATATTTAAACCCAATCCCAAGAATACTCTACGGTATTTTTTTTCTAACTTGTTTCATTAACTGCTTCAAATGGTATCCTCTAGATGCATTGTAATAAGACAGTGCTCATTCATAGAGCAACAACAGCAGTCAGGTTATAGCAATGTGCTAATTAAAAAGAGCAACATACCACAGATCTCTTCGTTGCTATTCATGGCAAGTGTACAGCAAATCACTTAGCTGTTTGCTTTAAAAATAAAAGCTTTTTGTCTGTCTTGTTTAGAAAGACATGCATGGGCTAAAAAGACTTTTACTAAAGCATGACATTGTAAAGACATTGCCTTAAGGTTGGAGAGAGCAAAAGGCTGAAACATTTATATTGTTTAATATTAGACCTTATTTTTTTCCCTAGCTATTCACTTTTCATGATACGTTTCCTTTAATTCACTCCAGATCAACATCAAGGGCAGCAGTGTAAGGAATTTTCCAGCATACATTTTGTTCCAAGAAAAATTATAGGAAAAGCACCCTAGCTAATTAAAATAAAGAGATCTCTGATGCCTGGCAGTTAAATGCTGTTCATCTTTATTAAGGCACTAGGAGAACAGTATTGCAGATAGTCAGAAAAACGATTACTCTCTTGGGTTCTACTGTAAATAACTGAATCATTGAAAACAATACAGTGTGTGAAGAACGGGTGAGCTTTGTTCCCAGAAATGCACAAAACAGGGTATTTCATGTTATTTAAAAAGTAAAAAGAATATTGGGCAAGGACATACTATTTTATAAGGGTAGCTACCTGAAGTGAGGGAAGAATAGCAAAATGTGTGCCATATCAAAATGCTCTGTGAATCAACCGTTGATAGTAAAAAAAATAAGAAGACAATCACACAATCACATAATCACAGAATGTTAGGGGTTGGAAGAGACCTCTGTGGATCATCCAGTTCAACCGCCCTGCCAAAGCAGGGTCACCTACAGCAGGCTGCACAGGACCTTGTCCAGACAGGTCTTGAATATCTCCAGAGAAGGACACTCCACTACCTCTCTGGATAGCCTGTTTCAGGGCTCCGTCACCCTCAGAGTGAAGAATTTCTTCCTCATGTTCAGACAGAACTTCCTATGCTTCAGGTTGTGCCCGTTGCCCCTTGTCCTGTCTCTAGGCACCACTGAAAAGAGTCTGGCTCCATACTCCTGACACCCACCCTTCAGATATTGATATGCATTTATTAGGTCCCCTCTCAGCCTTCTCTTCTTCAGGCTCAACAAACCCAGCTCCCTCAGCCTTTCCTCATAGGAGAGATGCTCCAGTCCCCTCACTATCCTCGTAGCCCTCCACTGGACTCTCTCCAGTAGTTCCTCATCTTTCTTGAAGTGGGGAGCCCAGAACTGGACACAGGACTCCGGATGAGTGTCACTAGGGCAGTGTAGAGTGGAAGGAGAACCTCCCTCGACCTGCTGGCCTCACTCCTCCTCATGCATCCCAGGATCCCTTTGGCCTTCTTGGCAACCAGGGCACACTGCTGGCTCATGGTCAGCTAGTCATCCACCAGTACTCCCAGGTGCCTCTCTGCAGAGCTGCTCTCCAGCAGGTCTGCCCCGAGCCTGGACTGGTGCCTGGCGCTGTTCCTCCCCAGGTGCAGGACCGTGCACTTGCGCTTGTTGAACCTCATCAGGTTCCTCTCTGCCCAAATTTCCAGCCTGTCCAGGTCTCACTGAATGGCAGCACAGCCTTCCGGTGTATCCAGCACTCCTCCCAGTTTGGTGTCATCAGCAAACTTGCTGAGGGTACACTCTAACTTTTCACTCAGGTCATTGATGAAGAAGTTGAACAAGGCTGGGCCCAGTACTGACCCCTGGGGGACACCACTAATTACAGGCCTCCAACTAGACTCAGCGCTGCTGATGACAACCCTCTGAGTTCTGCTATTCAGCCAGTTCTCAGTTCAGCTCACTGACCACTCATCTAGCCCATACTTCCTGAGCTTCCCTAGGAGGATGTTTTGGGAGGCCGTATCAAAGGGCTTGATGAAGTCGAGGTAGGCAACATCCACTGGATGGCAGGAATCCTGTTTCTCTTAGAATTTATTTTTAGTAGAACAGCGAATGGACAGTATTACCCTCCTAAGGCATAAATGAAACCAAACACCTAACTAGGCCAGAGGTAAGATTTGTACTGTTCTCAGAATTGGCCTAAATTCTTGGCACTGTCAGAAGTTTTACTGTCGCCTGTGACGGGAGCAGACTTAGGATAATCCTTACCATGGCTGAAAAATGCCATTCCAGATGTACACACTTCAACGAAAAGACGGTGTTCACTGGCAGATAGTAAGAGAGGGCAAAGTCCAATGTCTTTTTGTGAGAGGATCCTATGGGTTAGGTATCTTTCTCGTTAACAGAAGTTACAGCTTTTTCCATTGCCTGTGTGTAGCCTAGCATAGGCTTATAGGAAAGTATGGAGCTAAAAAAGGTTTAGTGTCCCCTTTCGCTCACTCTCATTGCCCACATAGGCACTAGCTGCTATCATTTACATTTTGCTGGGACCCTAGTTATGCTAGTATCGTGGCATGAGAACAGCAGAAAAAGGCTAGTGTTTTTCTTCAAGAGCAAGACAAGTTGGGGGGGCCCATAAAGCCAGTCCTGCCATTCCCCTACAGGTGTTTAAGGTAATACCTGGTGCTGGCCAGCTCGACAAGCAGTCTCACTGCCACCGTATGTCCAATACTGAATGGGCTCAGCACATTGATTACTCATTAAGATCAAACCTGCTCATGCATGTACCCTAACAGAATATCTATTTCAGCTTTTAAATCTGTATTTCAGTTACCACACAGGATGTAAATACTGTCTTTTACTTTAAGACACATTGATTAGAAGCCATGAGAAAAGCAGAACAGCACGGATAAGATGCGGAAATAGCTGAGGATGGACATTTTTAGGATATGGTAAAGGCTCTTAGCGAAAAAGTCACACTTAAAAGGATTTGATGGACTACTCCGCAATGGCTAAGAGGAGAGCAAGAGCAAAGTATTTAAAAATAGCCATCAGCATCAATATGAATCATTTAATACTGGGTAGAAAAATTCACTTTAAAATTAATTAAATTCTGCTTTTTTGTTTCTTCTTGCCTCTTGAGGAGAAATTGTGTAAACGGTGGAAGCAGAGAACATGGAGAGCAAGAAGCATTATTAATTCTATGTGCTGGCATCTTAACAGATCTTGGCACGGTAGGGGAAAGGGCAGTGGCTGTATCATCAACAACACAGGACAAGGAGCCTTGGCACCAATGGCCATATATTATTGTGCATGACTCCTTCCTTTTTGTTTTAGCATCATTTCAAGAGGTGAACAAAAGTTCTTTAAACAAAGGACAAATCAGTGAAGGGGAAGGGGAGGAGACAGCTGAAAATTGCTGTTTGCAGTGGGAAAGGGAAAATTTTTGGAACATGGTAAAGACAAGGCAGTGCCTTATGCAACTTACTGCAATATTTTTGCTAGAGGAGGTTTGGATACAGGTAAGATGAAAGGGCAAGAGTTGGGGAATTCTATGATCTTAAATTTTTGTGCTTTCCACAGAACCTTTAAAAAATAAAAGCAATCAAAAAAATGCCCTCCCATAATAGTAATGACTCACTTGCTGCATCCAGAACCTGTGCTACACAAAATGCCAAGAGGTTTGGAAATCAGTTGCAGCGCTATAGTATGCAATAATGAATACGAACAGAAATAAACTAGATGGCTGGATGTCTGCTGTCTACGTGTCATTGTAAATAAAACAAGATGCCTCTCACTCACATTTCCAGCCATGTCTCTGAACTTACATAAAGATTTTGCTATTCATAACAATGAATGTATGTATTATTGTGGCCACTTTGCTGAGCAAAACCACACCTTTATGTTGTGATGGGAAAGAAGAAATATCGCCCTTATTTGAAGCAGAAAGGAAACTTAGAGCAGGCAGAATTTGTTGACGACACTGATGTTATCACAGAATTTGATGAAAGTTTCAAAAACTTCTAACTGAACCAGAGTTGTTCAACTTAATCTTAAGAAATGCGACCAGCTTCTGTTTATATTCCATGATGATTAATAGAAAAAGAAGCAATGTTACTCTTGTAGTGCCCTGTATCTCAGAACACTGAATACCAATCAAAGCAAGCTAGTAAATAGTGCATCACACTGCAAGCTATTTATGAAGAGGGAAGAAAAAAATGTGTTTGTTCAGTTCTCCACAAATAAAAAGACAGACAACTGGCTTTTCAATCACAGAGAATGACAAATAAAAAATTAAAGCAAAACTGGCCGTGGACAGGTGATCAACACTTTGATAATCTCACAGATTAAGGGAAAATGTGCTAATAAAACATTTTCCATCAAATACAAGTTGTGAAATGATGCTGACAGAAATACATTTTACTATTGTCCTGTAACAGGTCTAACAGAAGACACCGTCCTAATTTTGCTTTACATGCAAAAAGTTTGCCATAAATTACATAGGGAATTAAGTCTACTTGTAACATATTACATTTTTCCCCAGCTTGGTTTTGTACTGCTCTCAGCCAGTGCACACTCAATGGAAGGGTGCACAAGATGTATCTGTACATAACGAAGTGCAAGAGAAGAAAACCTCAAAGAGCTGTGGTTGATAGAAATTTTTCAGTGTATCTAAGTCCCTGTATCAGTACAGGAGTTATCCATGTAACTATATCTCTGTAGTTGCCTATACGAGACATTGCTTTCAAAAATACCTGTTTTTCAGTAGTCTGTGACTACTTAGAAACTGCTGCAAGGTTAGCAAGTATGAAAATATGCCTAACTAGAATGGCAAAATATGCAGAAAGCATATTTGAAAGCTGAAGATAGTTTTGCTAGATGTGGAAAAATTGAGGTTGTGCAACATCAAATGTTCCTTTCTGTAAATTTTTACTTCTGTGACTATTTGATACTCTTATTCTACTTCAAGTTAATCTACTGACTTAGTAAGGATCATTGACTACAACATGCACACAGCCCTTCTAAATTTCAGATAGAAAAGAGTTATACTGACTGCACAGCCAAACCACAACTCTAGGTTAAGAAACACATGATGTAAAGGCTATAAGTCTTATTATCATTCCCAACAGGACACTTTGCACCAGCATCTTGTTTAAAGAGAGCACATGTTCCAGGTGACAGTACATCCATCATTGCAGACTATTAAATTGTAAAAACTGAGTAAAGCCGTAGAAATGGGATTAATTTTGTGTTGTCATGCTTATTCAGAACATATGCTCCCCTGGCACCCACAGGAGCATTAGAGTTAATCTAGAATGCAACAAGGCAGGCTCTGCACTGTTGTGAACTCACTTCCCAAACTGCTTTTAATGATAGAATTGTAGAACCATAGAATCATGGAATCATGAAGGTTGGAAAAGATCTGTAATATCATCAAGTGCAACTGCCAACCCAACACCACCATGCCTGATAAACCTTGTCCTGAAGTGCCATACCTACATGTTTTTTGAACTCCTCCAGGGGTGGTGGCTCCACCACTTCATGGGGAGCCACTCACGTCCACAAAAAGGATTGGCTAGGTTGCAGTGTCTTGTCTGGCAGTAAGAAAACCAGAAGGAAAGCAGTGATGGGAGGAAATGGAAAAGTCTCTTCTTTTCTTTTCTATCCTGCCACAGAACCTCTGGTTGTGGTGAGGAAACAGATGTTCTTAGGATTTTCTCGACTTTGAAGACATATCCACAAACAATGCTCAACCTCTTCTCAGTAGCAATATTCTGTTTAAAAAAAATCATAACATGCACAGAAATATTGTGACATGATGCCTATCTAATTTCAAAGCAACTGGGCACAAGCATAACCTGCATTTCATCCTATATTCATACAAAATGAAATAATGTCTTGTATTTGAGATGAAAAAAGACCAGTCATATAATTACCTCTAGGTAACAGATGTAAGCATTCCAGATACTCAACATGAAAGGAAACTTGTGTTTCAGAAATTGCCATCCAGTTCTTCAGAGGAAGTAAACATAGCTTTAAAGCCACTTTTGAACTCTCCCAGGCCTCTGCTGGTGTGGGTAAGGGAAAGATCCCTTACATTAGTTGGACGAGTCCTAGAGATTTACAATTTGTACCAAGGACAAGTGCATGAGTAGAGATTTATTTGGTTTAAGCAGAAAAAGAAAAGAGGGCAGCACCTACTGACTGGATAAAGTCGCTCTACAAATTTTGTCTTCTATCCATCAGCTAGAGTCATGTTATACTTTAATTCTAGTAGGCTTCTCCTGAGAGCTCTCCACACACATGCTTAGCTAGAAAAGTTTGATTGCTTGTCATGATCTGGAGAAGTATGAAGTAGATATGAAGTGATGAAGGTGATCGCTTGCAGCATCTGGGGAACTAGATATGCCAAAACAATGATGTAAGAATGGTTCAAAAACTTGTCAGAGAAAATTAATAAAAAATAATTAGGATTAAGTTGTATATTAAGCAATAATGTAAAAACTGGCAAGGTGAGACACTTTTTAGAAAGGTGTAAAAGGAGAGGCTGTACGCATTGTTCTGAGCAACTTCTTTCAATTTAATGGCAGTGAGAGCACACCAGTTTCAGAGTATTTAAGGTATATGTACACAGTAGCACATTGTGCAGTGCAGTTGTACATTTCCTTTGGCCACATACAGTTCACAAAACCACTAGAGACATTATGGAAATGTTTTTCAGGTGTCTGTCACCTTTAAGGAATAATTTCAGTGATAGCAATACGCTCACAGTGAGCCTTCTGGTGTGCAAAAGGGTTGGCAGCCGAATCTTTACGTCTCCATGGCACTTCCTGTACAGTGGCAACTCAAGGCAGTGAAATGCAGGCATAGTCATGCTTAAACAGGTATAGTCTTATGACCCAAGTATGCACTTTGTTCTTCGTTTTCCCATTCATTCTCCTCCTGCATGCCATACTGCGTTCTGTCTACTGGCCTGTGTTATCCAAAGTGAGTGGAAGATAGTAGGATTCACTGTAACCTACACGTATACGCTAGGGATGAGCCCAGGCTTGGCGTGCCAGGGTCGGGGGTGAGACTGACAGCCCAGCTCAAGTGCATCTACACCAATGCACGTAGCATGGGCAATAAACAGGAGGAGCTGGAAGCCATTGTTCAGCAGGATGGCTACGACTTGGTCGTCATCACTGAAAGGTGGTCGGACAACTCACATGACTGGCATGCTGTCATGGATGGCTACAAACACTTTAGGAAAGACAGGCCAACAAGGAGAGGTGGTGGAGTTGCTCTGTGTGTGAGGGAGCAACTGGAATGCATTGAGCTTTGCCTGGGGGCAGATGGAGAAGGAGTTGAGAGCTTATGGGTTAGAATTAAGGGACAGCCTCATACGGGTGATGTTATTGTGGGTATGTGTCATGTTAATTTGTCAGAAAATAAACCCTCTTGCTTTCTAACGCTCTTCACCGAAGTGAGAGGCTAGGTGCGGCTAGGTTTAAATTCTGAGTGATGTCCAATTTGCCACTACCAGTCCAGTTGCGTTTAATATGTATATTAAACTACCACGATTCTGGATACACTAATAGCAGTCTGCACCTTCAGTCC
>Ga0065711_1004463_pt1 | contig 23452 bp, 13 predicted proteins | sample Hoacrofraction12_FD_59098 | JGI IMG/M metagenome (GOLD analysis project Ga0065711, IMG submission 59098) | Hoatzin crop microbial communities from Cojedes, Venezuela - Epithelial fraction 12 v2 (version 2) | ecosystem: Host-associated > Birds > Digestive system > Esophagus > Crop | place...
CGGGTCTTGAATGTCTCTAGAGAAGGAGACTCCACAACCTCCCTGGGCAGCCTGTTCCAGTGCTCCGTCACCCTCAGAGGGAAGAAGTTTTTCCTCATGTTCAGACGGAACTTTCTGTTCCTCAGTTTTTGATTCACCTGAGTCACATGAATATGTGCATGAAGCTTTGATATTTCTGCCTAGAAAACTCCATGAAAAATGCATGTGCATGTCATTCATGCATGTGCTATACAATTGCCTGAACAGTGAAGCTGAAATAGAGAATATACTATAATTGTAAAACATTCTGAAGGACTGCAAGTCAATTCTGCAGGTCATGAAATACATCAAAAGGGCATTAAAGTTGCTATGCCTGAGCAAACCACATGCACTGGGAATTTATAGTACACTAAATGCATCCCAAATCTATCAACACATTGAACTAATTGAATTTGTGCTATGCTGTTAAACTGCATATACGTTACAGCCATTTTTTTCAGGACTCAGGATTCCAGCTATTACGCAGCCTAGTCAGAACAACTATTCTTTCTCTGTAGAATACCATGGATTAGACTCAAAAATCTCTATCAAAAGTTTTATAGTTAGGATACCAAAGACTCACTGGGTCCCTCTTTCAAAATGGCACCTGAGTACAAGAAAAAAGAATTCCTTTGAATAAGTACAAAAGAAGAAATCAGAGGAACGTGAACAGAAATTGAAAAATTGAATTAAGGTTGTTCTAAACAAAGAGTACAGAAATAGAATATTACAAGGATTTTAAAGCAATTGTCTTAATTTTTGCTGGCTTATAGTATGTTATCATGTAAAAAAGGACTTTCAAAATGGTGTGGGAGCTTTAGTGTGAATAAGAATAGATTATCTTACTTTATGAGCCTGGCTAGGCTATGACAGAGAAATGGGTACATCTATTCCTACTGATGTATCTTCCAAAGGTATGTGCACAGTGTCATCATACTTGAAGACTTCACACCGTTTTCAGGATTCTCCTGCCATTATACCTTGAAATGATATACAGAGACACTTTCAAGGTTCAGCCTTCCTCTTACAGGTAATGCAGACATAATTAGCTATGGCAAGATGGTCTATTACACTCCAATATGCCCTCCAACATTAAAATACAGGCATAGCCAGAAAAGGTAGGTCCAAATACAATACATAGGTAGGACACCCAGAAAAGATCCTGTGCACATTAGCATCTTCGGACACTGATTAAAGTGTACAGACACACAAGTTTTCAGATTTCTGAAATCTATTGCTCCCCACCACCAGACTAATTTTCATTGTGGGCCAGGAAGGTCAACACCTGTTCCAAAAATAAGAGACATGCTCAGCTGGAGCGAAGATTCATCTAGAACAGTATCCCATCTCTGAAACCAGCCAATACAGAAGCCTAAACAGCAGTAAATCCATAAATATTTATTTCCTTGCTATCCATCAACTGCTTCCAGATATTAGTGACTTAGATGTCTTAGTAAAAAACAAGTGTCTTACTACAGCACATTTTGCTTAATTTTAGATGTCTTCTGTCAATGCATGCAGCTCTACATCTCAGCTAGTGTCCAACATCAGTAGTCCATGGAGAGAAAGAGAAAGTCTGGGAACAGTTTAAAGAAACCACAGAGACTGAGGTGACTACCTCAGATTTAGATCATTTCTTCAATTTCCACACTTGCATTTTGAACCAGTATAAATATTTGGTATACAAATGTCTGGCACTCAGTTCCACAACTTAGCTGTGTTCTGTGATCTATGTTTTACGCTCTTCTTCAGACCAGAAAGGTTCCCTTCAGTGAAGGACACTGAATAATAGGGTGAACATTTCATTTTCTTACAGTGATACTGTGTCACCTTGCTGAAAGTATTAAAGAGAAGTGACACCCAGGTATCCCACATCCTGCATAATTATTTTGTAAGAAAATCATTGAATAATGTTGTTGGAAGGCCACATACTTATGTGGCAAAACTGTTTACAATTTGAGTACTTAAATCCATGACAAGGATCTTGTTCTGGGTATATAATATGGTGTTAATTCTCCTACGTAATTTGTCTAATTTAATGTCTTAATCAAGGATACGAACTACATTACAGGAACATCAACAAAGGAACAGGTTTCAGTACTGCCGATCCCAAATTATCTTTGGATGTACTCCTACAACAGCTCCTGGGGTTACACTGGATTAATGTAAACCTGCAAAGGTAGGCAGATACAATTGCAGGACAGGTATGCATGAATGCCTGCTTCAAAAATACATGAGCAGGCTATGCACAAAGCATCCACCTACAGGAGCAGGAAAGGCAGACTATTTTCATTGTCGCAGCTTGTCAGTCCAACCAAATGTCTGCCTGATTTTCAACTCAAGTTTAGTGTGCCTGGAAATGTAATAAATCCACTTTAAAGATGGAAACTATTCTAAGAAAGGTGAATAAGTTTTCATGTCATGTATTGTGTCTCACTAATGCCCATATGCTAGTGTTTCCAGTTTCTCCTGTTCCCTTCCTCATACATGAACTTAAAAGATCGTGGGAGAAATTCCTTGTTACTGTAATGTGATTTACAGACTGTGCATTGACTGAGGCAGAATTAGTTTTTTACTTTTTTTTCTAACTGATATTCTTACAAATTCAACCAGGGATCTGACATACAAGTTAAATGTTTCTGTGTTTGTTTGGTCTACTTTTTATAAATCAAAGCCAGCAAAAGGTGTTTTCTCAAAGTATATCCTCCTGTACCCTTTTGCAACTGATTTGTCTTTAGATCCAAAATTACATATTCAATGTTATAATTGTATGCATAATTTTGTCAAAAAATCAATTTGGTTTTGTCTTACTGTAGTACATTGGATAAGAAAAACTAATTTTACACATCAAAGTCCAGATGGGGTTCAATTTGATGTTATGAAAAATATATATTTTGCTGGAAAAAAAGGAAAAAAAATAATATCTGATATGAAAATTAGTAGGACTCATTATCAACAGTACATCATTTACATTTCAAACTTGCAACTCCTTTCTAATATCAAATATTCAATATTTGTAATTTTCTGGAAAATGTGTCCTGGGAAAACTTTTGTATATTATGTATTTCATAGGTTTTCATTTTCTTGTCATTGGAAGTTCAGTAAAAATAGTTCTTCTTCAAGACACAAGAGAAAAAAATCACCTTCCATAACATTATCTGTAACCTTCCGCTAACCTGGTGATCGCTGGATGTTGAATGCAAAGTTAATGCGTTCATCCTGAAAGGCACTAGTCAAGGCATGCAAAATCGCAGATAGACCAACTTCTGGGCTTAAGCTTCAGAATAAATAATTGTCAAAATTAATTCTTGCTTCTATCTTATAAATGTGATAAAGTGTATAAAATGAGTGATGATGTGTGAGTGTGCATGCACATGCATGTGTGTGCATAAAGTAACTGACATAAAAGATTTCTTTGTGTGAATATTTTGTGATAAAATTATAATGCAACATTCTAAATTGACATGATAACAGAATTCTTCAGAAGAGAGCAAACCAAAACCACAGATGGAACCCATGACAGTTTTTAGAACATTACATTTGAGCTTAAAGACGGCTTTGACTTGTAAGAAACGAGCCAATTTGCCTTACAAGGCCAAGTAAGTATTTTTAACCATGAAATCTGCTAAGAAAAAGAAATAATTTTCTCTAGTTCTTCTCTCTCTATATATAGTATAAGTGAAAGGAAGGAAATAGACCTTGATTTTGATTCTCTATCTGCTATTGAAATATTTTTTGTAAGGTTGAAATATTTCAGTGGGAAAAATAATCCTGATAACTTTTAAAAGTTCATGTTTCAGAATAACAATTTAAATCATTATACACATCAAACCCCTTCATTTTGACTACTGAACACCCTTGCAAAACCATGAACTTTGTGATTGTTCAAATACAGAAATAGATATATATAGATTCATTGATATACAGAACATATTGATTATATTGTAAAATTACCTTGACTTGTTTTCTGTAGCGTGATGTAGTAATCTATGTACAAAGTTGATTCCTTGTACAACAGAATGTGACCTTTCTTTAAGACCATGTGTCATTTTGCTGTACGCTACACATAGCGAATTAAAATCTTATTCTAATACATTCTTACTTAGAAGCCTTTTTTGAGTTTTTTTATTATTATTATAAAATCACTGATGTCTTTTTTTTTAAGGACTGAATGGGCTTTTATTTATTGTTACAAGAAATTATATTTTTTTCCTCCTCCAGAACTACAATTTTGATTCTCTTAACAATTGAATACGTGGGGTATCCCTTGAATAACTTTAACAGAGGGTTTGTTTGTGTGGGGTTTCTTACTATTAGCTTTATTGTGCATACTAAAAAGATAATGGACAACTACGTTTGTGAATGTATGGGAGGCTCCCTATAGACCATAAGATTAATTACTGAATGCATATACAGTTATACTGGGCTGTGTAAGAATTTAGGAATCCATTGGTTCTTTATTTTCCCAGGTTGTGCTTTAAACAAAAGTCCATGTTTTTTGCTTATGATCATACTTTCACCGTTAGCTTTTTTATGATTACAGCATAATTCTACTTGGATACAGATAGATTGATTAAGGGCAGTTCCTTCACTCATCTTTGAGAAGTGCATACTTCTCTGATCGATCCAATAATTGCTGTAGGATAACTGTATTTATATACAGGAGTTACTTTAAATTGACCTGAATCTTCTTAAAACAAGGTAAGAACAATGCAAAGTAAAACAACTAATAAAATAATAATAATAAAATTATGTAAAATTATAGCAAATAAAATAATATAAATTAATATAAAAAGAAAATAATAAAATAATGTAGAAGTGCTATGTCAATTCTGCTTTTATCTCACTGGCTTTATTCTCTGACTCAATTGTCTTGGCTCTCATGTGTCAAGTCAGAGTGCTACACCACATCTTTTGGAATACATGACAGCTTCAAACTTGCTGCAGCTCAGTTCTGTCACTGGTGGGCTCAGATTTCCATATGTTCTTTCTCTTATACTATAGTTGGATTTTCTCTTGTGTCGCAACATATCATGCAAGGTCTGTCACTGAAGTTACTCTATAAAATATCTTTATCTATCTACCCATCAATCTATATATTTATCTACCTATTTATTTACAATGTTGAAATTTAGTTTTTTCTAGACTTCTGCTTAAATATCCATTCTGAAACTCATGGAGCAGGTTTGATGGATCTATCTGGTGTCCTACCCTGCTGGGATATTTTGGGACACAAACCACAATGGCCTAGTCTGCTTGTCTGTGATCATTTTGAGCAAAGTATACATCTCATTCAGACACCATTTCATTTTTGTGGTGGAGAGGACTGTGTAGGCACATCGTGTTCCAATTCAGAGGCAAAATGTGAATGAAGAGGAAGAAATAGGAATAATGGTGTAGATAGAGCTGCAGAACTTGGGGAGATTCCAAAAATCTTAGAACAAAGTCAGTGCTACATTTCATAAATGGGCTTTTTGCCTTTTCCAGTGTCTGCCAATTTCCTTTTGTGTTTGCTGTTCATTAGCACTTCATACAGCACTACTCATCATCCTGTCCAACTATTCCAGAAGATACATATTCTAGTTCTGTTGAAAACCTGTAGAAAAAATATTGCTCTTGTGCAGTGGAATTTGACTTCTCTCTAAAATCTATCATATGAAGAAAAGGTACTAATAGTTAGAATTCTCAATTATTGGGATTTTTTTTTAATTAAAAAAATTAAAAAGAAAGAAATATGAAAGCCAGTCAAGCCATTGATAGAGAATTAATTTCATAGAATCATAGAATAGTTTGAGTTGGAAAGGACCTTTAAAGGTCATTTAGTGTAGCCCCTCCTACAATGAGCAGGGACATCTTCAACTAGATCAGGTTGCTCAGAGCCCCATCCAACATGACCCTGAAGTTTCCTGGGGATGGGGCATCTACCACCTCTCTGGGCAACCTGTTTCAGTGTTTCACCACCCCTGTGAAATATTTCTTCCTTATAGGAACTCTATATCTACCTTCTTTTAGTTTAAAACCATTACCCCTTGTCCTATCACAATAATTTCCAACAATCTGAACAATTTCCATCTTTGGATTCTTGGTTTAATAAAATATGAAACAGAAAAGATAATGAAGGTTAGTAGGGCTAATCCTCATGCAACTTGCGACAGTGATGTACGTCAGAAGTACTCCCAGATAGAATGGCAAAGGAAAAAATACGAAGAAAATAGGAATGCAGAGTAAAAGTGACAAAACACAAAAGCTGCGAAGTATTATAAATTACAGCTGTGATAAAGAGGGAGGAAATGAAACATCTTTTTCTGCTTCTATCAGAACACCAGAAAGACTATGTTTAACTTCTGCAAACATACATGAGACTGCTGAAGTATTTTCACTTTTGTCAGCCATGCATTACCTCTGCCTACTGGAGAGTGGACAGCTACTTAGTATAGTGTAAATTCTTTCACTCCCCAAAATCCATTATTACTAACTCTATATATGTCCTGCACATGTCTCTATTGTAACACCCAGAAAGAAAACAATGAAAAAAGGATGGAGCAATATATCAACATTTTTTCCATAATCTCAGGAGAATTTCTCTCTTTGCAGAAACTCCAACATTGCTTAAGGAAATATAAAAAAGTGGTAAGAAAATAAATACTTTCTCCATAATGTGTCCCTGTGTCTTGTCATAGGTGTATTTCATCTGTGAAGGATGTATTCTGTAATGTATTCTGGATGCCCAATGGCAAGCTATTTCCCACAGCAGTGGTTCTACAGGAGCAGAAGTCACAGAGGTTAAGCTGGTGGCTCTGGGACTGATTTTCAGCTGCTGAGGCTACAGGCATCCTGACCTTCTGTTAGTGTGAGACTCAAGGGCGCATTCACAGTCAAGATGCAACCAAAATTTTTAAAAAACTGAGTTAATTTCTCTGAAGCACGAATGAATGCCATGAAATCCTTTACCTTATGCTTGATACTGTTAAGGAATCTTGCCCCAGAAGAAGCAGCGTATTCCAGAAAGCAAATATTCCTACGAGAAGAAAAAAAATTATATTATTTGACCTCTACAAGTTTCTATATATGTGAAGGAAAATAATTTCCTATTGCTGGGAAACTATCCTAATTAAAATGTGTAGAAATACAAATGTGAGCAAATGCAGCATAGCATCTTTTTAAGAATATAGACATGAAAACCACCAATTAGTTCTTAATGTGAACTATCCAGTGTTATGACTCACTTTACGATTCATGCAGTGCGTATTGTAGAAAGCTGTTTATATTATCTTCCAAACCATTGTTACTTTTCCGTGGCCAGTTGTTTGGCCTCCACTCTTAAAAAAACTTCTATATTTTATTCCATAAGGTATTCCAGTTGAATGGACCAGTTAAAGGTAACATGTTAAATCTCCCTATGTCTGTTCCTTTATGTAGTGATTGACTAATTAAAAATATATGGAGAGATGTCGTATTGACCCTATAGATCTCTGCTCCCAAGAAAATCACCTAATCATTTGTCAATGGTGCAATCCATTCATCCTGTATGACTTCTACATTCCTGACTGCATAGTGATCCAGCTTCAAATAAAGGAAAAGGTAGCACCTTTTCCCAGAATGCCTAAGAGTCTAATAGTTAAGATATTTTCCAGCATTGAGAGAAGTAGAATTTTCCTCAGGTTCTAGAGAAAAACAGAACCCAGGTTTCACATTTCTGAACACAGGACCCTAGCAGCTTTCTGTTATTTAACTGATGTGTACCAACACTGGCTACCTTTGATAAATGCAGACGTTCGGTTCAGTGCCTACTAAAGGACACTCGTCAATATTGAACATTTTTTTTGGCTAGCTCTAGGTAGTGCTTCATTGAGCACATGGACATTTTAGCGTATGCTTTGGATTAGTCTAACTTAAAGGACTATCACGGCACAGCAGGTGCATACAGCTCACAAGGTGTCATGTGTCTCGTGCTCAAATGCTAAGTCAAGGTTAGTTATACTTTTAAGCAAAAGATAAAAATAAGTGTGTCCAAAGAAAAAATAATTCTATCCTAGATCAGTATCCAAAATAACTCAGGGAAATCAGTCTTTGTAAAAACTGTTTCCCTTTTTAGCTATCTGAAAATAACAGGCTGATTTCTTTGGGGAATTTTTTTAGGAATTACAATGTGTAACTTTTACAATCCAAACCTTGAGTCAAAATATAAAGACCATAACCAATCTCAAATGTTAAACCAAAAATAATAAGTAGGTAGTAATGACAAACAAGATCCCAGTATCATTTTAGTTATATGAGATACACTGATTTAGATCCATCTCAAATGAAACAAAGTAACAAAACAATACAGGAGAGATATGATATAAGTAGCTGCTTGTTCATAACCTTGGGACAATTTGGTGAGAGTCAGAAGACACAAACCTCCAGTCTTTAGAATTCCTTCAATTCACAGAATGTTCAGTACCTGTTTGCCTGTGCTCAGTTTGTCTTGTTCTTACTTTTGTCTTCTGAACTACAATATTGTTAATCTCCTATTGACTATATTTAAATACCTTTCTCATGGATGAATCCAGGTAAAATTGACTTCTGTTTTCTTGGTTGCTACTTTCCTTGATAAATTCTGAATCTGTGATGTCTTGTCTCTTGTTTACTTACCTTATCAGTCATGCCCTTCTTTTACATTGTCTCACAAGTATTTACAATATACATCAACAGCAATCAAGAGCCTGGTCAAATCTGCATTTCTTTGTTTCAGAATTATTGTGGTTGTTCATTAAAAGAAAGAGAAAGAATACAGAATGTGATTTTCTTATTAAAGCAAAATGGAATCTCAACACAAAAAATGGTCTTACTTTCACTTTACTATGTCACAAAGAGATTTTAATTTTTTTTACAAACAACAAATAGAATTGTTTATGCACTAAATAGATATTTTATTTAGACTGAAAGTCTGAGGGATTATTTCACTGGAGATTTATACATTTGAAATATCAAGCAGCTTTCATATCAGCTATTAACATTGTTTATAATTACTTTTTACCAAGAAGAAAATATATCTTTTCTTACAGTCTTGACTCTGTTTTAAACTAATATATTATGTTTGTCACTATTCACTGACAAATAAAGCACACAGGTACAGAAAATAAAAGACTGATCTTGTGTTGTATCACTTTTACCTTTAGACTGCTTACTTTAGATTACACAACAAAGATTATTTACCTTTTTTAAAAAAATAAAAATCCCAGATTTTATGTGCAAATACACTTCAGAATAGGGATGAAAAGAGGTTATTTGTTTTTTATGCTTAAAGTTAAAGGAGGTTATTATATATATAATTATATGTAAGTATACACACAAGGACATGAAGTAGTAGTTTTCCCACAAGAAATGTCCTACAATTTTCATTTTCCTATCATTATCGCTTTAAAAGGTATGTGATTTGTTGTGCTATGATGTGAAGCACTCACTGGTACAATGAGTAATAGATGGTTCTTTTGGTCTGTTCCATTTAATAGAGAGATTTTTCCTCTCGTAGTTTGATTGTTCTGTTCATTCTTTCTGTCTCTCCTGAAGACTGACATTTTTGTTTCAGTCCTGATGTTATCTGAAAATATTTTCATTAAAGGAAAAAAAAAATCCTGTAAAGCAGTTTTCTGAGCCAATTACAGTTTTGCAACTAAACCCCAAAGGGAGAACACCTGTTTTACAAGTACGTGAGAAGTTACTTTTTCTCATATTGGAAAAGTTTCTGTCCATTGCAGGGGCCAAGAGGAAATAAAAAAAATTTAGAAAACTATTCTATACTTACTTTATTTTCTCATCATAATGAGGGAGGGTCCAGGAAAAAGCATTTGTAGCAGAGACCTTAGATGATTTTTGTTGAGTTCTGAAGTAGTCCTTCTTGCTCCTCATGGCTGGTCTGTGTATGGAGTGAGGTAAACTCTCAGAATTATCTCATATGATTCTTTTTGTGTCCATCACTGTCCTGTTTTCAATCTTTTTGTGGATTTTTTTGTTCCCTCAAGTCCTACTGAAGGTACTTGATTTGCCTAAATTCTGCTAAATTTGCTCCAGTATTAACTTATTTTCTTTGCACGTGAACAAGCAGCTGTATTTTACTAAAGTTAATTTTGGTTCATAGGATTTTAATGGAGGCTTCTGTGGCAGGAGTTTGCTTCTGCCAGCAACAGAAGAGTTTCTCTCTTTTTTACTATTATTGCAGCAATATTTCTGATGTATGAGACAAGTAGAAGAGATGAACACATTACCACTGTAGTTATTCATGAAGAAAAACAGTGAAAGTTATAACAGGAATTTTTAAATTAACTTTGTAATTTTACGAAGTTCTGGGTAGAAGAAGTATGTACTTCCCACTTTATTAAAAACAAACAGAACAGGACAGAATATAAAACAAGCAAAAGGAAAACTCTGTAGTAACTCTGTAGTGCTGCTTCACAAGCGAGCCTGATGTTTCGGTGTTATGGAGATTGTTGTGTGACTGAAGAAGCAATTGAAAAGTGATAAAATCTTGATATATTTATTAAAATCACAGCTCTTTCATTTTTTATAAATTTCATTTCAGCCTGAGTTTTTGTCTGCAGAAACAATATGAGAAAGAAAACTTGCAGGTTCTGGATAATCTAAACCAGACCTCAATATCTTTTACTGCTTTGGAGCTGACAACTGCTATTCACCAGTGAAGAGAGTTTAGATAACCTTGATAGTTCTGCGTCCATACAGTGAAAACTTTTCTTTGGGAAAACAAGAAAGTAAGCAAAGAAAAATTTAGTCTGTCATAAATTTAGAAGTATAAAATTATCTATTTAAGCCGGAGCTAGTTATCTTAAGCTGTCTGTATAGTCAATAGAAATTGACACCTTCAGAACACAGATCATCTCCTTCTATCTATCTGTGACAGATTAAAAGTCACTCCGAGAAGATGGCTGCTTTCTTTGTTGCCTATAAGAAATCATGAAGTGCCCACCTAAGAATCAGACATGTAATTCTTAGCTGCTTAAGTTGGTAAAATGAAATCAAGCCTAGGATTTTTTTTTTATGTAATTACAACTGTTCTTCTGCTTGAAGGCTCATGGAATTTTAAAAGCATAGAAGAAACAAGCAAACTTTAGAGAAAGCATGGATATCTGCACACCTCATTCATTTTCTTTTTGATGGATATCATCTTAATTAAATGAATAAATACTTTGGGGATGGGATTCAATTTTAAAGTAGCTCACATCCTAAACTCTTTAAGATATTAATGGGCTTCCAAGATACTTATTTAGGATTCATAGATATGACACAGGACCCAAAGGAGATCCATCTCCTTCTGAAACAATAACTAGACAAAGGTGGAACAACTCTGAGCATGTAAAATGACATCTATGATTAGGCCTCTGGGTGGGACTCAGCTTGTCCTGACTTGATATGTCCACAATGAGGATGCCTTTATGTGAACTAGGTGCTTAAGCTCCTGTTATGTTCAACAGAGATTAAAGGAAGAAATCACCCATAAGCACTTAGTACCCTTTTATATGTTCCAATATATGAAAGATATCTGTTGACTTGTGTGACTTCTTGCTGACACAGGCTTTAAGAGAAAGTCACACCTTTCTGAGTGGCAAGATAATCTATGATACCTGAAATGGCACTGATATGGTATGTCATTTGATTAAGCTGCTAATGTATATGTACCTACATATTTATGCATGTATATATGTGTATATATACACTTGTATATATGGACAAATTTTCAGAATATCCTAATAATGTTGTGTGGATAAACAAAAATATTTCAGAAATAAAAAGACAGGAAGAAAGAACTTAAAAGAAAGTACTTGGGAGTATACGTTACTGTATGTGTGCAGAAAAATAAAAAAAATGAAGTATACATGAAGATAAAAAGAGGAAAAAAAAAAATCTGTAGCTCAAATTTACATGAGGGACTATTCTTACACTTATTTTCCCCCTTTTTTCCCTGCTACATTGGAACACATCTAATAAACAATTTCTTTGGTATATTGTCTATGTTTCTGCGAAGTACTAATCATACCTGTGAGTGTCTCCGTTTAGAGCAAGGCAGCAATAAACAAAGTGGCAGATGCTCTTTATTAAGCCTTGCCCTCCCCACCAGGGGAAAGGAAAAAGGAGCAAAAGGGAGACAGACTTACAAATCGGAAACCAAAACTGTTTTACTAATAATCCTAATAATAATAGAAATGATGCAAAATATACAAAACCAATGTTGAGTTTCCAGAAACTGCGTGCTGTAGGGGCTGGTGTGGTGCCAGTGGTTGCAGCGCAGACACCAGAGAGTCCTGGACTGCACTTCATACTAGATGGGAACTGCATTCAGGAATGCACGGATTGGAATCTGGATCAGGATCGCAGGTAGGACAAGGAGCAGGGTCCTCTTCAGAAGGTGGCCATGGACAAAGAGAGCAAGACCCTCATGATCACTCCAGCTTTAAACTGAGTGTGATGTTTATAGCACGGAATATCTAGTTGGTCAATATTGCGTCCCCTGTTCTGTCTGTCCCTCCTTGCAAGTACGACCTAAACCAAGAGGTCTATCAATGATCTTGGCTGCTGTGGAAATGACGATAAACATGGGCCTTTTCTGCATTCTATTCCTACTGTTACCTCAGTAAAACTATAAACATCAGTTGTTATCAGCTCTGGAGCGGACACTGAAAAAACATGCCACCAACTTCTGAAAAATGCAGTTACTTAGAAGAACTTAGCTGAAAGGAAAATTCACTAAAAGATAATTGCCTCTGTTTTAACCAAAACAAGGATAGTGAGTAATATAAATCTAGTAAATAACAACCCTCATGGTCTTGAGCAGAAAACAGTTCTCAGAGAAATGTGAGTATAGGACGGCTATCACTATAGAAATACTGAAATTCTTTGTCATTTTTGGGAAGAACATTAGTGCCTGATCTTATGTACAAGAAAAAGACCAGAAATCCTTCTGGAGACCTGTAGACTGCTGATATGATTTGAAAAGCTCAGTGTGTCAAACATATCGATCAAAATGTCCTAAATAACTATTACATCCTTTGCAAATAACACAAAGACCTCGGTAAAATGTATTGACTGACCTTTTTTACTTTGAAGTCACAGATTATTTCCTCATGGTGCACAGGCTTGCTATTTATTTTTTTCTTGTAAGACATATTGACAATATACATTAACTCATCAGGAGCAGAACAGCGATACTGAAGTAGGAATGAAATACAAATCTTTGTTTCCACCAGCCTGTGAAGTGTGCATGTGTGTTTATGTGTATGCGTCTTTATCTATCTATCTATCTATCCATCCATCCATCTATCTATCTATCTATCTATCTATCTATCTATCTATCTATCTATCTATTTATCTTTAACTGTGTATTTTCACTTTTGAAATGCATTTTAGCAACATTAGCAACATCAGATTCACTTCACTTGTGCTTCATGCTGTGTTCTGGCAAACACAATATGCCACAGCTGAGACTCCGCACATCCCTTGGCTTTACCAGAGACCTTTGTGATGAAAACAGCTCTCCCTGGTTTCCATACCACTGATCTGCCTAAGCTGTAACAGTGGTCCTCTAGGTTTGCCTTAGAGTCACTATAAATAGGTAAAGTCCTCTGAGAGCATTTATCCTATTAAATTGTACTGCAGAGGTTGATCTCCATCTGTCTCCTTCCAGCGGCCTCATTAAACCTTCCCTCTGGAAATTTATCAACAAAAATGACAGCAATATCTGTAACTTCTAATTACTGTGATGTCATCACAAGGAATACGTTAAAGATACTGGGTGTTAAAACACAGGCCATTTACCCGCTGAGCTTTTCTTTTGTGGGAATCTACACACAATGGAGCCATGTCTAGCTTTAGCCACTCATTATTTCTAGTAAACTCAAGAAGAAATTATACTCAATTGACACCTTAAGTTTTTAAGGTTCTTTCGGCTTAAACAATCATCTGTAGGGCTTTTTATGATTATTTTTGCACAACATACCAACCCATGAGATTGCTTTAAAGTCAGAGTGGCATTATCTGGAGAGTTTAGGTTATCACTAGAATCTGCCTTGCCCTAGCTAGTCTATCAGCTTCTTATCACAACATTCATAGATCATCTGTCTCCAGTATCATTCTTTTTTTGTCAGAGGTATTGTTTCTTGATAGTATGTTGCTTACACTTGAACTGTATTGTTTTGGTAGCACCATTAAATCCTCATTTTAGACCTCTTCCTATGCCATAGAGGCTTACATAATTTAAACTGCTGCTTGACAAAATCACTTGTGTTCTAAACTAAAAGTAAAAACACGTATTCTTCAAGATGTTTAACTAAATGCTCTGCTTCTTATTCATGTTAAAAACAAAATGCAAAAACTTAACTCCCTTTCTATACTGGCACAATGACAGAGAAAACTGTTTTGAAAAACACAGTTAGCAGCAAAATAGTATTAACTGTAAAATACCATTAACAGTAAAATACCATGAGTAATATTGTTAGCCACACTAAGTTGTCCTGAAACATCGGTGCCGTAGATGTCCATTATATAGCCCTACCCTTGCTGGTTTAAAACCAGACAAGAAATTAATCCTATTTAAACAATGTGCCTTTGTCTAATAAGCAGGAGATGGTGGTTGAGAGCAGAAGTTTAACTGATCTATTACTAGCCCAGCTAGTAAACCATGAAGAAATGCCTAGACTTGCCAAAAGAAACAGGCAACTAGGGGAAAGGTAATTCAGGCAAGGGGAGACTGCAACCACCAACTCACAGACCACCTACCCCAATTACACCCTAAAATCCAAAGATGAAGAAGCTAAGCATGCATACTAATTTACATGCAGGACAAAGAGACTTTAACCAATCTTTTAATAGAATAACAAAGCATATGTATTAGGAAGTTGAATATATTAATGCTTTGTGTGTAAATAACTGTTGATTTGGAATCTTAATGCTGTCTTGGGCCAGACACAAATATTTGCGCAAGTATGCAATAAAATACATCTGCTCCATGTGTATAATGGCATACTGCACACCAGGTAAATGAACCCCAGGTTTTGGGTCAACATTTTTGGCAACCCAGATGGGACCACACTGACAACCTTGCCTGGATTGACTTGCTGTACGCAATGGGGAGAGGCGGCCCGACTGGACTCCAGCGCCCACTGACCTGTTGATCGGGGACTCCATCGGCTGCTCTCCTGCAGTCAGACGGGAAGTGACACAACAGTGCAATGCTAATGGATAAGAGGTATTTTCTGATAAATAAGGAAGCGAAAAAGGAAAAGTCTTTTGGGAAGTAGCAGGCATTTGGGAACATTTTTGTCCCATTTGGGATCTGCATAAGATGTACTGGGAGCGATACCCAGCAGTAGCATAGTTCTATTGCTTCTTACACGTTTTCTTAGTCACAGGACATATCCCTTGTTTTGTGTTTGAATTTGTATGTAATAAATGTTGGATTCCATACCGATATGGGCAGTGCTACTTCTCAGGAGACTCCCCTTTGCTCTCCCTTGGGATGCATCCTAAAAAACTGGAGTAAGTTTGGAGGGGACCTCACGTCTAAGGATAAATAGAAACCATACTGTAATCAGGGGTGGCCACAATACAAATTGGATGAAGGGGAAAAATGTCCTGAAAATGGATCTATTCAATATAATACAGTATAGAAATTGATCTTATTTTGTAAAAGAAGAGACAAAAGGGATGAGATACCTTATGGGCATGTATTTTTTTGCTTTACAGAATGACTGAGATGTCAGAAAGAAATGTGGGTTAATGGACCCTAAATAACAAGATGGTATTTACTTAGTTAAAAAGAAAGATAATAATGCTTGTTGTGCTTCTTGTAGAACTCAGAAAAAGGGTGCAGAGGAAACTGGTGAAGATGTTCAATTGCTAGTTGTTCCCCCTCATGAAAAGAATTAAAGTTCTAGTGAAGATGAAGTTAGTACTCTGTAGCTGGAAGAATTAGGGGCCAGAAAACTAGTATACAAGCTCCTCTCAGACAAGCTGTTGGTCCAGGTGGTGATCCTGTATATGTGCCTGTACCTTTTACTACTTCAGATTTGTTAGAATCAAAACAAACTGTGGGATCATATCGAGAAAATCCGGAAAGAATATACAGTACAATTAAAACTGTAATGATGATCCATAATCCTAGTTGAGGGGATCTACAAGCTCTTTTAGAATATTTGTTTACAGCAGAGGAGAGAAGAACAGTTGCAGAAAAAAACTAGACATGGAGTAATGCAGGAACATGAGGGAGTGCCTAACATAGATACTTATCTCCCAACAGGGGATCCTGGGTGGAATCCAAATACTGGGGGAAGATTACAGAAAACAAAAGAATACCAAAAAATTATTCTATATGGTATCCAACATGGATTTCAGAAATTTCTAATTTGGGCAAAATTGTATGAATGCAACAGGAAGATAAAGAATTCCTATCTGTTTTTGGTTTGGGGTTTTCTCAGTGAAAAATTAGGCAAAGAAATGTTTGAAAAAGTCATAGTAATGCTCCGTTAGGAGCAAATCAGTGTGCCTACTGTAGACAGGACAGGCACTGGAAGAAAAATTGTCCACTTTTATTTTGGTTGAGGAAAAGGAACGGAGGCAGCTGCCAAGATATTGACAGAGTTAGGATTAGACTTAAGCGGACCAGAGGAATCTATGAAAGTCTCCCCAGCCAATCCTCTGGTTCCAATAAAGCTGGGGAACGAAACAATAGTTTTTTTTAATAGTGGAGCAGCTCGTTCAGTACTTACTGATTGTAAAGGACCTTTAAGTGGAATAAAACTAATGTAGTTGGTGCCACCAGGGAAAGCACTCTAAGGTAATTTTTTTGCAGCCAACGGAACATACTATTGGGAATACTACAGTAACTCATTCATTTATCTACATGCCAGTGTCCCTTGCCACTGTTGGGGTGAGATTTGTTATGTAAACTAAAAGCACAAATAACTTTTTTTTTAAATTTGGTACAATTACATATTCCTCAAAAATATGCCTGGAAAGCACAGATGTGTTTGCTGACTCAAGGTGAAAAGGATCCTGAAGAAGTATTGAACGCAGTGATACCACTGATTTGGGCACCAAGGAAACCGAGACGAGCAAGAAGTGTTACCCCAGTTAAAAATGAGTTGAAATCTGGAGCCCATCTAGTAAGCAAGAATATATGTTGGTACAGGACTTGTAGGAAATTAACACTCAAACAGTCACTGTCCATCCTGTGATGCCAAACCGGTGAACATTCCAATGAACAGTCTTTGCTTTCAAATGGGAAAGCCCAACCACTGGACAAAAGACTCAGCTATGCTAGACTGTATTACCACAAGGATTCAAAAACAGCCCAGTATTACTTGGTAATGTACTGGCAAAAGAAATNGAACAATGGCAAGGTAATAATGGACACATAACATTGTGGCAATATGTGGATGAATTATTAATTGGCTCAAGTAATCATAGTGAATGTTTAGAAGCTACAGTTAGCCTCTTGTATTTTCGGGGGCTCGCAGGATATNGCATCTCAGAAGAGAAGACACAAATAGCAAAAGACAGAGTTTAATACCTGGGATTTAAAATCATGCAGGGACAAAGGAGACTGAACACAGAATAGAAGGAAGCACTTTGTAGAATTTCTGTGCCAACAACAAAGAAACATCTGAGGGTATTCTTGGGTACGGTTGGAGTCGGTTGTGGATTCCTAATTTTGGGCTGATTGCTAAACCTCTATATGCTGCCATCAAGGCTCCAGAGCGACTATTTGAATGGACTACTGAGTGTCAAAAGGCTTTTGATTAAATCAAGAAAAGACTTATGGAAGTTCCTGCATTGGGACTTACAAATGTAGGAAAACCCTTTCAGCTATATGTACTTGACAGGCAACAAGTGGCTTTAGGAGTCCTAACTCAAATGTTAGGTAGCTGGAAGAGACCTGTGGGATATTTCTCTAAGCAGTTGGATGAAGTCAGTAAAGGATGACCTACTTGCTTGAGAGCTGTTGCTGTAGCAGTTGTTTTAATTGAAGAGGCCCGGAAACTGACCTTAGGACAATCTACAGCTGTGTTTGTATGTCATGCTGTGATCTCTCTCCTAGAAAAGAAAGGACGCTATTGGATTTCTCCTAGCAGACTGGCCAAATACCAGGCTGTTCTGCTAAAGCAGGATGATGTCACCCTTTGTATGTCTGCCACTTTAAATCTTGTGACTCTGCTGCCTATCTCACAACTAAATGAATTACAGCACGATTGTCTGACACCAATAAAGCAAGTCTACTCCAGCCCACCAAATCTTCAGGATACTTGCCTGTCTGATTCTGATTTAGAGTTATATACAGATGGAAGTAGTTTCATATCCAGAGGAAAGCAATGTGCTGGATATGCAACGGTAACCAGGGACCATGTTCTGGAAGCCAAACCTTTAGCTTATAAAGCTTCAGCCCTAAAAGTGAAATTGATTGCTTACTGGCATACAGCACACTGGGTAAATGAAACCCAGGTTTTGAGACGACAATAATATCTTTCCCCTGTGTTAAACATTAGTTTTTTTCTGAAATTCTGGAATCTTTCTTCAAGCTAGTGTATCAACATTAACCACATCCAAGCTGTAGAGGTTTCTCTCTTCTTTCTCCCTCAATCATGTCCTCTCTCCTGTGACAGACTATATTTTTATAAATAGGACTTTTTGAATAATTTATTTTCATTTATGATAGCTAGTCACATTGTTTAATGTTATACCAACAGCATTAAGAGAACCACATACTTACAGTGCGCAGAACAAGTGAGAAATTACTTCAGAATGACAGACACATCCAACAGTAGAGTGAATACTTTCCCTTTGCTATTTTGTGCTGTAAAAGGTGTGTTTCCATTTAAAAAATAAATCTCTGCATATTAAGGCTACAGAAATATTCTGCTGTTTTGTGACAGTAGGGTGCAGCCCAGGTATTACTCTCTACAACTCACTTCATGTAAGAATCTGATGATTCTTTTGCATTTTACATTAGCAGATAGATTTGGAAAAATTATGAAAACGACTCCTTTAAGGGAGATTATATCTGTAGTACTTGTAAATTGTATCTTTTTGAGAAGGCTGTGTTTGGTTTTGTTTTATTACTTGTTGATTACATCGGCACACAAGCTGTAAGCACAGGGTAAAGAATCAAATCAAAGGTCACCACTATACAGGTCACACAGCAAGAACCATAGACAGGCCCTCAAGGAAAAGCAAGAACAGTGAAAGCGTACATGGTATTTCCCCTAATATCCTTATATTTTCCTGTCATTTTCAGTTTAGAGGATTTCTTGAGCTGGGTTTTGTTTTGCACATTTTATCTCCCTCAGCGTTGGAGTTTTTTTGGTCCAAGACGGTATTTTTGAGCCTATGTATTTTTTTGCAACCACAAGGATTTCTTTCCAAAGAATTCACAAGATTACTAGCTACTGACTGAAGAATCAATACTTTTTATGCATTTAAATTGCACTATGCCTTCCTAAAGATTTGTAAATGCTTCTTTCTGATGCATTTCTTCGGTGTACCAATATATGCCATTTTACTTGGCATCATTTTACCTGACATCATGGAGCCATTTCTGAGAAAACTTACTGCAGTTCAGGATGAATAGTGTATCAAATGGTACATCAGAGACAGTCTTTGTCACTACCGGTCCAGGATCTGTGCTGGTTTCAAAATGTAGTCTAAATGTGTATTTTGGAATTTTTGTTGGTTGTGTGGGGAATGTTTCTATTTTAGTTTTTAATAATTCATTGGCTGTGTATTTTTGGTCACTTTTGCAGAGAATATTTAAAATCTTCAGTATGAACATCAACTGCTACCAGAGTGGTTACATTTTTTGCTTCTGGAATACTCTCATAGCTTTGGCTGGCAGAGGTACTCAGAATATATCCTCCTATGCATTCTGAGTCACAGCAAATTTTCACACAAGTGGCTCAGCAGAGCCTTAATCTAAAAGGGAGTAAGCTCTCATTAGAGTGCATTCAACAAGAAAAGCTTGGTTCTGAAACAGATTGGAAAAATTATATTTAGTAGTCTTCAGAAAAAGTTGTTAGAGTACCTATTACTACAGGTTTCTATTCAGGCTGAGCTTTGATAAGAATTGATCTTTGAAGCCAGCCCTAAATATACTGTTCTTCATTAACTCAATGTTCTGTTGTTCTAGGCTAACTTCTATTAAGTACTTTTTGTGTTGATTTTTACCTCATTAAAATAACACATTTCTGTGAAGCTTGAAGTTCTACAGCACAGATCCACAATGGATTTCAGGCTTCTAATTCTCTTTGGTTTTAACACAATGCAGATTTCTCAATCTGATTGTCTATGTTTTGCTAAAGCACTTGGTAAAAATCACTCATGTCTTGTTTTTGAAGGATTGCGCTTTCCTTTCGATGAAGAAAAATATGTAGCAACATTATTTGTGATTTCAATACTCCAAGTGCAGGTTTTCATTACTTCATTTTAATGGGCATCATTAGTTATGGTAAAAAAAGACGTAATGTTAGCCATCAAGATGCTTCCAGAAGTTTTAAAGGGGTAAATGAACTGTAAAATATGAATATCTGTTAGCCTTGGATTATACTTCTTGATTAAGCTATTAATATCTGTTGATCGCTTAGAGTTAAAAGCAGTATAATCACTTCAGGTGCATGAAAAGTCAAAAAATGTTCCTCAGTTCCTCTAGTATACAAAAGGTAAAACAAAGAATCCTAGTTGATAGAAATTGTGTTTGACCCTAAAAAAACTTTAATAATTTCCATATTTATTAAAAATATTTCTGTTTTTTCCATTTCCTTTTTTGTCCATTTCTCCCAGCTGATGTTAACAACTATAACTTCGATGTTCCTCTGCAACAGTGACTTTCAGCCTCCTTCAGTCTACAGACCGCTACAGAATTTTGAATGGACACTTTATAAAAGTTAAATCAACTGACAGTTGGATTAGAGGATTGTTTTTCTTACTTGTCCTTCACAGACTCCTTTTATATACTTTGTAAACCTTTACAGGTCCATGTATCACTATTTTAAAATACACTATTCATATTGTCCGTAATCAGCTGAAACAAATAACTCAGTCTAATTCATTAGCAAAATTTCAGGGTTTTTTTCCATGCCTAGGGACATAGAACGTAATCTAATCCCTTTTGTCTGAGTCACAGTTTGGGATATGGACCTCAAGTCACCATCTGCAACTCCTATTTATTACCTATTTACATATGTGCCTCCCATAACCATCTAGGCTTTGGGCATAGCAGCATTCTTGTTTGATTTCTCATAGGACTGTAAAGTAGTAAAGAAAAAAAAAAAGTATTGGCAAAGAATTGCCTTAACCACAAAAATGTCTCTAGTTATATTAAGCAAGAGCTAAAAGTATCTGAAAATAGGTAACGATCCCGAGATAACCTTTTCCAGTATGTGATACCTTTGAAGATATATGTGCTGTGTGAGTGGGCCAGAGTCAAGTGTGGTCTATACAGAAGTGACACATGCTCTTGCAGTGCTGCCTGCTTTCCATTGCTTAAAGTTTTCAGGCCTCCATGGAGACTGTGTCAAAACTGCCAAACTCCCTCTGAAGTAGGATATCTGAAATGACACACAATCTGACAATTTAATCCTGACACTTGTTTAGGCACAAGAGTTCAGGCACAGAAGATTAACTGCAGATAACAGGGACACTGACTAATGTGCTCGAGCAGGAGGAACATCAGAACCCTGTTGGTGTCTAGGGGGCCAGAAACACACTGACGAGAAGATATGATGTCCCTTTGATCATTTGTGCAGGTTCCTACACAAGAAAAAACTTTAATTTATATTTTATTACATTGCATTTTATTGTCTTCTATTCTTGTCTCTAAATTGAAGAGACGTGGATTTGACAGATGGACAACTCGGTAGATGAGAATTGGCTGGATGGTCACACTCAAAGAGTTGCTGTCAAAGGCTCGATGCCCAAGTGGAGGCTGGTGATGAGTGGGTTGGTATTGATACTGGCACAGTTTAACATATATTTTAACATATTTGTCAGCCACATGGACTGTGTGATTGAGTGCCCCTTCAGCAAGCCTGTCAACAACACCAAGACTTGTGGTGTAGTCAACGCGCCTGAGGGAAGGGATGCCATTCAGAGGGACCTGGACAGGTTTGAGAGGTAGGCCTGTGCAAACCTCATGAGGTTCAACAAGGCCAGGTGCAAGGTCCTGCACGTGGGTCAGGGCATTTCCAAGCTGAAATACAGGCTTGGCAGAGGATGGATTGAGAGCAGCCCTGGCGACAAGGACTCGAGGGTGCTGATTGATGAGAAGTTCAACTTGACCGGGCAATGTGTTATTGCAGTCAAGGAAGCCAACCGTACCCTGGGCTGCGTAAAAAGAAGCATGGCCAGCAGGTTAAGGGAGGTGACTCTGCCCCTCTACTCTGCTCTGGTGAGACCTCACCTGGAGTGCTGTGTCCAGCTCTGGAGCCCTCAGCACAAGAAAGACATCAACCTGTTGGAGTGGGTCCAGAGGAGGGCCACAAACATGATCAGAGGAATGGAATACCTCTCCCACGAGGAAAGGCTAAGAGAGTTGGGGCTGTTCAGCCTGGAGAAGAGAAGACTCTAGGGAGACCTTATAACAGCCTACCAGTACTTGAAGAGGGCCTACGAGAAAGCTGGAGGGGGACTGTTTACACACACATGCAGTGACAGGACAAAGAGTAATGGCTTTAAACTGAAAGAAGGCAGATTTAGATTAGGCATAAGAAAGAAATTCTTTACTATGAGGGTGGTGAGGCACTGGAACAGGTTGCCCAGAGAAGTTGTGGATATCCACTCCCTGGAGGTGTCCACGGTCAGGCTGAATGTGGCTTTGAGCTACCTGGTCTAGTGGAAGGTGCCCCTGCCCAAGGCAGGGGAGTTGGAACTAGATGATTTATATGGTCCTTTCCAATCCAAACCATTCTATGATTCTATGATTCTATGGTATTTTCCATAATTTTACCTTACTTTCTAACTTTCCTCTCATTCTTGTATTCACCCCCAAACAGTAATTTACCTTCAGAGGAAACAGAAAGAAAGTTTCCTATAAAACTAATAAAATGTTGAATTGTTTGACAGGATTTGGTTTGAACGCAGTGCTTTATTCTTAAAAAGAAGAAAAAAAGGAAAATTTAAAACTTAAATCAAGACACAGAAAATATCTTAAACAAGAACACAAGCTTCAGAAACATCAATGGGCTAAATCCAAAACTGTAATCTGAAAAACCCATCGTCATGTGCCATATAATTTTATGTTTTCCAAACTTCTGTGTATAGTTCTTGGGATAAGCAGAAAAGAGACAGCTGAGCACATTTCAGTGTTCTGGAAATGAAGTCTTGCCAGTGAGTCATTATGTCAAAGAAACTTTCATGTTTTTAATCACACCTCTATTTCACAAAAAAAAAAAAAAAAAAA
>Ga0065711_1034641_pt1 | contig 23447 bp, 23 predicted proteins | sample Hoacrofraction12_FD_59098 | JGI IMG/M metagenome (GOLD analysis project Ga0065711, IMG submission 59098) | Hoatzin crop microbial communities from Cojedes, Venezuela - Epithelial fraction 12 v2 (version 2) | ecosystem: Host-associated > Birds > Digestive system > Esophagus > Crop | place...
GAGACTAATCAGGAAAATTTGTCACAGGAGAGGAATGGGGGGGCTGTACCCCAGTACAGGATCTGCAGTGGGTGTGCTGGGTGAGTTTAATGATGCCTTAAACTTCCCGCTCTTCAGTACTGTTGCATGAAGCAAGTGGGTTGAATCTCGACAGACACTGTTTTGCTGCTTGCTTTTGTTTATTATTTTCCAAGCAAAGAAGAAAGTTAGGAAAAAATTTGCAGAGGTAACCAAAGTCACAGTTCAGATGCCTGCCCTGTCTTTCTTTCCCTCCTTCCCTCCCTTCCTTCCCAGCATTTTGCACTTGCAGATGCAGATTTGCGGGTCCCTTTCTCCCTGCCCAAGGAGCCAGAAAATTTCATGAACCGTTTTGCATCCAGTCCATGAAAAGTGAGTGTGGGGCTTCCGTCTGGAGCGCTGACGCTGGAAGCAGGAGAGGCTTCGCACAAGCCGGGGCAACTCCACGTGTGCCAGCTCCACCCGATACCTGCAACCCGTGGGTGGTGCTGGCTGCAGAGCAATGCTCTGGTGATGCTGGCTGGCAGTCCCCTGTCACCCCCTCGCTGGGGCGACGGAGGAGAATGGGAAGCAAGCACATGTTCATCCCACATGCGAGAGGTCTCAGAAGATGTTGTTCTGTGCTTCCGAGTCACATTTGACCATCCAGAAGGAGCTAAGTCAGTCTCCTGGAGCATTCGTGCTCCCAGCAAGACAGCCCCAGGCAGATGCATCTCAGGTTGGATGCACTGGTGCCAGCAGTCAGCAGTTTCCTGGGCAAAAGGTAAGTACAAAAGCAACAACGCTTGTTTTTTTGGTACGAAATGCAGTGGTGGTTTGATCCAGCATCACCTGAATAAGGTCGCCCCCATGCTGCAAGAAGAATGCCAGAAATGTGTTTGCAACTGCTCCAAATTCCAGGCTGAGCCCTGCAGGGACAGACAGGCTCTGAGCTCTCAAGTGACGGGTCCCCTCCTCGGGTCCAGCAAAAGCTGGGGCTGGCGAGAGGGAAGGAGTCATCACTGTCCCATAATAAGCGAGAAACTCTAGAGACCAGAGAAAATTTGCAAATTTTCTTTCAAATTGGCAAATCCAGCAAAGCCTGGATAAATTGCAGGTGCTCAGTGACTCAGGTGCCTCAAAGCTGCAGCTGCTCTGTGTCCCAGGTCCTTGCTGGGACAGCAGTAGAACTGAATAGTTACTCTGACATGTCCTGGCAACGACCGTGAAGTGAAAAGGCTTTGGCAGACAACGAGTCCCCAGTTGCCCCAGTTTTCTCAGACTCAAATAGGTTATTGTCCTTCTTTCCTCTGGCGCTAACAAGTTTTCTCTATAAAAATCTTTCCCCTCTGATGCTGGGGCGCTGGTTCTGGAGCTTGCAAGATCACCGGAAAAGTGGTCTTCTGCTCAATCACCACCAGTCTTTTGCAAACAGTTGCTTGTAAAGGAAAGGATCACAGCAACTAGAGAGTGGGAGGACTAGGGACTGGGTGAAGTGCCTTGGGGGAACAACCCTTGGCCCACAGCAATGGAAAGGGCTGATGGTTGCTGCAGGCTCTGGAAGCAAGGACAATATTCACATCATTTCACTGGTACCACTTGTAGGAGTTTGGAGCCCACCATGGTCAGGAGTCCCAGGGAGAAAGGAAACACCACAGATCTTGGCACTGAGTAATCCCACTGGCTCAGAACATTCCAGTCATCACAGCAGCCACCAAAACAGCTGCTTGCAAGTAACAGAAGGGCAGCAACCGGCTGCTTCAGGCACCAGCCACTGTGGAGCTGTTCAATCCCCTCTTGGTTTTTGCTTCATCTTCCTGCAGGGCTTCCTTTGTCAATGACGTGCCAATTCCTCCCATGCCAGGAGAGGCCAGGGAGGAGAGAGGGATGCTCCACCAGAACAGCCCGTGGAGAGGGACCAGCAGGAGCTCCAGCTCACTGACCTTCCACTCTCACTTGACCAGGCAGTGCTGTGCCCAGGAAAGAGCGGAAGATGGACCACAAAGCAGCGACCTGTCAGTCCAGTCATTGCCTGACAAACCCTCCTTCTGCCTCTGAAAGGCGTCTTTCCTCAAGGAAAACATTTAACCACTTGTAGTGGAAAAGTGTGGCCTGAGGGTAGGGCAGTGAACGCTTGGAGAGTTTTATGGCCACCTTGCTTCGTCCATCCACCCATTCATGTCTCCCTCACTGCAGTATTGTCAACATATTGTCTCCCATATAGACGAGACTTGCTGCACAGTGCCTGGGTAGAAATCCATACATGCTTTTTTTTTTTCCATTCCCATTTGCGAGTGACATAGCCTGTGGGTGGTGGTGGGGAATCACGTACAGCGAGCATGACTGTCGTATTTACTGTTCATGCCATAGCTGCTGCCTGTCTCCTGTAGCCTTCGCCGAGTGTTTCAGCAGGGGGGATGGGCAAGAAGGACAATATTGCTGTAGCTTTCTGATCTTTCTACTTCATGGGATTGTCCTGTTCTTACTGGGGTGCTCTGGAGTTGGGGAGGGCGTCTATATTGGTATCTGGCTATTATACAGCAGCAGCAAGGGGGTAGATCTTTCCAGTGGGTCATGGGACTCAAGCATGGTGTTTGGCCCACCTTCCCCAGCCCAGTAAATACACCTCTCATCCCATCACTCCCTCGTCTACTTGTTTCTACAAGCATCTAACACATTCATGTCCATTCAGGTATTGGTATTAAAGAAAAAAAAAATTATTCCCAGTTCCCTGCAAAGCTATTAAATTCCTAATGCTTCTTTTTTTTATAAGGAGCAAAATAAACTCCGGTAGCCTTTTGTCATTACTTATGCAGCCAGGCCAAATGAGAACTGAGCAGCAGGCTCTACTTGCTGGCAAACTACAGGTGACCAAGCTGACTGCAGGAACTTGGTAGCTCCTCAGAGACAGAGAACACAGAAGATCTGCAGGAACCTGCTGATAGGAGGACCCTTCTGATTCCTGCCCAGCTAGTCACTGCTCTGCTTTCTAGGGAACTGGCAGGTAGGAGGAAATAATTCTGTGCTAATAGCTCTGGGATTAGTGCCAATGTGCCTGTGAGACAGAAGGTTAAAGGTTGTTTATGTGATTAACACAAATTCAAATTTAGGGCACTTTGTATTCACATGGCAATCCAAAGAGTGCCAGGACTGACTTGATCACTGATGGGGCATTCCTGGAAGGAAAGAGATTAAGTGCCAGTTGTATTTGAAACATAACTGGACGTGCAGCAAATACATTCCAAAAAGTGCAGTAAGACAACCAAAGTTACCAGTATATTTGGTAACTTGAGTCATGCAAAGATAATTCTAAAGTTTTTACAGGGTTTTTTTGACACCTTTTAAAAAAAATAAAATTTTTTTTTTTTCCCTGCTCAGTTTGCATTTTCTCTGTTGAAGCACCCTAGCTACAGTCTTAGCTTTTCTTCCCTCTCAGCCCCAAATCCCTCAACTCTTCTTTGAGGAGATCTGTACAAAAAAAAAAAGATGCAGGTAGCTTCCCCTCAAAGCCTTGCTGGGCTTTGCAGGGCGAGCACTTCAAAAAGGATCAAACATAAAGGCCTAAACCCAGCAAAATTGTTATCGGTCTTGTGTTAAGAGAAGCTCAACAGTGCATTTACAACCATGTACGAAATGGGAAGGGAATGAGCATTTTTTTACTCAGTGGTGAGTTTGGCTCTTCTTAGAAAGACTGTCTTCCAAAGATTTTTTTTTTTTTTTTTTTAAATCAGAGCAGCTTACTTTCATCGGCAAAGCCAGGGCAAAAACAGTCCAAGGGGCAGCTATGTTCATCACTGCCTTTCTTTCTGGAGATATCAAAAGACAGGCTTTGAATTGTTTTAGCCTGGTGTATAACTCCCATTTTGTCCTCTTTTAAAGCACTGTCACGTTATGGGGTAGTTCAGACAAGAAAAGATGACTGTTGCATAAAACAAGTTTTATTTTTAAAGATAGTGGCAGATGGTTCTCTCACTGCAGGCGGCGGGCTGAAGATCTGGTGATGGGAGTTGTTTTGGTGGGGGTTTCTTCCTCTTTTAATTCTGCCAATAGCTCTAAAAGAGGAAAAGGTGTCAATAACCAGCACCCCACGGCCTTGATTGAACAGGGAAATCTACAGGCAGCCTAAGCAGTGCCCTGGAGCCCGACACACCTTCGGCCTGTTACGGGCTAAATCTATAGTCTTTCTCCACTTGCAGCTTTTGAGCATACAAGTACAATGCCTTACCATCCTCAGAGCTGTTCTCATCACTGGAGAAGGTGATAATAGCTTTTTTGGCTGGAGGGTGCTTTTGGGCACGCTTAGGATTTCGGAGAGCGCGAGGCTGGGGCGTTACAAAATCTTCATCCCTGTTGGCTGCACTCAGGGGCTGGCGGCGTGAACCTGCCAAGAAAAAATAAGCACACACAAAAAATGCCCTGAGAAAGGTAGCAGCCATTCTGTCTGTAAGGGTGAGGAAAAATCCCTAGGTGTCTCTGCTAGACTGCAGGATCGGGGGAAGGCTGCAGTCTCACAAAAGGAACGTACTTCTTGTCGGTTTCTGCTTGGCCGGCTCTGGCATTGGAGTTCCGCTGCCTTCCTGGCATGTCTCTGCCGAATCCAGCCCTCGGTTATGGGAGGCAGACAGCTTCTGCTCCAGCTCTTCAGCCAGAGCCTTATGGAGATGGGGAAAAAAAGAAGGAAAAAAAAAAATAAAAAAAAGAGAAGGTCAGAGGGAGAGAAGTATTACATCCATAGCAGAATTGCCATCGAGTTCTCCAATAAATTGTTGGGAGCAAGGAGTAGCCTGCTTAGTATGGAGAACTGCAGGGCTTTCCAATCATCGTGTGTAAAAAGCAATCGTTTTCCTGGCCTGGACACGCGTGCCCCGTCCTTACTTTAGTCTCAGGTTTGCTGCCTGCTCTACGGAATCGAGCCAGTACGGTTTGGAAGCAACTGTAGACAGCTGGGTCTTGGAGCTTGTCTGCAAAGCAGTCAAAGTTGTCCTGCAGCTTGTGAAGGCCCCGCTCCGAGAGGGGAAGCAGAGTAAGGCAGTGAGACAGATCTCGATATTGACGCTCGGTCCTGGGAAAGACAAAGACTACCCTTAGCTCTTATGAAAAGGGGTGTGTATAAGGATGAGCACATCCTACCTAGAAGTACAGCACATGAGGATAAAGCGTTTCCTGCAGGTGCTTCTGCCCTGCAGAACATGAGATTCAGGTTGTTCTATTACAGGTCAGTTACAGAGTGCTGTGCTGTACCATCCCAACCGCTTCACAGCCAGCACTGTATTCCATCGCAGACACCGCCTTAGTGCCTGTCAGACAAACACGACTGCTTCACTGTTAAAGAACACTGTTGCTTGTTTAAGAAGTGACAGAAGTTTTTCCCTCCTAGCCAGCAATAATACACTCAGTGAGGCAAGCCTTATTTCTTCTGGGTGAGCCTTATTTCAACTGAACAATAAAAACCCCCTAAACCTCTGGCTGCTCATTTTTGCATGTTTGAGATAGTCTTTATTTGATGTTCCTGCTCTCTTTCCTGGCCAGTTACATAAAGAAGGCCATTTTCATTAAGATATAAAGTGAACAAATAACAACTGCTGGTTCAAAGGAGAACTATATTCAAGTTCCAGCAAAAGTTACTAAAAAAAAAAGGAGGGCAAAAAAAGAAGTGCTAACTAACATCCTTAATGTAGCTCACTGTGATGGAATGGGAGCAAAAAAAGCTAGGCCAAATCCCCTATTATCAGTATATACAAAGCGAAAGTCCAGAAGTCTGTCTTGCGTACACGCTCTCAGAATGCACTGTCCAAACACAGACAGAAGGAGAACAAAGCTGCAGCATCCAGGTGCTTCCAGATCTGAAGTCTGAATGATACTTGGCACGTTGCTATGTTTATAGCTCCAGAAATGCTGAGGAGGGTGATGGTGGCTGCAAAATATTTTCTGATAAGCTCCTGTTTTAGCCCAGAGGGAGAGTCTCGCTCTAGCATTACCGCTAGTGTGCATTACACCGATCATCTTTGTGGTACAGAAATATTAGGGCATTTTAGTAAAGGCTACATATGGCAAACATGCAGATGGTTCTTTACAAATGTGGCGTGAAGAGCTCACCAGCGTTCCTGGGGGGCAATTTTGGAGAGAGGGGCCACCCTCCATTCCAGCTCAGGAAACAAAATCCAAATATTTCTGGGGAATATGCAACTCCCTGAGGCAGCTGAGCAGGTCACATGCCCAGGCACTGTGTACAAGTGGCCAAGATAAGCAGACACAGCTTAAACCTCAAGGGCAAAGCCACAACGATGGAGAAGGAAAACCACAGGAATGGAGGAAGGCAAGGTGCATCGAATCCAGTGGAAGGTAGAAGGAAAGTACATGACAGAGGCAGATCAATTTCTACTATCTTTTTGGGGGTCGCAGAGGGAGTGTATGTCTGTGTCAGTGAAGTTACAGCTTAGGAAAAGGAACAACAAAAAAAACACCCAGGAAGCAAAACCATATCCCAGATTCACAGGATGGGTCCTGAACTGTGTAATCAGCACCACGAGCAAGGCGCACGCATCTTGCGGACAGAGTAGAGCAAGGGCATAAATGTGTAGTGGCACAAGCCCTTGAATAAGAAAACAGAGTCCCAGGCACAGAGTTAGTACCTAGCAGCCCATGCACACAGAACCAGGACAGGCCTACACCAACCAGACAGCTGAGATCAGCCCAGGCAGGATTGCTGGGGAGATCCCAACTTCTCAGTTGAACACACAGATTTCTTAGCTGAGATGCAAAGGAACAGCCTGTGGAGAAGGACTACAAACATGAATAAAACCCACACGTGGGGTGTCTCCTCGTTCAGTTGTAATGCCAACCTAAATTGTCACAAAACCTTTTCCCTAAGAGGGGCCAATCACAGTGTAATAAGGCCAGAAGCCTTAATTTATACATATTTATTCATGTATTTTTAGGAAGAAGATAGAAAAAGGGACCTCATCCAGGTTATGTCAGCATTTGTCACTTTGCCACTTGAAGAACGTGATAGGAATCTGTTAAAACCACTGTATGCAAGCTAGTTTCTTGTAACAATTCCTAAGAAGCAGACTTGCTTGTCAGGAAAATTAGGATTACAACCCACCTGGCAGTCCGGAACCGCTGACAAAGTTTCTCCACCAAGCTCTCTGTCTGTTTGTCTTTTGTAATATATGAGAAGAGATGTCTGCAAAGGAAAAAAATGGCACAAAGTTGAGAGCCCAGACAGGAAACCCCACTTCTGCCTACACTATGGGATGCTTGCAGCTGTCCTATCCAGTGATCAACTGGGTAGTCCCTCCAAAAAAAGAAAAGAGAGCTCTGCATGCCTCAGACTTGATTCAGGAGAAGCTATAAGCATATATATATTTCAAATAGTAATCACAGTCCCTGCTGGGGGACAGCTGCTATGACATAACACATAATTGAAACTGCACGTTTGCGTAGTAGCACCTGCCTAGGATGAAACTAAGAAACCCAGCTAAAGCAAAGAGCCTTGCAGGTCTGGAATGAAAAGTGCTAATGTCTGTGCAGGGTCTGAGGTAGGAGAGATGCTGGAAAGGCAGCAGTGTTGACTTTTGATCAGCCCTTCCTTCCAGTTTTGAGAGCGTGCAACACCTCCAGACAATCTCCTTGCTTCACGAGTTGCACTGGCAGACTAGTGTGTCTGATGAGCAGACTTCGGGGGGAATAGGGTGGCATGAAGTATTTCCCCCCTCCCTCCCCAAACCGTTCCTGTGACTTTTTTTCATTATCAGTTTGCCAACGATGTGTTGCTGTATTTTGGATCAATGTGAAAGTGAGCATTACTTTGCGCTAAAGTGGGAACATAGAACTTAAATGCTAACTTGATCCCAAGTTCTTTGCTTTAGCTTCTTGTGGAATAGAGACATATAGATTTTAACACAGTTAAGTACTTCCCCATTTTGCATGATGCCCTCAGAAATCACTGAATAACTTCTATTTATTAAGAAGGTCCTGCTGGCCTCCCTTTTTTGTGTATCAACATTTCTGCTAACTTAAGCTCAGTCAGGTTGCCACTGGCCTTGATATAACTGCTCTAAACACATCCTTGTTCAGTCTTTGTTATGTCTACAACCACCACACCAAGCTTCTTTTCTAAGATATGGAACAGAGACGGGATCAACAGTCCTCCCTTTGCATTTGTTCCAGCATTAGTTCATCTTTCTTTCACTTAAGTGACCAGAACTGTGGCAGCATTCCAGGCAAGGTCTCACCACCACTGCCAACACTTCCCTTTACATAAACAGAAATAACTTGACTGCTAAAATACCAAGTGGAATGCATCTCTAGCTTTAGCCATAGCTTTACAGAACAGGTTAAACAATTTCTATCGTTCAACCTTACACTTTGTTCTGCTAGCCTTCATCTCAGTTATTACTGTAACCCTCTCTCATTCTCCACAAGTTAGTCCTTTAACAGTGATGCTTCCCCCACCAGCCCTATCTTTTTGACACCTCCCTGTTCTCCAGTTTGGCAAATATCCCTGGAGCACTGCTTTCTTCCTAGCCTGTGCTTTTGTCCAGCATGGTTTCCGAGTTAAACCGGATCCTATCCGCAATGTAAGCATTTTGTATAGCGCTACATGGGGAAATAGTTCAGTTTCAACTACTATTCCCTTTCTTCCCATTTAAAGGATATGATGTGGTGTGCTAACTGATGATCAGGTCGTCTTTAAAATTAATTAGGCTTAGACTAATTTGACACTGGTCTACTTTGTTAAATCAATACTTCCTTTTCTCTTATTTGCCAGCCATCTCCAGTTTTCTCCCTGTATGTTGCTGGAAGTCAGAAAAGTCCACCTACAGCTGTCATAACCACAGTAATCACATTTTAACACAAGTACTACACTTATCATTCTCTAGGTCTGTGCTAACACCTCCAGTTTGACATTCATTAAAAATTGTACTGAAAAATTCAGAATTATGTCCCGTTCCTTTTATACATACTGCCCTTCTTGTTTCTCTGTGATGGTTCGCTTCCACTTCAGACACTAACTGCCCCTTCTACACGTGCGGTCAGTAGCCACATGCTGTATTTGCCATTATTTCACATTACAGTCCTTATTAAAAGCTGAAGCAAAACATCCTTATACTTTTGTAGCCATAAATTATTTTCAGCCTCAATGTCAGCCTCACTAATAGACCTTAATAGGCACCTAATGTGCCTTGTAATTCCTACCTGTCCAAAATTCCATCCCTCTTCCTATATGAACTGGAGTCTCATGGACAGAAAGAGTAGTTGAAATTTCACTGGAGACTTCTATTGTTCTTCTCTTCCGCAACAGCAATACTTTTGTTTTGTTCAACACTCCCCTCTGTAATCCACATGGATTCAGGAAACTCAGAAAAACCCTCATGTGGTTAAGTTTCAGACATGAGAGGAAAATTTCTGTAATTTACCATGAAAGACATCCTTTGTACTGTTTATGAGCAACTAATACCCTCAGACTGATATATTCCAACATGTCTCTACACTATAGAGTAAGGCTTTCTTGAAATAAAACACAAAACAAAGAATCCCCAAACTCAAATCTGTTACCTTAACTAGAGCTTTACTAAAACTGCTTACAAAAATCCAATAGGTCACCAAAATGACAAAGGTGGCAGAGTCTTTAAAAACTGTTGTGTTCTCCTAATGTTGCATATCAACGTTCCCATTCATAAACCCAACTGTTTTCCTTTTCTAGAGGGAAAGTAATTTTGAATGAGCTAGGGGAAACTCTTTGTGGAGTCTCTCTTCACCCCCAACGATGTGGCTTTAGAATCGATTCTCCTCAGCATGACTCCATTTCAGATGCAGACTGAAGAAGTCAGATCAAGCAGAAAAACTGAAAAAGCATTTTGTATATGTGACTGTAGTTTCTCTTCCCTGGATCTGGCACCCCCTTTGCATAAGTGTAGTCCTGGTCAAAAGAGATTTCTTCAGCCCCAGAATACCTCATAATAGTGTGGAAGGATTTCTCTTCTACGCCACAGTTAGGATCCGAGAGACGACTGATTATGTCTGGAAGCAGGTTATAGATGGCATTACCCTGTGCAGGATACAAGGTTCTACATGAGATACAGAACTATGAAGGACAGCTCGAGTGAAGCCAAATAAGCTACCCACTTAAAATTATCTCCCTTCTCTCCACCCCAAATCTACTGACTGTAAACACCAGCTTTTTGAAACGAGCTGTACACAGCCAGCCAAACCTATCTGGGACTACTTGGCTTAGGCTAAGGGTGGAAAAAAACAACCAACCAACAAGCTAAGAGCAACTGCAACCCTTGGTTTGCAACAGCTCTGCTCTTCGGCAGACTTGGATGCGGTGTCTTTGCTTTCCAACCTTGTCACAACCCAACAAAAAAGCTTCCTGATAAAGGAAACTTACACAGCAGTTCAGCTCAAAGAACTGCCTCCCATCTTGCCTGAAAAAGCCCAATCCAGATTCCTTTTCCCACTGCTTTTTCATGGTTTTATCACAGACACTGCAGGCAGCAGGCTCTGCTTTCTGCACAGCGAGCCAAGACAGTAAAACCCCAGTACCATTGCAGCTTCTCAGGCAGTAAATTTCAAACTCTGAAGGGCCCACAGCAGCCTTCATGTTGAAGGAACAGCATACATGGGCTAACGTTGCTACTGTTCTTACCTGCTTGGTCTGTAACTGCCTCAAATGCCACACAGCCAAGAACAGCTTTGAAAAGTTTCAGAGATGATACAGTGCCTGAGCCATAAAGTCAGGGAACTCTATTGTAAGGCCTAAAAGTAAACTGCAGAAAACTGTTCCCAACCCTGTGCTAGGCGTATGCAAGAAAGAAGAGGGACAAGGCACTGGTTTGGAGCCTGCCTTCCAATGTGAATGGATGAGGTCAAGTTCAGCAACACTAGGGCTGAAACAAAACTCGTGTTGCAGAATTTCCTTTATCTACCCTCATTTAGGCAACAAAGAGGGACAGACAGCTGCTCTACACCACTGACACACCTTCTCCAGAACTCAACTCTTGTATCATTGACTCAGCCTCCACCAGCCCTTTCCCATTCATGTGAGCTAAGGCCCCTGAGCATTCACTTGCCTTGTTGGAGAGTTCACTGAAAAAATTCTGTGCCACTCCCATGATTGCCTCCTCTGGGTCTATAAGCAGAGTTGCCATTTCGCTTACTTGGCCCTTCACCTTTACCATGTCTTTGAGGATGAGGTGAGTCATCACCAGTCCAGCTGTCTGCCTCACGCTTGGGCAGGGGTCCCGCAACCTGACAGAAGCATATAGTTACCGCAGAAAGCGGCCGAATGAGTATCTAAGTTACCGATACCCAACAGCTCTCATCACCTGTCCTCTCCCAGCAATGAGTGCAGCGCTACCTGGCATAGAGATGCGATGTCCAAGGCTCCACCAGGTTGGGGAAACGGATGGCCAGATCTCCTGCTGCAATAATGAGATTGGATCTCACACCAGGCAGAGCGGACTTCTCCATCATAGTGAACAACAGGCGCAAGTGGGAGTCACAGAACTCAGAGCTGAGGAGACAGGGTACAGAAAAGAAGGCATAGGTATCAAAATTCTACCTCTCAGAGAGCAGCGAGACAAAAAAAACCAAACCACCCACAACCAAAAAAAAAATCAATCCTTTGTGTTTGTTCTCTCCTCAGGAAAGGAGCTGCAATGTTTGCTTGTGCTTTAGCAAGGCTGGGAAGAGAACACGGGCATGGCTAGGCACTACCTGATCATGCAGACTTTGCCAAGAGTCAGGGCTGCAGCAGCCGAGAGCGCCGGATCACTGTAGAGCCCAGGGTTGTTGCAGATCTTGAGAACCAGGGGGACAAAGGCAGAGAACAGGTGCTTCCCTAGACAGCGGGGATAAAGACTGCAAGTATAAGTGCGCTGTTTGCATATCCCTTTAAGAACAGTTACTCAATTTATCCCAGAGCTCCTGCAGACTACAGAAACTGGTTGACTCACTTTCACCATTGAAAAACCACCTCCAGAGAGGCAGAGCAAAGAAACAGACAGCCTACATAGAAACTGACACCGGACAAAAACGACAGTTTCCTTCTGAAGGAAACAGCCTTCCTCCTTCTGGATCTGTTACCCGCTGTGCCTGTTCTTTCACACAGGCAGACGGAGCCAGTGCTCCATGGTGGCAGCCACACTTACCATCTAGAAGTTCTGTCTCACAAATACTGCGGATGAGCTCAGCCTCAGTGTCATCAGCAGAGGCTCCCACGAGGCCCAGCTCCTCCTCCATAGTGGTCTCGTTTCCCGTGCTCTGTGCAGAAAGGAAGACTGTAAAAAAGATGACAGGCAACAGTAACTCCTTCCTTCACGAAGTACTCTTCCGTTGGGTGAGAGGTGCAAGCAAGTTACCAGCAGCATGACGGAAGTTGAGAACAGACTGACAAGAGAGTTTCATAACCCACTTTTCCCTGAGAACTGAATGAAGCTGTGAAGGGTAGTCCAGGATTTGCCAGTCCACGTGCCACAGAACACCAATGGAAAGAAAGCCTAAGCTACTGAAGCTGCTAAGCTGAGACAGACATAGGACACATCTGCCATCAGTGCCCGAGTCCGGCACAACTTAAGGGACATGCCAACACAAGGGAAGAAGAGACATGGGCGTTGCGCAGCGACCAAATCTGCATCCAACTGCTGCTGCTTGGAAAATCTCATAGTAACCTCCTCCTGTGTGGAAATGGTAGCGACACTGATAAGCAGAATGCATGAGGAAATGAACTACAAACTTCTCTGGACATAGCAGCGTAGGCATCTAAGAGACTGGATACCTAGGGACACACAACTTTTTTCAGTTCTTACCCAAGAAAGACAGCCTCACTACACTCTGGAAAACATTCTGAGGTAGACCTAACCAAACAGGGTATTTCTGGCACACAGATCCCATGAAGGCGGCCACTACTGAACTTCCATTATTACTACCCAAGAGAGGACAGGAGCCTCAAGCCTTATGGACCAAGGTTCCAGAAGCCCTCTTCCAGAGCTCGGGACACAAATGCACCACTAGCAGCAACTGCTACAGATTGCACTGGTAAGAAAGGAGGCGATGAGTAGAAAGGCAATGTCTGCCTGAAGCAAGAAGATAAGCGTGGCCAGGACATGGCTCTTCATGCCCTCCCCTCTGTCTGTCCACAACCCAAGAACAGTGTGAGAGTTTTATTGAACAGGGTCATTCAAGGACCTCAGCTCTCCTGTCAATCCTGACCAACGCATGTTCATTTCTATTCCCAAAGCGCGCATTGTTACCCCGGACCTCATGCGTTCTCAGGAGTGCATTCTCCAGAAGTCTGCTGTGGCAGTAGCTGGGACACTAGAAGAGCCGCCCACAGGACAAAAAAAACCTCAGTTCTCACCCGGGGTCTCTGCTTCTTCGTGCTGCTGTCAGAATGCTTTTTGGTTTTCTCCTCCTCTCTGAGGATGCGGCGTCTGCGTAGCTCTGCACTCACTAACACTTCCAAATATGCTACCTGCTGCAGTGCCACCTGTCCCACAAGTGACACCAGGTGCATCAGCAGGAATGTGGGAAGACTGCTAGCAGCATCAGAGACTCTGCCGGGAGAAACCCCTGGATCTGGCAAAGAAAAATCACAACAGTTCGGTGTTGATCTAGACCTCTTCCCCATCAGTTACTGCGAAGTCTCACTGCATAATCCATCTCCTTGCTCCTCAGACTCTTTCACAGCACTTGCACCCTTCCACACCAACACCTCTACTAGCACCTCAGCACTGTTCTCCTGCAGTTACTCTAGGCCACCTGATCGCAGCACTAGAAATCATGGGTACAGATCTCCTTCACCAGCTTTTCTCCTCACCAGCCTGCTGCCCATCAGCCTCCTGCAGCTTCTCCAGAGCTTGCTGACTGCACACCTGCACGATGTGAGCACAGATCTCCTCTGCCCCTTCTGCTAGCTGGTAGATGAGCGTTACCGCTGCCTCCATGAAGGGGATCCAGTTACCACTTGGCTGGGCAAAGCCTGATGAGAAGAGGGAGCCATGTACCACACATACCAGCAACAGCACAGGCTGTCTCACAGCCCAACCCCATCTCCTCCAAACCTACTGCTGACTCAGTCTCACCTTTACTCACAGTCTCACTCAGGCACCCAAAGAGCATATGGTTCTGCGGCAGTCGAAAAGGTGCACTGCTCTTTCCTAGAGCTGGCTGCAGAGAGAACAGATGAGTTACCACATAAGAGATCCCCACCATGCCCTTCCCGGTAGTTAACCTCGCTACGAACACAATGCTAATCAAACCTATGCTAAGCCCGTGGCAGGGACATCCAGTACTGCTCTGCAACTGAACACACAGCAGGGGCATTACTGTTACTTTTGAAGGTGTGGTGGCAGCACTGGCTGGATTTAAAGCTTGGCCAAATAATTATCCCAGGCCAACTCAGACAGTTCTACTATTTCACCTTAAATCAAAATAACTTTTTTGAAATCTCAAAATTACTCTTTTTAAATCTGGTATTATTCACTCCTTCTCCACAATGAATGAAGAGGGAAACCTTTAGACCATTTTCAGAGTTACCAGCAGTAAGTCAACTAGATGCCCTTGACTAGGGGTACTCCAGAACCACGAGGTTCTGGTTGAAGGCAAAATATCCTCAGTAGAAATAACAGAGGATAGCTCTGGATCCAACAATACCTCACACTTTGGCTGTTGCATATGCTCTGTATCAGTCCTAGCACATTTTAGGTTGGGAATAAGATAACCCAGAGAACTACAAAACCACGTATGACAATGCCTGAGATATCCTAGCACATCTGTGGCTGTCTGATCAAGATATACTTGACCAAAACCAGCTACTGCTTGAGAATTTACCATCTTTCAGTAGCTGGAAACAAAATTTCTCAATTCCCTGCAATCCTGCTCTCTGTAGTGAATTTTGGGGGGGAGAGCAGGGGGGAAGAGCGAGCTACCACTGTCATTCAGGTATCTACACTTCAGTCCCTTCTCGCATACAAACTTAACTGCAGAGTTAAGACAACCTAAAATTGAATTACAACCGTCTTCAGAACATTTAAGAATGTTGTAATACACATTAATTCATGAAGGTCCTGCAGTAACATCCCCAGCAGAAGGGGCAAATGCAGCATGACAGTGCTGTGTGAAGGAGGGCTGCTTTTATGTTGGAACTCCTGAACCAAAATGCCCTAAATGCTTGAGTTAAAAAACAAAGAAGTTTGGTTTGTTTTCTCTCCAGTGCATTAAAAAAAAATATATGTATATATATAAATTGTTCCCCAGACAAAGCAGCTGTCAAACATCATGTTGTTGTAAGCACAACATGGACAGGTTTGAAAACCTTTGATGTTTTATATTCAGCTATACAGCTGACAACTCCCAAATATCAATTAATAGGGAGGGCAAAAGAATCACAACACCAGAAAACATCAGTAGAGGAAAGGGCTTCATGGTTGAGGAAACACAAATCAGCTGGGAATCTGAGGAAGAGACCTGAAAGAAAAACAGATTTTCTTGTGCACTGAACTCTTTACTAATTGAATTCAGCCTGTTGCCTAATGAAAACTCTTTTATTACACGTTCACTGATGTGTGCTAAGCTTTCCAGACAGTGCTGCTGAATGGTCTCAACCTATTTAACTTCAAAATGGGTAAAAACTTGATCGCTTCTCTCTCTTCCCAGTACAAATCATTTTCTCCCTTTCTTTGTTTCTGGATAACTCTGTTTCTAGATGACCTCAAGAACAAGCTAAGAAGTCTTACCTTAGGGTTACTGGCAAGTTTGGAGATCGCATTGCATACTTCTTGAGCCATTTGATAGTCTTCACATACCTTCTCAGACAGCCCTACTGTCACCAAGACATCCAGGTTGCTACCTATGATCTCTGGCTTCCCTCTACGGAATGGAAAGGATGGGAGCATTACAGGAGTTGCTACTGAAAGGTTACAGAGGTACGCGTAACCAACAGAAATATTCCTTGTGCCTTGCAGAAGGCAGTGGTTTGAGTAAGGGGGAGGGGAAATAAAATCCATCCAATGACTCAAGCTATAGCTATAGGAGCAGCGTGTGATATTCCACAGAAACTAGCATAATCCATACTCCACTAAGCGAGGAGGTTCTCCAAAGTGAACAACACTGGGCATACTGTCTCTCTGTAAAGAAAGATTTTTCACTCTGCTTTCTTATCAGAAAGGAGCAAAACTTAAAAGGGTAAGACAAATCAAAAAACATTGCAAAACAGAAGAGTCCAGCAGCTCAGGACTGCTGATGTGTGACACTTCCTCCCCCTACTGTGGGAAAGAAAACAAAACAACAAACTCCCCCAAAACACACACCCACACACACCTCCCTTTCTACCTCTGAAAGGCAGGATTATGCAGGCCTGGTCTAAGGAATATAAAGTTAACTGGGTGAAGAAGGCAAGAATAGAATCTAATATATTTAAGAAGAGAATCTAAAAAAGTTCGTACTGGCCATCCATAGGACAAAAGCAAAATCACCTCCCTTGTCAGATTTGTGAAGGTGGTGATGCTGTCCTTATTTCACACACCCACCCCCCCCTTCCCCCGAACTTGACACAGTATCTCATGGGATATCCCAGAAATCTACAGTTTTCTGTAAATCCCATGATTTTAGGGAAGGATATTAATTTTGAGATTATGTCTACAGTTCCACTGCAAGCATGTGGGATGGGGTGGTAGAGATACCTTGGAAGGAATATCTAATACTCAAAATGCAGAATTGGCTGTAAGCTCCAGAAATCGCTCCAACTCTAGAGCCAAGAACTTTAAGTTCTTAATAACCACCATTATATGCAGGCCTATTTTTGGCTGATGAAGGACTGAATTAGGAAGAGCAAGAAGAAATCAGCAGGTAAGCTAAGTGTCAAAGGGTTGCTGGGCTGGGAAACTGAGGAAATGAAAACCTTATAGTGCAATTACACTCTTTCCACGCCCAGAAAGGGAAGCAGATTAATTTCCCTCCATAGTAAAGGCTCCAGACATCTCTACTCATCGGGTTCTCACTGTTCTTACGCAAAGACAAAGCTGCAGAGCTGTGACACGGTAAACGCAGAGAAGGGATGGACATCCAGAACACAAAGAATGTGATGTTGTCATACTCATTTGGAGACGGTGCTGGTCAGACCCAGCACAACTATGTTTAATTCCAGGCTTCGCTACCCCAGGGGCTTGTTACTAATTCTGAAGCTGCAGAACAAAGGGTCAGCTGATGCAGCACCCACAGTTCTTCGATAAAAATCAGCTCCCTGTACCTCCTCCCACTCACGGGATTAGATCGGGCCCTGGGCTCACCGTGCCATCATCCCCAGCAGCATCACCGCAGCACGTCGCTCTAGTGATGAGCACTGAGATTTTTCTGTGAATCGCTCCCAAAGCAGCTGGATCACAGCAGGCTTTATTTCATCTTTCTGTACAAACTCTGAGATCTGGAAAAGAAATGCAATAAAACAAATAGGGAGAGGCAGAGAAGGATGGACTTCAAACCAACACAGACATTAACTGCAATGACTACCATTTTCATATAACAGACATCCAAGATCACAGTCCAAATCCAGACAAGGCAAGTACTCACTATTTCTTCTAAGCACTGTATTGTTCCTAGCGATGCATCCACCATGATGAGAGAGAGAGAATTCACCAGGCCCTGGGCCCTGGCCCTTTGAAGGGGGGAAAAAATACAATAATAATAAAAAAATCAAGAGGTAAAGAAAAAGCAACTGTCACAATTACCCTCCTATTCAGAGAGCTGACGATATCTGTTAGATAACAGAGCTGGTCCCTGGGGACAGGCAAACTTCCCCCTCCACAAGCTGGAGTTCTCCAGCTGGCCCAGCTCAAGCAAAAATGGGCATGACATGGGCTCGGAAGTCCACTGCCTTGTGCACTGTCGCTCCTCCCAGTGCTCAAAGGCCCAACGAGATGCCCTCACCAGCCACTTCCCAATTCATTCTCAACCACAAGTCAAAGTACTATTCCCTAGCAAGAAACTGGAAATCTCTCTATGAAGAAATAAGGCCAGAGCTCAAACTGCAGGAGAGTCATCTCTAGGCAATACTATCAAGAAGAAATAAGCACTAGTGAGTGCTTTTTACTGTCCTGATGGTACAAATGAGGGCGAGGTGTGGTGCATCTCACCAGGAATCACACTTATCTTAGTGACCGTGTATCTAACAGGATTTACATGTAGGCAAGTGCTAAGAAAAAAGAGCAAGTGCGACAGGAGAGAGGAGACACAGCTCCTCAGCAGCGTGAAAGAAACAAGCGTGGAAGCAGTACCCAGCTCCCACCTGCAAATCCTCAATAAGGATCACCAAAGACCCCATCAACATCCTCTCATCTGCTGCGCGCAGAGATTGGTACAACAAGATTTAAGAATCAAATTAAAATAAAAATGCGTGTGAAAGCACCCAAACAACAATAATAATAGCTAACCTTTCTAATGCAAGAGATAAAGAAACGGTGTACACTGAAAAATCAGGGACACAACTGACAGTAGGACGACCAGTAAACACTGAGGAATGCGTTGTTTAGATCAGAAGCAGAACGCCCACACTCAGATAAGGCCACAGCATGCACGACTTGTCAGAAAAAAACCTGAGCTCCAGTAACAAAAAGATAGCTCTAACTTTAGACCACACTGTATACTATTCCTCTTAGTATCCCAGCAGGATGAGTGACTACAGCCATAAGCCCAAAACGAGGGAACAGACACTGGGCAACAACTGCCCACAGAGGGTGAAGTATGCAAGACACAGCCATGGGATGGCTCCGTAACAGCAGTTGACTCTCAAAGGTGTTGAAACAGCCACCCAAAAAAATCAGTTAATTGTTGCCAATCATGAGCCCAGCTGACATGATGAACATTCATAACTGACACCTCTTGTTCCCTATCACATAGTGACCCTACCCAGATCATTTGGGCATGCATATCTTGGTGCAGTGCTTTGTAAAAGGGTGAACTTTATGAGAGACACTCATTTTAAGCATGAGTGTCTGATAACAGTTTCGCTTAAAATAATTCTCAGTTTCTCCTTCCATAAGATCTCAGATGGAGTTTTGCTGCATGAATTTTGTACACCTGAACACTATGACAAACCAAAAGCAGAAACTCAGCAGTAAGTCCCACAGGAAGACTGGGATACGCAGATATATAAAAACCATCTTGGAACTGCACAAGTTTTGGTAACAGCTTAAAGAGAAAGCGTCTTTACTAGTGGACATAAACCTTGTGTTTCAGCTCAGCATGCAGCATGGCAAATTTGATTTCTCTTCCTATCTGTACCCTGTTCCCAACAGCTCCCCAAAAGAAGAAACAGGGGAAGAAAAAAAAAAACAAACCAAAAAACTTTCTGATGAGGGAGAGCCATACCTCTCTGAATCCCCACTTGGGCTCAGATAGAGCTGCCTGTAGGCATTCAGCACAGCCTCTTTAATACCAGGCTCCTTCGACCATATGAGGGGCAGCATCCTGCGGACTCCAAGCAGCGCCTGGGGCACACCAAACTTCGAGACTGTCACAAAGAACTCAATGGCTTCCTGTACCACTGCAGAGAAAAGAACAGTTGTGTTAGTGCAGTTATTTCCTAACCCCCATTAGAGAGGCCATAAAAACAAATTCATAGGCCGGCTGCTCTCCTGCTCCCACAGCAAGCCCTACAAGCACTGAAGACCCCTGCTACTGGCTGCAGAGGGCCAAAGTCAGAATGGGGTCACTACTACAAAGATGTAGATGTTCTCGAGGAAATGGGCAGAGGTTAACAATATTACAGCTAGATGTAAATGTGATACATTTAGGAGACGAGCACAGAGACCATGTCTGAGAAAGAACAAAATTCTCTTCTGGGAAACAGCAGCTTTGGGAAAAAAAGATCTCATGGTCACAGCAGATAAAAGCCACTGAATGTAAGTCCCAGTGCAATGTTGTAGCCAGAAGAACGAAGCTATTTGACATATAAATGGAGTAAGGAATAATGTATTTGATTCCAGCTTAACTACTCCTGAAATATACTGTCCAGCCTTCTGCTCATAAGACAAGAAAAAACATTAAGTTGGAGAGCATTCACAAGAGAGCCACAGTAGTGATTAGAGAAACTGTACAATGAACAGTTCATAGTCTGACCTCTGGTTAGGTGGGATCTTACACCAGTAGAAGTCCTAACCTATAAATCTGAATAGGGGATCTTTATTCAGATCTTTATCAGACACATGTCTGTATCTAGGCAAGCTTCCCCTGCTCCAAGTCACACCAGAAGATACGCATTTGCAACAGAAAAAAAAATATCTTAAATCTTTAAATAAAAAAATAAAATCTGAGCACGCACATCCCTTACCACCACCCACTCACCCAGCAGCATACTGTCTCCAAATGGAGTCAATGTCTCAAAACATCCTGGCTGTCCAGACACCCAGCTTACTTTCCTTACACTGCAGCACAGGACAACAGGGAGGTGGAAAGTCAGTAAAATTTGCACAGCCATAAGAGAAATAAGCCAAACCCCAGGTGTTCAAGTATCAGCTGAGGGACACCCTCTCAGCCTGGAACTTCAAATTACCTATAAAGACACTGAACTCAGGAGCTCATGTTTTTGTGTGCAAACAGCTAACGACATCCAAACCTTGCTGGGGAAGCCCACGCACTTATTATGGGTAACACATGAGTTCTTAATACAGCTGAAGCCCCAGAAGTGTTTGCTGTAGTGCCCAGGCCCATCTGTACCCCAGAACCATGCGAGTGGTTGGCAAGCGGATGAGCCAGGGAAGATGGGAGAAGAGGGAGCTGTGCCCCTCCATGCCCCAGCCCCCTCAGGGGTGCTCATTCATGACACGCACTTAAAACAGGTCTAACTGGTTACAGTAGTTTTAATGTTTAATAGGAATAGCTGAATTAACGCAAAGGCCTACTCACCAACCGTCTTTCACTACAGTACTGCAGAAGACCAGGCCATAGAACCTGTTGATCAGGACCACTTTTAGCTACAGAATAAAGCTTAAGGAAAGGTGAGGTGGATGAGACAAACTGCTCAGTTCCCAGCACAACACCTGAAGCTGCATCAGGGCACGGAGCAGGTACCAGAACCCAGCTTCAGTAGCCATGCTTACTTTGGGAGAACCTGAGCTGAGATGACAAACATACATCCCCCCCGTGGGAGGCAGGGAGCTTCCGTAAATTAAGTCATTTTGGTCACCTTGGTTTTAAAAACATTTTCAACCTTGATATTTAAAAAATGGATTCCTAAAGAGCCCGTTCATGCCCTAACACAACCCCTTCACTACACCCATTTAGATGGTGCTTGCTTTTCCTATATGCTGGAAGTGCCCATGACATTCGCTCAGTGAAGAGCCGCTCGTCCAAGATTTCCCTTGGAGCTCCACCACTCCCACGTCCCCCCTCCAGCAAGGGGAAAGATCTGGAAACTCTGAACAAGGGAGGAAGGGCCCCATGGCTATTCCACAAACCTGAGACACAGTTTTCATACATCATCTTGCTGATCATGCTCATGGCTTCTGTGATTTTCACTGAGAAGTTGTAGGCATCTTGAAGGTATTGCACCAACATCTCCTGTTTGATCAGCTCTGTTTGAGGCTGCTCTTCTGGTACAGCTTCTTCAGTATTACAGCTGCTGTTGCCACGTGGAGGATCCTCACTGTTCTCACCTGGGCACGAGCCTGCACAGTACAAACACTTGTTTGTGAGCAGTATTGAAGGTACAAGAGAAACAGGCACAGTTCAGGGCGTTTAAACTCTTCTCTCTCCACCCTACAGTGACATCTTCCGAGAGCCAGACTTCCACAAAAATCAAAATTCTGCCATCAGACTTAGCTACAAAGACAAAAATCTCAACATGCTGTAGATCAAGTTCCAGTACTACAAAGTGATTCACCACAGAAATGCCAGCTTAACACAGGGATGGAGAGAGGCATGGTCCAGCTGGAGTAAACTGCATTAAAGTGCTGAAGGGTTTAATCTGAACTTGACAGCCCCTCAAAGATGGATGAGGCCCTAAAAGGGAATCAGGGCAGAGCAGGAAGAAGGCAAACACAACTACTCTCTAGTAAAGTTTGTGCAAGTGTGGAGAGTTGACAAAGGTAAGAAGATTAAATTATTTAGACGGTAGCCTTTTGACAAAAATGAGCTCAAGGGGATTGGCTCGAAAACCTTATTCTGAAACAAACACCAAAGATAAAGCATGTGAAGTCTTAAAAACACATCCAGAGGCTTGGGTCCCAGATAAGCAGGACTTTTCTTGAATCAGATACTTGGTCAAGGCCACCAAGGGTAAGCATATGTGCCACCATCTACCTGTTCAGAACACAGAACTCCTAACAAATTCAGACAGGACAGAAGGGTGCAAGTGGATAACACTGGCTTCACTCCCTTCAGCAGATATTATGTGAGTCAAAGCATCAGCAATGCACTTCTGGTGGGAACATGGAGCTATTATGACAAGAAGTGAAATAACCGTACTACTGTGATCCAGCCAAAATGCCAAGCTACTAGACAAGCAAATAATCCAGAGATGGTGCAGCTCTACGAGCTGTCAAGCACACACAGGTCAAGCCCCACAGGTCAGAAGGAGGGACAGGGCATTCCAGAGGGTTTTGGTCTAGCTCTGGCTAGATAAACTTTGTCTTAGGGAAGAGTCAGAGTGATCTGAAATAGTTACCTGTATAAAGTTTCTTCAGAACACCCAGTACTGTTGCCTCCTCGTTTTCTTTTACAAGGCCAGTGAAGGGCTCCTTCCCCTGGAAGCGACACAGGGCCTTCTGCGCAAGGCGGGCTGCGCTCCTGGACAATGACATTGCCCGAGAGAAGAACATCAGCAACCCGTTAGGGCAGAACACAAGGGAAATCATCCAACTTCGCCCTGAACACCTGAGAAAGCAGCTCCTGCCAGCACCTGGTGCTGGGTGCCCATGTCAATCTCTTCCTATAGAGCAATATTACTGGAAATCATTCCTCTACCCTGGAGCTCAAACCTTTCTTGAACAGAGAACCAGAGACCAACATACCCCTTGGGATAAACACCATCTCAAACTACAGAGCCTGCTTACTTGTAATTCAGCTTCCTCAGCAGCCCAGTGATTTGCTCCGATGTACTCTCCAACGTTTCCTCAACTTCCAGCACCTCCTCTTCACCTTCCTGCACTGGCTGACAGAGCTGCTGCATGGCAGCCCTAACTTCTGGCAGCATCGCTTCCCACTCTTCCTCTAGGGTGATCGCTGGAGCTATTAAAAAAACCAACAGCAGGAATGAAGAATACAGAGACTCAAATGACACCCTAAATGGGGAGAGAAACTCATCTGAACTTAGGAATTCCACTTTCCTGCCTTGCCCCAGGCGGACACTGTTCCTGTTGCTCATCCCACCCAGACTGCAGTAAGAATAGACAAGAACTCTTTGGCATAAAATAAAGAAACCACTGAGGGTAAAAAAAAAAAAAAAAAAA